>SXGU01097089.1_pt1 | contig 20829 bp, 20 predicted proteins | sample 3174531 | NCBI WGS metagenome assembly SXGU01 (sample SAMN11356863, study PRJNA531348) | freshwater metagenome | isolation source: freshwater sample F1-140 | place: China: Fuxian Lake, Yuxi | collected 2017-12-25 | reverse complement strand
TGATCGCCACGGGCAACGACTGGCGCGCCATCGAGGCCGGGGCCCATGCCTACGCAGCTCGCTCGGGCCAGTACCGGCCACTCACGACCTGGCGCTATCATGCCGAGAGCGACCGCCTGAGAGGCGACATCGCCGTCCCGATGCAGGTCGGCACGGTGTCGGGCGCCATCCGTGTCCACCCCACCGTGCAGGCGAACTTGCGACTGGCGGGCGTGCGTGGGGCACGCGACCTGTCGATGCTGATGGCCGCCGTCGGGTTGGTCCAGAACCTTGGTGCCCTGCGCGCCCTGGCGACCGAGGGCATCCAGCACGGGCACATGCGCATGCACGCGCGTTCGGTGGCCATTGGCGCGGGGGCAAGCCCCACGGAGCTCGGTGCCGTGGTCCACGCGCTCTGCGAGAGCCACGACTTCACCGTCGAGCGCGCGCGACGGGCGATCGAGGCGCTACGGGCGTGAGCGGCGCAGGCCGTCCACCACCGGTGCGCTTCCCGCGTGATCCGGCGGTGTCGCGGACGGGGCCCGTCGCCGTGCCGACCGGCGGGCCCGGCACGCACGAGGGCCGAGCACCCGGCAAGGTGATCCTCGTGGGCGAGCACGCGGTGGTCTACGGCTACCGCGCCATCGCGGCGGCGGTCGACCTGTTCACCACCGTGCGGCTGCACGAGCGGCCGGGGCGCAGCGAGGTGGAAGACACCGACATCTGGGACGCCCGCCTGGCCGACGCGCTCGCCACGCTCGTGCCACCCGAGGGGGTGGGGGTGTCGATCTCGAGCGACCTGCCCACGGGTTGCGGGATGGGCTCGTCGGCCGCGCTGGCCGTGGCCGCTGTGCGCGCGGCGGCCCGCCGGGAAGGACGCGTCGCCAGCTTCGAGGAGTGTTTCGAGCGTGGCATGGCCATCGAGCGGGTCTTCCACGGGAACCCCTCCGGCCTCGATCACACCGTGAGCGCCATGGGCGGCGCGGTCATCTACCGGCGCGGGGAGCGCGCGACGCCTCTGCGTGTCGCGACGCCCATCCGGCTGGTGGTGGCAAACACAGGAGCACCGGGCGACACGGCGGAGATGGTCGCCGGGGTGCGCGACCGCAAGCCCGAGGTGGAGCTCCTGCGCATCGGCGCGCTGAGCGAGATGGTGGCGGCGCGCCTCGCGCTCGGCCGATCAGTGGGCCCCTTCCTGCACGAGGCCCACTGGCTCCTGCGCCGGATCGGCGTGTCGACCCGGGAGCTGGACGAGCTGTGCCGGGCGATGGAGGCGGCCGGCGCGGAGGGTGCGAAGCTGGCCGGGGCGGGGGGCGGTGGCATCGCGATTGCACTGGTGACGCCTGAGACGGAGGACGCTGTGCGACACGCCGCGTCGCGACTGGTCGACGACCGGGTGTACGCAGTGTCGTTCGGCGGGTGACGCGCCGGCGACCCGGTCAGCGTTCCAGACGCTGCGACAACCCCCGGAGCTCCACCACGCCGGCGGCGCTGTTGATGCCGTAGTCGAGCGTGTGGTGCTCGTCTTCAACCTGCTTGATGAGCCAGTTGCCGTCGACCACGTTGAGGCGCACGGTGCGCTCCACAAGCGTGCGCTCGCCCTCGTCGGTGAGCTTCCAGGCCCAGGAGGAGCCCGCCATCGCGCCCGACACGTGCTTCGCGATGATCGTCCCGGCCGCGCGGTCGGCCACGAGCGACTGGCGCATCTGGATGTCGGGGCCCACCACACCGACGGTCCAGTCGACGATCGCGGTCTGACCATCCGAGCTCACGAGCGTGCTGTCGCGCACCTGGGGCATCCACGACTCGTAGGCGGCGTAGTCGGTGAGCACCGACCACACCGTGTCGAGCGGAGCTTGCAGCCTCGCGATCGCCGTCACCTGCTTCAGCCGGCCATCGGGGTAGGTCTCGAGCAGCGATAGTTCGCCTCGCGCCAGGAGCCCATCGAGCGACGCCGCCGCCGCCGTGGAGCTGAAGAGCACCGAGGCGAAGAAGCTCATTGACGCCCGCGCGAAAAGGCAGGGCGCGCGGCACAGCGAGACGCGTAGGCGTGGATGTTAGGAAACTTCTCGCACATGCCCATGCGATCCGCCCAGGTGAGAACCCCGCCCACCACGCAGTCGGCGGCGCTGAAGTCGGCGCCGAGGATCCACTCGTGCCGTCCGAGCACCGCCTCGACGGGGGTGGCCACCTTGTCGAACGCGGACTGCGCCTTGGCGATCCGCGCGGCGTCTTTCTGCTCGCCGGGCACGCGATTGGCGAAGAAGAAGTCGGCCACCGGCGCCTCGAGTTCGGCCACACCGTACACCACCCACTGGTAGTAGCGCCCGCGGGCCGAGGTGCCCAGGGGGGGCGCGAGGCCGGGGTACTTGTCGGCGAGATGCAGGACCAGGGCCGAGGACTCGAACAGATGCGTGCCATCATCGTCGGTCAGGGCGGGAAGCTTGCCTAGAGGATGCACCTCGAGGTGGCCGGTGGACTGTGTGCCATCCGGGCCGAACGCAACCTCGTTGATTTCGTAGGTGGCGCCGAGCTCCTCGAGGAGCCAACGCACGCGGGTGGCGCGGGAGAACTTGTTGTAGTGAAGGCGCAAACGACGCTCCGGGGGGCCACCCTGATAAGGCCGCGACGTGCCTGCTGCCACCGCCCTCGCCCACCCGAACATCGCCCTCTGCAAGTACTGGGGCAAGCGGGATCGGGCGCTGAACCTGCCGTCTGTCCCGTCGATCTCGCTCACACTCTCCCCGTTCTCCACGCGGACGACCGTGGAATGGGGTGTCGCGACCGATGAGTTGATAATGAACGGCGGGCCCGCCTCGGCCGACGAGGCCCGAAAGGTCTTCGCCGTGCTCGACCTCGTCGACAGCTGGCGCCCCCGCGCGCGCGTCGTCACCGCGAATGACTTTCCCACGGCAGCGGGGCTGGCCTCGTCCTCCTCCGGTTTCGCCGCGCTGGTGCTCGCCGCCACCGCGGCCGCAGGGCAAAAACCCTCCGCCGAGCAACTCTCGATACTGGCGCGACGGGGCTCAGGCAGCGCGGCGCGGTCGATCTTCGGGGGCTGGGTGGAGTGGCGGGCCGGGGAGCGTCCCGACGGGATGGACAGCCACGCCTGGGAGATCCAGCCGGTCGACTGGTGGGACGTGCGCATGGTCGTGGCCATCTTCGACGGAGGTCCCAAGTCGATCTCCTCGCGCGAGGGCATGAAGCGCACCCAGGAGACGTCGCCGTACTACCCGGCCTGGGTGGCGAGCGCGCCGCTCGACGTGTCCGAAGCCCGTGCGGCCATCCGGAGTCGTGACATCGAGAAGCTCGGAGCGATCATGGAGCGCTCTGCTCTTCGCATGCACGCCAGCATGATGGCGGCGGATCCCCCGGTGTTGTATTGGAAATCGGGGAGCGTGTGGGCCCAGGAGACCGTCACCTCGCTGCGGAAGAAGGGTATCCCTTGTGCGTGGACGATGGACGCGGGGCCCAATGTGAAGGTGCTCTGCGAGGCGGGCAGCGCCGCCGAGGTGGCCGCGCGTCTCGGCGCGGTGGCCGACCGGGTGCAGGTGCTTGTCCCGGGCGGGCCGGCGCGGCTCGTTAACGGCCCTGCGTGACGATGAGGGTCGTTGCCCCGGGGAAGCTGGTCGTGGCCGGAGAATACGCGGTGCTCGACGGGGCCCCGGCGCTCGTGGCCGCCGTCGACCGTGGCGTGGCCTGCGTTGTCGAGCCCAGCGATCACCTCCTCATCACGACGCCAGGGGACGACAGCTTCGTCCGAGCCGCCCTCGTGGGCGCCCCCACGGCGCACTACGCCTTCAGCGACGACCACCCGGTGCGTGGTTTGCCGGGCAAACCTGGCTTCGGCGGGTCCGCCGCCGCGACCGTGGCCGCCACTGCGGCCGCGGGCTTCCCAGCTGAGCGAGCCTACGCCGTGCACGAGCGTGTCCAGGGGGGCGGCTCGGGCATCGACGTGTACGCCGCTATCCACGGCGGCTTCCGCAGCTTCGACCTCTCTCGACGGCCTGCCCCCGCCGAGGACGCACCGTCGTTTGGCGCCGTGTGGTCCGGCCAGTCGGCATCGACCGGACCGCGAGTCAAGCAGTACCGAGCTTGGCCTGGTCGCGACCGCTTCGTCGCCGAGAGTCGCGACATCGTGGTGCAGTTTGGCGCCGACCCAGTGCGCGCTCTCCGCGAAAACTATGCCCTACTCCGTGCGATGACACGGGACGCGGGCATCGCCTACGATCTCGACGCCTTCGCGCAGATCGACCGTCTCGCGGCACGCTTCGACGGCGCGGCGAAACCAAGTGGCGCGGGCGGCGGCGACATCGCGGTGGTGATCTTCCCGGGACCAGCGGAACTGGCCGCTTTCGCCGCGGTTTGTCCCCAGTTCATTCCGCTGCGGATCGCCGACGGGGCCTACCCTCGACCACACTCATAGGTTTCCCAGCAGTCCTCGTGGTCGTCGTCATAGAAGTCGCCACAGCTCTCCGAACGCAGCTGCTCCAGGCAGTCCTCAGCCTTGCTCTCGTCGAAGTCGCAGTCGTCCCAGTCTTCGACGTCGTCGGTCACCTCGTCGATGCACTCGTCCATCTCGCCGTCGTACTCCTCCTCGTAGGCTCCGCGATAGCACTCGTTCAACCTAGAGCAGTAGACAGTGGCGAAGGCCTCGGGGTAGGTGTCGTCGTCGCCGTTCCAGAAACAAGCGAGGAGGATGAGGATCATGGGCTGGCTCCCTGCCCGAGGGCTAACCGAATAGGCAGCCGCCTCATGCCCGCCGCCCCCGACATCGCCACCCGCAAGGCCGACCACCTCGCCCTGTGTGCCGAGGGCGACGTGGGGTTCCTGCACAAGCGCGCCGGCTTCGAGGCCATCGATCTCGTTCACGACGCCCTCCCCGAGTTGCATGCCGACGAGCTGGACCTTTCTTGCCTCTGGCTCGGCCACCGGCTCCGCGCGCCCATCGTGATCGCGGCAATGACCGGCGGCACGCCGCGGGCGGAGCGGGTGAACCGCGACCTCGCCCGCGCCGCCGAGGCGCTCGGCCTGGGCTTCTGTTTCGGCTCGATGCGCCCATTGCTCGTGCGCGGCATCGAGGCCGGCTACTCGGTGCGCGACGTGGCGCCGACAGCGCTCCTCGTGGCCAACATCGGCGTGGTACAAGCACGAGAAACGCCAACCGCGCAGCTGCGCGAGTTGCTCGATCAGACGGGGAGCAACGCGCTCGCGGTGCACCTCAACCCCGCGCAGGAGATGGCGCAGCCGGGGGGCGATCGCGACTTCCGCGGCGGGCTCGACACGATCCGCAGGGTCGTCGAGGAGCTCGGCGCGCCCGTGGTCGTGAAGGAGACAGGCGCTGGGCTGTCGCGACGGGTGATCGAGCGGCTGTTGTCGGTGGGCGTGGGTTGGGTCGACGTCGGAGGCGCCGGCGGGACGAGCTGGGTGGCGGTGGAGATGCATCGCGCCGAGGGCCCGCAGCAAGCGGCCGCGCGCACCTTCCGCGACTGGGGGATCCCCACCGCGCGCTGCGTGGAGGCGGCCCGCGATCTGCCGGTGGAGATCTGTGCCACCGGCGGCGTGGCGACCGGTCTCGACGTGGCCAAGGCCATCGCCCTCGGCGCCCGCTGCGCCGGGCTCGCGCGGCCGCTCTTGCAGGCACAGGCGCTTGGCTACGAGCACCTGCTCGGCGCGCTGGAGACACTCCTCGCCGAGCTCCGGATGGCGATGGTCCTCACGGGGTGTCGCGACCTCATGATGCTTGGGCGCACCGAGGTTTCACGGGGTTAGCACCTCGACTCGCGCACGGCCCCACCAGCCCCTTGTTCGCAGGCAGTGGGCCCGTCAACTCAGGTGTTTGCACCGGCCTAGTCACGTGCACTGGCCTTCAGCCAGTGGGTCCTGCCGCCCCTGGCGTCCCCATCGGCGGCGCGAGCGAGCCCGTCGGCGCGCTGCAGCGACAGCGCGTGCGTCAGGGACGGCCGGAGAAGAGCCAGAGAGCCCCGGCGCCGTCGCCCGTCAAGCTCGCCTGGTAGTCGCCGACGAGGAGATCCCCGTGGCCGTCACCGTCGAGGTCGCCGGCGCCGCCGACGAAGCTGCCGGCCCCGTTGCTCTCGGCCACCCCGAGGAGTCGAACCCCCACGTCGCCAAGGCTCGCTGTGCCGACGAGCGGCAGGTAAACGACGTACGCGAGGCCGCTCCCAGAAACGACGCCGGTGGCCGAGTCGGCGCCGGTCACGAGGTCGGCAAAGCCGTCGCCGTCGAGGTCGCCGGGGGCGCCAACCGAGCGACCCGCGAAGTCCGTGTGCGCCACCCCCTCGAGCGTGGCCGAGGGCCAATCACTCGCGACGCCTACCGGCGCTGGCCCGGCGAGCACGTACACCACCCCCGAGCTCAGGTCGCCTCCGTCGGCCACCGGCGCCCCGAGGCCGAGATCGTCGTGGCCATCGCCGTTGGTGTCGCCGAGGAACGCGAGACCATAGCCGAGATTGGCGCCTGAGATTGGCGATACCAGCTTGCTGTCGGCCGACTCGAGGCCCATCGACACGACGGGCCCGTGGAGCAGGTACACCGCGCCCGCCTGTGTGCCGCCCGCGTCGTCGGCTGGGGCCGCGACGAGCAGATCGTTCACGCCGTCACCGTCCAGGTCGCCCGCGGCCACCGCGTCGCCCGCCGCCGCGTTCTCCGGCGTGAGGCGCGCCGCCGCCGCCGAGGCCGGGAGATCGGCACCGAAGGGGCTCGCAAACACATAGGCGTTCCCGCCACCGCCGACGGCCACGTCGGGAAGACCGTCTCCGGTGAGGTCGCCTCCGGTCGCGACGGACTGGCCGAATCTGTCACTGTTGCCTTCACCGAGCAACTTGACGCCCACGTCGCGAGCCGAACCGGCGCGAATGACGCTGGCGTGGATCACGTAGACAGCGCCGGCACGTTCCTCGCCCTCGTCGTCCTGTTCGGCGGCGACAAGGGCGTCGACGAGCCCGTCCGCGTCGTAGTCGTCGCCTGCGGCGACGTGCTTGCCGTACTCGTCGAGCTGCCGAGCGCCGGTCAGCGCCACCACCCGGGAGTCGGCGAGGCTGACCGCCCCGGCGATGGGCCCGGGCACAAAGTAGGCGGCGCCCGCATCGGTGCCGGGGTCGTCGGCGTGGTGGGCGCCCACGAGCACGTCGGCCGCGCCGTCGCTATTGAAGTCGAGGACGGCCGCCGAGTGCCCGGCGTAGTCGGCACGCAAAGCGCCGGTCAGCACGGCGAAGGCCTCGTCGAGTGGATGGTCGCCGGCGTACCGGCAGCTCTCCCCGCAGGGGGCCGCGCCGGAATCCGTGTCACCGGAATCGGGTGGGCCGGAGTCGTCTGCGCCCGAGTCGACGTCCACGCTTTCGCCCGTGTCGCCGGTCGCGGCGTCTTTCGCGTCCACCGCCCCCCCGCCCGTGCACGCCAGCAAAAAGGCCAACATCCGACCTCTCTATGCGGCGTTCAGAGCCACGACTACCGCCTCGCGGGCGGGCATCCCGCCGACCGGCGACGCGGCCGTCCGGGGCATGGACCTAGATCCGCGAGAACAGGCTTCGGGCGTCGCGGAAGGCCGCGAAGGGGCCGCGGTCGAGATCGATCCACACCAGCCAGTCGGTCTTGTCGGTGACCGCGTGCGCCACCGCGAGCTGTCCGAGGGCCACGCCGCCCAGCGCGCGCACCACCGCGGAGCAGGCCACCGCCGCGTCGATGTCGCCCTGGTTGGCGAAACGGGCGCGGTGGGCCTTCCAGAGCGCCGTGAGCACGGCGCGGTCGTCGACCAGGAGCGCGTTGGCGATATAGACGGCTCCAGCCTCGGGGACGACGGCGGCAATCTGCGCGCTCACCACCTCGGTGAGCTGGTCGGCCGTGAGCGCGGCAGGCCTCGGCGACGGCGCCGCAGGGGCTTGCGGCGCGACAACCACGGGCACGGCGGCGACCACCGGCGCGACAGGGGCTGCGGTCGCGACGGCGACGGGCTTCGGCGCGGCAGGCGCCTTGTTCCGGGTCTCCTCGTCCACGCGGGCAGCGGCGAGGGCCTCGTCGAGGCTCATCGCCTTGCGCGGCGGGGGCGCAGCGCCGATCCGGCTGGACAAGCTCGGCTTCTCGGCAGGGGGCGCGGCTTTCGGGGGCGGCGCCTTGGCGAGCGCGCCCTTGGGCGCGACCGGTGGCGCGGGAGCCTTCAGCGCCGCAGGCATCGGCGTCCCGCCCGCCTTCGCCGGTGGGGCGGCCGGCCCTTTCTGCGCCTCCGCCTTCGCGGCCGCCGCCCTGGCCAGGATCTTTGCGAGCTCCGCTGGGTTTGGCCCAGGAGCCTGCGTGGCGGCGCGCGCGGCCGGCATCGGCGGGATGTCCGACGCCGGGGGCACCGCCGCCGTGTTCTTGAGATTGGAGGGCACCGGCACGTCGTCGCCCAGCGCCGGGGGGCGGGCGGGCGCCTGTTTCAACTCCACGCGCCGCTCCTCGTCGGGCGCGGGCATGTCGAAGAGGCTGGCGAGCGGATCGAAACCTTTCTTCTGGGTGCTCATGGCGATAGGGGCGAGTTGCGCGCGTATCGTACCCCCGCGCCGTACGCACCGCGCCGATGCCTGATCGTCCCTTGAAGCTCTACCTCATCCGTCATGGACAGACCGCATGGAACGCGGCACGTCGCGTGCTCGGGCGCACCGATATTCCTCTCGACGAGGTCGGCCTCGTCCAGGCCGCGTCGCTCGGCGAGCGCCTGGGCGCGGTCGACGCGGTGTGGTCGAGTCCCCTCGCGCGTGCCCGCCAGACGGCGGCGGCGCTCCGTGGCCCGGCGGCCAGGCTCCTCGACGGACTCACGGAGATGGACCAGGGCGAGCTCGACGGCCTCGGCGAGACCGAGCTCATGGCCACGCACGGGCCCATCCTGCTCGCGTGGCGCACCGACCCCGCAGGCGTTCGCCTTCCTGGAGGGGAGACGATGGACGAGGTGCAAGCCCGCGGCCTCGAGGCCCTCGCCCAGGTGGCGGCGGGCGCGGAGGGGCGCGTGGCGGTGGTGACTCACCAGATCGTCATCTCGGCCACCCTCTGTGCGCTGTCGGGCGAGTCCCTCTCGCGCTGGCGCAGCCACACCCACCCGAATTGCGCGTGGACGGAGATCGAATGGGGTCCGACGCCGAGGATCCTCGCCGAGAAGATCAGCCCGTAGCCACCGTGGCCATGATGGCCTGGAGCGAGGAGACATCAAAGCGGTAGGCCTCGGCGCAGTAGTGGCACGTCACCTCGGCGCCGCCCTGCTCGTCGATCATCGACTGCATCTCGTCGCGACCGAGGGCGCGAAGCGTCTGGGTGACCTTGAGCCGCGAGCAGTTGCACCGGAAGGCCAGCGCGCTGTGCCCCAGCACTTCCACCGGCTGGCCGCCGAGCGCGCCGAAGGCGAACGACGTCATCACGCCCTTGAAGTCATCGTACAGAGGTTCATCCACAAGTGACTTGAATTCATCACGATCACAGGCGGGCAGCTTCTCGACGAGGATGCCGGCGGCGAAGCGCACGGCGCCCTCGTCGTCGAGCTCAGCGAGCAAACGCACCCGGCTGTCCACCTGCTGGCTCTCCATCAGGAAACGCTGCAGAGCGCCCTCGACCGTCTGCCCCTCCACCTCGGCGATGCCCCGGTAGAGCTGCTGGCGTCCCAGAGACTTCATGGCACTGATCATGCCGAAGAACTCGGCCTGGTCGCGGAGATCCGCGGGGCCAAAGCGCGCGCGCAGCGTGCCGTCCCCGTTGACGTCGCAAGCGAAGCCAAAGGGGGGCGACTTGCTCTGCACGTCGATGGTGAGCCGCTCCTCACCCTTGACGTGCGCCGCCAGCAAGCAGGAGGCCACCATGCCCTCGGCGCAGCGCTTCGCGGCCCCCGGGCCGAGCTGGTGTCTCGAGACGGCCTCGGCGGTGGGGCCGGTGAGCTCGACCGCGAGGACGCGCACGCGCCCGTCGAGCCCGAGCGCCACCACCATCTGTCCCTCGGCGAACTGCGTTTCCATTCCGCGCCGTTATCGCGGAGGCGTGGAGGCCGAGGGGTCTGGCTCGCCGGGCAGTGCCAGCACGGGGTACTCACCGGGCGGCAGATCAAGGGCCTGGCGCAGGGCGCGATCACGCAAGATCGCGCCCGGCGTGTCGGGCGTGGTCCACAGGCCAAAACGCCAGAACTCCTGGCAGTTCTCACGAGACCGGAGGAGGGCGACCGTCTCGCTCACCTTCCCGTCCTCGGCAAGGGCGAGCGCCGCCGGGGTCGTGCGGCCCGCGGCCAGCGCCGGGTTCTCGGCGTTTCGCCACTTCACGAGCTCGACCACGGGACCGAGACAGCGGTGTTGCTCCACCTCGGGCGGGTCGCAACCGAACAGGACCAGGATCAGGGCCGCAGCCGGGACCGGTCGCGGAGGCGAGCTGCGGCCGGCAAGATCGCGGCCACGACCGCGAGGCGCACCGGCGTCAAGAGCTTGGTGACCGCGTAGGCGGCCACGAGCGTGCCGGCGCTGCCCGTTCTCTCGGTGAGCCACGGCCAGTCGACGCCGAGGTGCACCAGCGTGGCCACCGCCGCGAAGGTGAGCCCGAAGACCCCGAACCACACCGCGAGCGCGAGACCGCCGTAGTCGACCGCGAGTTGCTTGAGCTTGGCCTTCACCTCGGCCGGTTTCCACTCCGCCCAGAGCTGGCGCAGTCGCGACACGCGCTAGCCAGCCTTCGCGAGCGCGGCGTTCATGAAGTCCTTGAACTCGTCGGCCTTGTAGAAGCCGACCGTGCCCCCGAGGATGGTGCCGTCGGGCAGCGCGAAAACCACCGTGGGGAGGCCCCGCACGCCGTACTTCTCCTGGACAGCCTTCACGATGGGGTCGGCCTTCGAGGTGCAGTCGATCATCACCGGCACGAAGCCCTCGGCGGCCGCGATTACCCCGGGGTCGGTGTACGTGTACTTCTCCATCTCGTGGCAGGCAGCGCACCACTCGGCGGTGAAGTCGATCATCAGGGGCTTGCCCGCCGTTTCTGCGGCCGCGAGGCCCTCGGATTCAGTGCGCAGCCAGGCGATTTTCGGCGCCTCAGCGGCGGTGGCGCTCCCGAGCCGCATCGGCGGCAGAATGAAGCCTTCCGACATGAGCGTGCCCACCAGGAGGTAGGCGCCCACGAGCACGCCGGTGACCGAGTACACCTGTCGGAGACGACGCGCGTAGAAGCCCTCGCCGTCGTCCGGGTCGGGCCAGGCAAACACCCCGGTGACGACGAGGACCGCCGCCGTGAGCAGCGCCGTCTGGGCCATCGAGAACAAGGGTGCCGCGTAGTAGATCGCGCCGAGCCACATCACCACGCCGAAGCTCTTCTTCACCAGCACCATGTAGGCGCCGCGCTTGGGCATCCAGCCGCTCGCCGCCCCGGCGACGAGGAAGATGGTGCCCATGCCGAGGGAGAAGACAAACATCAGGGTGGCCCCGTAGGCCACGATGCTGCTGTCCACCCCCGAAGAGGTGGAGCCGGTGGCGATCACCCCGAGGATGCCGATCACCACTGGACCGCTGCAGGGCCCAGCGAGAACCGCGCCGATGAGGCCGAAAACGAACGCGACGACAAAGCCGCCGCGCTTGTCGTAGCCGGAGATGCGGCTCTGGACGAAGCCCGGCACCTGGATGTCGAAGAAGCCAAACATCGAGAGGCCGAGCACGAAGAACAAGGCGCCGAAGGCGCCGAGCACCCAGGGGTTCTGCAGCCAGCTCCCGAACAAGGCGCCGCTGAGCCCGGCGACCACGCCGAGCAGCGTGTAGACCAGCGCCTGGCCGAGCACGTAGGCCCCGGAGAGCAGGACGGACTCGACCCGCGAGCTGTTGCCCCGGGCACCGATGATGCCGAGCGTGATGGGCACCATCGGGAGCACGCACGGCGTGAACGACACCGCAACGCCGCCGAGGAAACAGAACAGGAAAAGCGCAAAGGTACCTTGCGACGCGGCCTCGGCGAAGGCGTCGCCGTTGGCGGCCGGCGCCACCTCCCCAGCGGGTGGCGCGGTCGTCGACGCGGCGACGGCGGTCATCCCCGCTGCGGCGCCCGCGCCGAGCGTGACCGGCACCTTCACCGCCTCAGACGTGGGCATCCGGCAAATCGCGACGCCCTTGCAGGCCTGGTAGCCCACGTCGATCGTCAGGGTCGCGGCGCCCTCCGGGCCACTGACGGGGACGACGATGTCGAAGTCGTGGACGAAGTCCTCTCGCGCCGTACCATCGGCCTCGCTGCCGGTCTTCTCCCCAGCCGGGAGCTGCATCTCGCCCAGCGTGTAGCCCTGGGGTTCCAAAAGGGTGGTGGACACGAACATCTTGTTGATGTGCCATTCGCCGTGGAGGTCGACGTGGATGGTCGCCGTGCCGGGCGCCCCAGGTTGCCCGATAAAGGTGACTGCAAGCTCCTCCGCCGGCTCCTGCGCCATCGCCGCCGAGATGCCCGGGATTGGGGCCACGCCGGCCACGGTCACCCGCGCGTCGAGACGGTCGGCGCGGTCCGGGTAGCAGAGGCCCTCGCGGCAGGCCTGGTGGGTGACGAGCAGTTTGACCACGTACGAGCCGCGCGCATCCGCCGGAATCCGGGCGGGAAGCTCCACGACCACGTCGCCCTCGTACACCTCGCGTTGTTTGGCGGGGTTGGCCGGGTCGGCCTGGAGGCGGCCTGCCGGCTCGACCGGCGCGCCAACGGACAACGACGCCGCGTCGATCACGTCGATGGCGAGCTGATCGGCATAGACGTGGTGCCCCTCGGGGATGGCGAGGCGCACGGCGATCGGCACCTCGGCCCCGGGCGAGGCGATCGCGTCGGCCACCTCCACGCGCACCGGCGACTCCACGGCCAGGGCGAGGGAGCTCCACAAGGCGAGGAAGAGCGCGTACATCGGCACGGTCGCTAACACGCGCGTACGCTCTGCCATGCCGCGAGGGTTACCGGGCCGCCCGATGCGCGTCGCGGTCCTCATCCCGGTGCTCAACGAGGAGGAGGCGCTGCCCCTCGTGCTCGGCGCGCTCCCGCGTGATCTGCGCGTGCTCGCCTGCGACAACGGCAGCACCGACCGCAGCCTGGCGGTCGCCGAGGCCCACGGCGCCGAGGTCGTGCGCTGGCCGCAGCGCGGCTACGGCGGCGCAGTGCTCCACGGCATTCGTGCGCTCGCGACGAACCCGCCCGACGTCGTGGTGGTGCTCGACGGCGACCACAGTTTCTACGCCCAAGACCTGCCCCAGCTCCTCGGCCCCATCGAGCGCGGCGAGGCCGACCTGGTGCTTGGGGAACGGCTGTCGCTCGCCGAGCGCGGGGCGCTCACCCCCCAGCAGGTGGTGGGAAACCGACTGGCGAACTTCCTCATCTGGCTCGACACCGGCCACCGCTACCTCGACCAGGGACCCTTCCGCGCCATCCGCTACGATCGCCTGGTGGAGCTCGGCATGAGTGACCTCACCTGGGGCTGGAACGTCGAGATGCAGATGAAGGCGCTGCACCACGGTTTGCGCGTGGTGGAGGTGCCGGTGCGGTGCCGCCCGCGCATCGGCCAGTCGAAGATCAGCGGCACGGTGAGCGGGGTGCTCCGCGCCGGCGCGAAGATCACCTACGCTTGTTGGAAATACAGGAGATAGAGCCATGATCGTCATCTTCGCGCGGGTGCCCGAGCCCGGCCTCACCAAGACGCGACTGGTCGCCGCTCTCGGCCCGGTCGGCGCGGCGCACCTCGCGGCCGCGATGACGGGTGACGTCATCGACCTCGTCCGCGGCACCGGCCTCCCGTTCCGGGTCGCGCTGGCGGGCAAGGCCGACCACCCCTGGGTGCGCACGCTCGATTGTGAGTGGGAAGCGCAGGCTGAAGGCGATCTCGGCCGGAAACTCGCCCATGCTCTCCGCGACGGCGGCGTGGCCATCGGCACCGACGCGCCCACGTTGCCTGCCGCAGTGCTCCACGAGGCCCACGCCTCCACGGCCGACGTGGTGATCGCCCCGGCCTTCGACGGCGGCTACGTGCTCGTCGGGGTGTCCGATCCGGCCGACGTCTTCGAGCTGGTGCCGTGGTCGAGCGCGGACACCTTCGCCCGGCAGTACCAGCGCGCCCTCGATCTCGGCCGCAGCGTGCGCGTCTTGCCCTTCTGGTACGACATCGACGAGCCGGACGACGTGGAGTTTCTGTCGCGACACCTCGTAACGCTGCCGCCCAAAGTGGCGCCGCGTACTAGAGCCTGGTTGGCGGGGCGCTAGGCGCGATCACCCGCGTGGGGATCGGCACGTTCTGCGGCCAGGGCCAGAGCAGACCGTCCAGGCGGGCGGCGATCGACCGATCGCGCAGGTCATACACGCGCGTGGCCTTCGCGTTGCCGAGGAGCACCCAGTGTTTCACCACGTGCATGCGGTCGTCGTCCCCGCTGCTCTCGGGCAATAGCACCCAGGTCTCGCCCGCTTCCACCAGCACGGGGCCGTACATCCGCTCGCCCTCGCCGCTCCCTTCCATCCCCGCCGCCAGGCTCGGGATTGACGCGTCGGTCGGCCGGTGGAGGAGCCACCCGCTGCGCGACGGCCCCTCCGAGAGGGCGCCGAGCTGCTCCACCACAGCCGCTTCGCCGATCCAATCCATCGACGGCCAGCTCTCGAAGTGGTCGAGCACCGCGGCAGACTCGGACACCTCGCCCTTCGAGGCCTCCCAGCCGCTCGCGCCGAGCCGCCAGCGCCCTCTCGCGCCCACCTCCTGGCAGGCGCCCTCGCACTCACCGGGCACCTCGACGTAGTTCGTCTGCTCGAGCAGCACCGCGTCGGGGCGCAGCACCAGTCGCGACTCCTCAGCGTCGCGGTTCTGCAGCGGTGGTGCTTCGGGGATGGCCTCGAGCGCACCCGTCTCGGGGCTGAGAAGGTACGCGCGGACAGCCTTCCTGAGGTCGCCCTCCACCGGGAACATACCCTCGGCAATCCACCGGGGCGCGCCGGGCGCCATGTGCAGCCGCGTGGGACAGGTGGTGAACCGGGCCACGACCTTCCGCGAGAGCGTTGGCAAGATGATTGTGGCCAGCTCACATCCGCCCTCGACAGGCACGACCTGGACCAGCGTGGCGAGGTCGCCCGGGGGCAGCGCGGAGGGCGCGGCCACCGGCTCCGGCGGCGGCTCCACGGCCGCCTCGATCACCGGAGGCGGCGCCTCCGCGACCACCTCCACCGGCGGCGCTGGGCGCAGGGACTCCACAAGGTCGCAGGCGGCGAGCAACGAGAGCAGCATCATGCTCAAGTAGCGTGTCGGCGGGCGCCTTTCCCTCATTGCACGATACGTGGGCGTCCCCTCCCCGGCCCTCCCCATGCCTCTGCTCCAGGGCGCCCTGCCCGACACCGTCAAGACCGTTCACATCATGGGCATCGGCGGCACCGCGATGGCCGCCTTCGCTGGGATGCTGAAAGACGCTGGCTACGTCGTGACCGGCAGCGACACAGGCGTGTACCCGCCCATGTCCGACTACCTCGCCTCGCTCGGTATCGAGGTGATGATCGGCTACAACGCCAAGAACCTGGACCACCGGCCCGATCTGGTCGTCGTGGGCAACGTGATCCGCGCCGAGTACGAGGAGGCGCAGGCGCTGCTGGCCTCCGAGCTGCCGTATGCCTCGATGCCACAACTACTGGGCGCCCGATTCCTCGAGTCGCGACACAGCATCGTCGTCGCTGGGACGCACGGCAAGACCACCACCACGGCGATCACCGCGCACCTCGTCGATGCGGCCGGGAAGGACCCTGGCTTTCTCATCGGCGGGCTCGCCAAGAACTTCGACCGCACCGCCCGCACGGGAACCGGGGCGCAGTTCGTGATCGAGGGCGACGAGTACGACACAGCGTTCTTCGACAAGGGTCCGAAGTTCCTTCACTATCGCCCGAAGACCGCGATCATCAGTTCCGTGGAGTTCGACCACGCCGACATCTACCGCGACCTCGACCACGTGAAGTCGAGCTTTCGGAAGTTGGTCGACATCGTGCCGGCCGACGGCTGCCTCGTGGCCCGGTGGGACCACGACAACGTGCGCGACGTCTGCCTGGACGCGGTATGCGAGGTGCGTCGCTACGGTCAGGGCCAGACGTGGGATGGTCGCATCGACGCCGTCGACACTGCCCGCGGCGTGCAGAAATTCACCGTCTTGCACGAGGGAAACCCCTGGGGCAGCTTCGAGTCGATCCTGGTCGGCGAGCACAACCTCTACAATCAGGTCGCGGCCGTGGCCGCGCTCGAGCGACAGGGCTTCACGCCCGCGCAACTCGCGAATGGCTTTGCCAGCTTTCTCGGCGTGAAGCGTCGCCAGGAGGTGATCGGCGACCCGCGCCACATCACGGTGCTCGACGACTTCGCGCACCATCCCACGGCCGTGAAGGTGACCCTCGAGGCGCTTCGGCTGCGTTTCGGCGGGCGCCGCCTCTGGGCGATCTTCGAGCCGCGCAGCGCCACGTCGCGACGCAAGGTGTTCCAGGAAGCCTACGCCTCAGCCTTCGGCGCGGCTGACGTGGTGGTGATCGCCCACGCGCACGACCAGGGGCGCATCGCGGAGGACGATCGCTTCGAGTCGGCCACGCTGGTGAGCGACATCCGCGCCCGCGGCCAGGAGGCCTTCGGCTACGACACGGTCGACGAGATCGTGGCCGTCGTCGCTGCCAACGCCCTGCCCTGGGACGTCGTGGCCGTCCTGTCTAACGGTGGTTTCGGGGGCATCCACAAGAAGTTGCTGGCCGCCCTCGCCGCGTGAGCGGGCTCCTAGGCCACGGCGAACCAGTCGCGGCCTTCCTCGAGCTCCGGCCGCAGCGATGCGATGCGCGCCCGCACTTCCTCGCGGCCCCCACGGGATCCCACGGCCACCAGGAGGAGGTCGAAGTCCAATCCCTTGATCGACTCCGGCGGGGTAACAGGCACGCCCTGTCGCGACACGAAACCACGTCTGCCCGCGCCGATGTCGAGCACGGCAACGAGATCGTGGCCCTGGGCGCGGAGCCAGGCGAGCCAGGGCCTTCCGGCCTTGCCCGCTCCCCATGCCGCGACGCGACGACGAGTAGCCAGGCGTCCCGTCGCCAACCACGCGCTTTTCAACGGGAACATCGCCTCTCGCGCGTAGCGGGGATCGGTCCGCGTGAGCCGCCCGGGGCGGTCGCGCCAGGCCAGCACCTCCCGGTCGAGATTGTGGAGCCCGTGACCAGCCCCCAGCAGGCGCAGGAACAAGTCATAGTCCTCGGCGAAGTCGCCGTGCCGCCAGCCACCGACGGCGTGCAGCGCCGAGGCGCGGAGGGTGCTCGCCGGGTGGAACATCGGGGACTCGACGAGGATCTCGCGCGCCGGGTGGCGCACGGAGTTCACCCAGTCCACATAGCGCGCCATGAAGGCAGGAATCTCGCCGTCGTCCGTGACCGCCCTCGCCCGTCCGCCCACGGCGGCCACGCCGGGATTCTCAGCGAGGAAGGCCCGTTGCGCCGCCAGTCGGCCGGGGAGCACCAGGTCGTCGCAGTCGAGCCGGGCGATCAGCTCCCCGTTGGCCACGCCCCGTCCATGCTCCAAGGCGGCCACGATGCCGCGCGGCGGCTGGTGCAGCAGACGCACCCGCGGGTCGCGAGGCAAAACCGAGGCGGGATCGTCCCGGCTGCCGTCGTCGACCACCACCACCTCGTCGCCCGGCTCGGAGTCGGCCAGGGCCGAGGCGATCGCCTCGCCGAGCCAGCGCGCGCCGTCGCGCACGGGGACGAGCCAGCTCGCCCTCAGCCGCGCCGCTCCGCCTCGCCTTTGAAGGCGGCGAGGGTGGACGGAAGACTCTTCTCCACCAGCGTCTTCATCACGCTCCCGGGGACAAACATCCCCACGTCGAGGTCGATGAAGTAGTCGGCGTGGGTGCGAGCACCGCCGTCGAGCGGGGCGAGGTCCCAGCCGCCGTTGTTGGCCCGGAAGGTACCCTCAACCAACGACCAGCGAAGCTGGTTGACGCCGATCTGCTCCAGCCTGAGCGTGTAGTCGATACGACGCACCACGCGCACGGCGAACTTCACCACCCAGGCGGCCCCGTCGCGACGCAGAACCGTGGACTCGAGCATCTCAGGCACGAACCGTGGGTAGGCGGCGAAGTCCGTGATGACCGCCATCACATTCTCGGGCGACACGTTGATGTCGATGGACTGGCGCGCGGCCGGCATCGTTACCGCCTACGCCGACGCCGCTTCCGGCTGCCGCCCCCTTGCGACTCGACGGCGGAGCCAGGAGGGGGCGCATCGCCGGCCTGGACCTCCTCGCCGAAGCGAGCACGTACGAGGTTGGCAAGAGCGCGGTGCGAACGCCGCCGAAGGCCGGGGTCGAGCGCGAGCAGTCGGAAGGCCTCGGCACGGGCGCGGAGCAGAGTCTCGCGGTCTTGCGCGGGTTCGGCCCAGGCGAAGCGTGGCACGTCAGCGGCCTCGGGGCCAAGCACCGCCTCGACGCCGCGTCGCGACACGTCGAGGTCGGCCACCCGGAAGCCATCGGTCTCGCGGGTGATGAGCTCCATGGCGGCCGCGCTCTCTTCGCCCACCTCCTCGCTGCGCACGAAGAAACAGGCCGTTCGCGCGAAGCCGTTGGCCACGTGGTTGCGCAGGCGATGCATGCGGACGAGGTCGAACTGCTCCGCGTACTCGGCGATCAGCACCGCAGCGTTCGGGACGATCGGCCCCTCCTCGAAGGCCGTGGTCGCGAACAGCACGTCGACCCTGCGGTGCTGGAAGTCGTCGTAGGCGCGGAATCGCTCCTGGGCGGTGAGACCGCCGGAGAAGATCGCGATCCGGGCGCCCTTCAACGCCTCGCCTTCCAGGACCTCCGCCATGCGACGAGCTTCCGATGGGCTCAGCAGGTCGGTGCCTCTAGGGCCGAAGGGCAAGACGACGATCACCTGCCGCTTCTGCGCCAGAGCTTCACGCGCGGCGGCGTAGGCCTCGTCGCGCGCGGCCGCCGCGAGAACCTGCGTCTCGACGCCATGTCCTGCCGGCGCGTCGACCACGGTGACCGCGAGTTGGCCAAACACCGTCAGCGCGAGCACCGCAGGCACCGGCGTGGGGGTGTTGACCAACAGGTGAGGTCGCGACCCCTCGCGCGTGAACGTGGCCATGTCGGGCACGAAGTAGTGGCCGCTCTCCTCCACCACGACGAGGCCCACCCGCTTCGCCTCCGGCGGCGACTCGAGCAGCGCGTGGGTGCCGTAGATCACGAGCGTCTCGCCCTTGCGGATCGCTTCGGCCTGTACCCGATTGGGCGGTCCCACCAGGAGCAGAGGCTCGATACCGAGCGAGCGGAACCACTCGAGCGCAAACACGTGGTGGTGCTCCGCCGAGCGAGCATCAGCCGCGCAGAAGAACACCGCCTGCTTGGCCTCGGCCACCAGCGTCATCGCGGCGCGAACCACGGCGCCCTTCCCCGAGCCGACCTCGCCCTGGAGCAGGCGGTCCATCGGCACGGGCCGCCGCAGGTCGCGACGAATCGCATCGAAGGCGGCCTCCTGGGCATCGCTGAACTGCCAGCCGGCCATCGCCAGCGCCCGGCTCACGCCCTCGTGCGACGCGGGGACAGCCACCGCGCGCTCACGACGATCCGGGTTGCGCGAGAGCGCGATGCCGAGCTGAATCTGCAAGAGCTCGTCGAAGGCCATGCGTTGCCGCGGCCTGCGATTCACGTTGCTCGGAAAGTGAACGTCGCGGAGCGTGGCGGGCAACGCCGCGAGCTTGTGCCGTTCGATCACCTCGGGCGGCAGGTGCTCCTGGACGGTGCCCTCCACCGAGCGCAGCGCAGCGCGGACGAGCGCCCGCGCCCGAGGCTCGGGGATACCCGGCAGGTTGTAGCGTGGGAAATAGTCACCGCCGCGCCCGTCGATGCCGAGCGGCTCGCCCTCGTAGAGCACCAGCCCGTCGTCGTCGGCCGCAGTCGTGCCCGCGAGGCCAACACTCGCGCCGGATTTCGCCGCGCGCAGCTCAGCCGGTAGCTCGCCGAGCCAGCGACAACGCAGCTCGCCGCGATCATGGACCACGACCGCCTCGTGACGGCGACCGGCCGGGAAGTAGCGAGTGGCTCGGCGTCGGAGAGCGCCGCGGACAATGACCGGGCCGTCAGGAGGCACCCCGTCCACCAGGCGCTCGCCGGCGCGGTCATGCGCGGCGGGCGGCGCGCACAAGAGGTCGGCCACCGACTCGATACCAACGGCCGAGAGGCTGGCCACCTCGGCGAGCGACGCACCAATGGTCGTCAGCGACGCGCCGCTGCCCTCCGGGTGACCGAGGGGGAAACTCAGTGGCGGTGCCGGTTCCGGAGCGGGCGGCGGCGGCGCGACGACCACCTCACGCGGTGCCGTTTCGGGGGACGCCGGTGCATCGGAGACGTTCTCAGCCGCCCCGGCACGCTCAGACAGTTCACGACGCTCGCCGCGGCGCTCGCCTCGCCGGTCCCCCCGGCTCTCTCCCCGGCCCTCCCCTCGGCCTTGGGCTCGTGCGTCATCGGGGCGCTCGTCACGCCGGCTCTCGCGGCGACCCTCCCTGCGCTCACCGCCGCCGCTCTCGCGCCCCGGCCGCGCCTCGGCGGATACGGCATCGACGACGAGAGACGGGGGTACCACAGGCGCCGCCAACGCGGCCGCGTCGGCAGCAACGGGCAGCGCGACGACGATCTTCGGCGGCAACGCGCTGGCGATGTCGGCAGGGGACAGGACGGCGCGCGGCTCGGCCACCGGCGCCACGGCCGGCGCCGAGGCCCGGAGCGCCTGCAGAGCCTCCACAAGTCGCGACACGCGGGCGCTCCGCTCCTCGGGTGGCGCGGCGTCGAAGCCGGTGACGGCCTCGCGCAAGGCTGCCGCCGCGGGCGCGTCGCCGGCGCCCTCAGTC
>SXGU01025237.1_pt1 | contig 20829 bp, 10 predicted proteins | sample 3174531 | NCBI WGS metagenome assembly SXGU01 (sample SAMN11356863, study PRJNA531348) | freshwater metagenome | isolation source: freshwater sample F1-140 | place: China: Fuxian Lake, Yuxi | collected 2017-12-25 | reverse complement strand
TGCCGGAGCGCCGGCCACGGCGCCGCCGGCCTGGATGTTGGAGGAATTGAGAATGGTACGAGCGCCCAGCGTGATGTTGCCGGTGCTGCGCAGGCCCGCGTCGCCGGCGTCGATCGCCCCTTGCGGCGCGAACAGGTCCATGTCGCTGGGCGGGGTGTCGTCACGCGAGGCCAGCGCGCCGATACCGGAGCCAGAGACCGAATTGGAGGCGTCGAGGATGATCTGGCCGTCGCGTACCACCAGCACCGGCGGCGGCGTGGCGCTGACGGTCTTGGCGCCGTTGCCGGCATCGATGCTGCCTCGGTCGGCCCAGACCAGGATGTCGCCACCGTCGAGGCTAAACACGCGCGACTGGTTGACCAGGAAGCTGTTCTTCACGTAGGCGCGGATATCGCCGCCGCGAAGCGTGAACAGCCCCTGCTCCGAAGGTTTCTTGAGCTTGATCGTGTCCTTGTCCGGCGTGGCGAGGCCGACGTTGATCCCGCCACCGGGGGCAAACAGGTCTACGTCGCCACCATGCTCGGTCTTGACCGCGCTGTAGAACATATCGATGTCGGCCGACCGCACTCGATCCGTCGGAAAAAGCGCACGGATCGCGGCTCGGCCTTTTTCATAGCTCGGCTCGCCGCCGCCGCTCTCTGCCTCTCTGCCGAATTCACGCAACAAGCCAAGGAATCGATCGCGCAGGCCGACCGGGCTGGTGTCGGAACCCGGCGCCAGATCATTGGCGCCGAGATAGCGGAGAAATCCCTCATAGTCCGGCGCCGTGGCACCGGCCACGATCAGGACGCTCGCGCCAGATCCCGATAGATAGGGGTTGTCGAGGCTGCCCCGCGTGACGATGCCCTTCGCCGAGCCTAGATCGACGCCACCGGCAGCGAGCACCTCGAACCGTCCCGGACCATTGACTTGAAAGATCGAATCCAGCGCGTAGGCATTCGTGCCAGTCGGAAACGAAACCATCCCCTTCGCCGTCACGCTTGTAATGTCGGTGTCGCGGGCATGCTGCGCCACCAGGCTAAGATCGCGCACGTCGCCCGAAGCCTCGACCCGCACCGGCTCGTTGAACCATGCAGTGGCGCTGCGACTGTTGCCTGGCCCGCTGACGTCGCCGTCGAGCGCGATCAAGCGGCTCGGCTCGGTGTCGGCGGCATGCCAGAGCACGCTGCTATGTACCAGACTGGCCGCGAGCGGCTTCGAGGGATTAACTGGAATCGGCAGCGGGTCGGCGGCGGCTCCCGACTGAACCGGATTGGCGATTCCCGGAATACGATCGGCGGGCGTATCGAACTGCGTGATGTTCTCGATCACGATGCCCTTTGCCGCCAGCAGATCGACCTGCCCCATCGTGCCAGGCATCTGCAGCAGATTGGCTGTGACGTTGCCGTTCAAAGCCACCGCACGGACCCTGGACGGCGCCACGCCGTTGCCGGGCACGCCGTCCGTGTTGAGGCCGACATCGCCGCTAACCGAGGTCACGGCCAGCGCGCTGTCCTCGCCGTAGCTGCCGATACGTACCCGGTAGTCGGCGCTGGTTCCGACCGTGCCCGTCAGGGTTCCACCCGAGCTGTTCCTGAGGAGATTGGCGATTCGCGAACTGCTCATTGGATTGAGGATATTGCCCAAGCCGATATTGCCAGCCGCGGTAACGCGCGTCGCGGTATCGCCCATCGCCAGCACAGGATTGAGCGTTATGTTCGCGCCGGCATCGATCTCGAGTCGGCCCGTTTCGGCGTAGAACAACCCGCCATTGATCGAACCGCGGGCGTTGACGAGCACATCGCCGCCACCATTGATCACCGCAAGCTCCGGCCTGGCCAGGCCTTCGAGACCGGGTACCCGCCCGTTGGTCGGAGCGACGGCGGTTGCTTTGGTGATATCGCCGCCGGCGGCGAGGCTGATGTCGCCGCCGCCAAACGTCGCGAAGCCCTGCTGAAAAGATGCCATCCGAGACCACCACTGGGTGCTGTCGTGCCCCTTGCTGTAGGTGATCAGCCAGTCTGTCAATGCGCCTGTGCTGGACTGGCTGATGTTGCCGCCGGCGACAACGCGAATGTCGCCGCCGTTTCGGGCGAAGTGATTTCGTTGCCCGGAGTCGCTGGTGTCGTTCGGCCCCGGAGCTGCTGTGAAGTTTGCAGGCTGCGTCGTGTCGTCGCGTCCGGCGGTATAGACCACGGCCTTGTCCAGCAACTTGACGTTACCTTGCGCTGCGAGCGTTATCTCGCCTGCGCCCGTTCGTACCAGCTTGCCCGACGCGATTTCCAGATGGCCTGCAGTGGCCGGGCTGTTGACCGCGAGGGAACTGGCCGCGCTGGAATCCGCGCCGGCCACCAGCCGATAGCTCCATGCCGCGTCGCTGGCGCCGATCTTGGCGTCCCGTCCGGTCGCCAGGTAGGAGGCGGGACTGGCTTTGGCCTGAACGAAGCCGTCGCTCAGGCTGCCGTTGATCCTGAGGTTGCCTTGCGCGCGCAAGGTCAGCACGCCAGCCTCGCCCTGAAAACGCAAGGTACTGAAGTCGAGATCCGTGGCGGTGGTACCGATGGTGAAATCCGCCGTCGAGCTGCTCGCAATCTCCACTCCGGCGCGCACGTGATAGAGCGCCGAGCCGAAACCCAGATGGCCTCGCAGCGTGCTCATGTTGCCTGCCGAGTACAAGCTGTCCAGCGCGGTCTTGATGGAAGCAAGGCCCAGCGTGGTGCCGCTGGTATTGCCGGCAATCAACGAGGTGCCGGTGTAGTTGCTGACGATCTCCGCGCCGACATCGCTGGCGCCGGCGATGCCGCCGGCCAGCCGGATGTTGAGGTCTGCGGCATTGGCGATGGAAGCCGACTTCTTCGCCCGGAAGCTCACCTTGCCACCGCTGGCAAGGCTGTCTTCGGCGACACCGACATCGATGGTGCTGTCCGCCACGGTAACGACCTTGCCGGCGTCGGCGGCGAGAAGCACCGTGCCGCCCTGCCCTCGGGTACCGGCATTCGAGAGCGTCTCGATTTTCTCGGTCGCCCTGGCCTCCAGTCGCCCCGCCAGGTTGACATCGCCGTTGCGAGCGTAAAGCCTGATGCTTCCGCCTTTGGCGCCCGAGGCGTCGATCTTGCCGGTCGCTCCCACGCTGATGCCGCCGTTGTCGGCGGCAATCGCCACATCGGCGGCCTTGATGGTCCGCGACAGGTTCAAGTCGCCGTTGCGACGACGGATATCCCAAGCGCCGGTGAAGTGCGTCACCGGGCCGTCCGCCGTGGTTTGGGCAACCGCGGCGGCGAGCGTATCGAGGGCCACGGCATTGGCATCGACCGTCAGTTCGCCCCCCTGCGTTGCGCCGTCCGCGTTATTGGCGGACGCCCGCAGGGATCCGGCAGCCGCCGAGACCGTTCCGGCCGTCGCTTCGAGTCTGAGCCGGCCGGCGTCGCCGCCCTCAGCGGCGGCGGAAACCGAAGCCACGGCGCCATCCTGTACATCGACATTTCCCTTGGCGGAACGCAGAACGATCTGCCCGCCCGGCGCGTAGGCGGCGGTATCGGCAAAGGCCACCTTGACGCCTTCGGCGGCGACGATGGCGCCGTTGCCCAGCGTTACGTGATCGGTGCCCACATCGGTGCCGGTGGCGGCCAGCGTCAGCTTGCCGGCGGCGGCTTCCACACGCCCCGTGACATTGATGGATTTGGCTCGCAGTTCCAGGGCGCCGCCGAGGCCGGCGCTGCCACCCGCCGCCCCAAAGCTGTTCGCGATACTGCCGCCACCGCTGGCGATCAGCAGGTGGTCGGCGGTGTCGACGGTGACGACGCGCGCAGCCGTGATGTCCAGCGTTGCCGCCGTGCCGCTACCGCCGACATTGTCGATGGCGGTGACACCGCGGCCTTCGAAGCGCAGATCGCCCGAGGCCAGCAGGCTCACGGCGGCTGCCGGCGCCGTGGGTTCTCGCGCTGCGTTGTCGGCAAAGCCGCGAATGGCGAATCGCGCAGTTTCGGCGCCGCGGTCCACTGTCGATGCATTGCCGCCGAAGCGGATGGTGTCGGCGGTAACCTTGAGCGCGCCGGCGCCCAGTGCCGCCCCGGCCGTGAAGCTGGCCGAAGCGGGGCTCTGGTTTTCGAACACGACGTTCTTCGCCGCGATGTTCGCCGTCTGTGTCGCGCTTCCGTGACCAGCGATGCCCGCGGCATTGATCACCAGTTCCTTGAGATTTGCCGTGCCCAGCACCGCGTCGCCATAGAGATCGAGCGTGGTGTAGCTGGTCAGGCGCAATTGATCGGCGAAGGCGAAGCGTTCCAGCGCGGCATTGTCAAGCACTAGCCCATCGGCCGGCGTGCTGCCGTCGCCAACCACGTTGATGCGCCCGGCGCCGATGGCGAGATAGCCGCCGCGACGGCTGCCGTCGCCTTGCAGCGTGCCGAGCGCCACCGTGCCGGACAGCGTATTGGCGTGGGTTGCGTCGAACACCAGGGATTCGCCGGCGACGGTGGCACCGGCGGCCAGGACCAGGTCGCCTTGCGTCCGGCTCACCGTACCTTCGCGCGTCACCGTGGCCTGGTCGCCAGCGGCGACGCGCAGGAAAGCGCCATCACCGGTTAGCGTTACGCTGCTGCGCTCAATGGTCTCACCACTGGCCTCGATGCGGCTGCCGGAAGTCACCGTCAGTTGGTCTCTGGCGGTCAGCATCAGCTCCGGCCCCATCAGTGCCAGTCGAGCATCCGCGACGCCATTGTTTCTCACGTCCACTTCGCTGGCGATGGTTTCAATGCGCGTGATCGCACCGTCGGTGGATCGCGCGCCGCCGAGCAGGAGGCTGGAAGCCCCGAGGGCATTGAGCTTGTTCTGGTCGATCAGCGACCAGGTGGCATCGGGCGCCGTCCCGGCATCGGCGATCAGCAACTTGGGCGCGGCGAGGTCGAGTTCGAGGCCGCGCCCGGCGCGCGTGCGTCCGTCGGCGGCGGCGATTTCGGCTTGGCGCATGGCAACGATGGTCGGATCGAAGTTCAGGGTAGTGCGACCGATGACGGTCAATTGCCCGGCATCGCCGGCCAGCTTGGCGCCGGCGGTGTCGTAGAAGAACTCGCTGGCGGTGGATACCTTGTACGCCGCCCGTTTGCCGATCACGGTCGGATTCGCGACCTCGACCGTCAACGGTCGCTGCGAGTAAGCCGTGGTGCTGCCATCGGCGTTTGCCGCGAGACGCGCGCCGCTGACAAGCCATGCGCCGTCGGCCTGGATCCGGGCTCCAGCGATCACGTTTTCGACCTGCGGCTTGACGGTTACCAGATAAGCGCCGGGCAGCAGCGCGTAACGGGCCGGCAACAAGGTATAGGTTCCCGCGGCGAGCCCGCTGCCGTTGGCCGCCAGACTCATCTGGTCTCCCGCCTTGAGCGACGGAACGAAGTCGTAGCCGGATGAGACCGCGCCATCGCCGGCTACAGAATTGGCGGATACCTTGTAGTAGGCTGAAGCCTGGCTGTCCAGAGAAGCGTAGCGACCGGCCCAGCCGGGGAGTACCGCGAACATCGTCGGATCGCTTCCGGACGTTGGCACCAACGCGTCCGCTTTGCCGCTGGGGCCGGGCGAAAACTCCCAGGCCAGCGCATCGCCGCCGGCGCCGAGTTCGAGCACCGCACCCGGCTGTATCACGCTGTTTCCCGCATCGACGCGGATGCTCTTGGCCAGCGAGGGAATGTCCCGATAGGTCGAGGAGACGAGTTCACCGTTGTTCCAGGTCGCGGCCTCGAAGTTCCAGTGGCGCGCCGATTGATCGGTGAAGCCGAGCAGGGTGTTCTGATCGGCGGACACCGAGGTCACGCTCGTTCCACCCAGGGTGACGCTGCCGCCTGCCGCCGGGGCGGAAAATATGATCTCACCCAGCGGCGCCTCGACCGTGCCTTGGTGATTGATGGTATTGGCGGCGAACTCCAGGCGTCCGCCGGCGGACAGCAATGGCGCGGTGAGGATTCCCGCCGGTCGTGTGATATTGATGGTGCCGGCACTGTCTGGCGACAGGTCCACGCTGAAGTCGCTGAAGGTCTCCGGGCTCAGCCGCGCGGCGGCGAAATTCACCGTGCCGGTTGCGGACATCCGTCCGTTGTAGAGGCGACCGCCAGCGTAGTTGGCGACCGTGCTCGCGACGCCGTCGAAGTGGATTTCTCCCTGACTGATGAAATCGCTCGTGGCGAAGCCGTTCCAGGCAAAGGAGCCGGCCAGTCCGATATCCTCGGCGTTGATCGTGATGCTCCCGAGGATCGGCCCGACCGACGCTGACGGCTTGACGGCGGCGCCGACGGCAAGGTTGCCAATGCGCACGGCGGCCGCCTTGAGGGTTGCGTTGGTGGCACTGGAAGCGGCCGAGAACCGCTGGGCGTCGAGTTGCAACTGGTTGGCGACGGCGAGCCTGACGCCGCCCTCGAAGCGGATTTCGTTTTCGCTGCCGAGATACCACGAACCGAATTTTCCGGCCGACAGCAGCGCCGTATCGAGACGCGCCGTGCCGTTGTAAGTGTCCGGAGCGAGCGTCGCCGAGCCGGCCAGGTAGAGACCGGTGTCGACCGCCGCGGGCCACTGCGCCGAGTGTTCGGCAGCGGATGCGGATTGATACAGGCTCAACTGGCGATCGGCGCCCATGCTCGCGGGAAGCCCGGATGATTCCCAACCCGTGCCGGAACCGTCGTCCGCGAGGCGCAGGGAGAACACGCCGCCCAGTGCACCGTTGCCGCCTTGCGCCCGGTAGTCGCCGTCAAGAAACATTCCTTCGCGGGCCGACAGTTTCACCCTGCCGCCGGCGCTGCCCAGCGTTTGCAACGGGTAACCAACACCCATACCCAGCGAGGTCGCGGCATTGAGCGTGTCGGTGGCGCCACTGACGTCGATCCATCCACCGACCTGGGTAACTTTACCGTCGGGCCCGGTGACCAGGGTGCCCGCGCGCGTGATCAGGTAGCCGAGACCGGCGTCGATTTCGACCTTGCCGCCATCAAGAACCTGTCCGGTGTACTTGTTCAAGCTCTTCAGGTTCTCCGCGGTGAGTCCGGCATCGAGAGCTTTGCGGGTCGCCGCATCGAGCTTCGTGGTTCCAGGCGCAAGCAGTTGGCTGTTCGGCCCCAGGTAGATCGAGCGCGACTGCGTGGCGAGGTCGTATCCGATATCCCTGCCCGAACGCACCAGGGAAATGCTTCCTGCGGGAGCTTCCAGGGTGCCCAATACCGTAAGTTGGCCCGAGGCGACGGCGAGTTTCACGGTCCCCTGGGGATCGACGGCCAGATGCGCTCCTTCGCCCACGGTCAGATTCGATCCAGCGGTCATGGCAAGGCTGCTTGGCGCGGGACGCAATTCAGAGTGCAGCCGCAGCGTCGCCGCGAAATCCCCGGGGCTCGTTCCCGTCGGCTGATACCTGAAGCCGGGGTACTTGGCGAGGGACCATGAAAGCGGCGCGGGGCGCACGACGGCGCCCGCGCTCACAGCCAGGTCGAACAGGCTCGTCAGCTTGAAATGCTGGAATCCACCCAGGCCGAACATCGCGGGCGCGATCGTTGCACCGCGGTTGCCGGAGCCGATGCGTTCCGCCGCGGACGAGTTCCGCGCAGGGGCGGTAAGGTTGTCTCCGATCCGGACCAGAGTGCTGGTGATATCCAGCGTTCCTCCGCCGCCGAGCCCGTAGCCCCGCAGTTCGCCATTGGCGAACAGCGTCGATGCGAACATCTCATCCGAGCCCGCCACCCCATAGCGTCCCGTCTTCAAGGCGATGCTTCCGGCATTGCCGGACTCCAACTTGCCATCCAGCGCCACCCGGCCGCCGCCCGAAACGTCGAGTACGCTGCCAGAGCGCAGATCCAGATCGTAAGCCGACGAAAGCGTGATAGCGCCGCCCTTGACGGCCTTCGGCGCCCGCGACTGGCGCCCATCGAGGAAATCGTTCACCCATGTACCTGCGGTCGACAGTCGGGCGGTTGCGTCCAACACAAGGTCGGAATACCACGGGTCCGTCGCGGATGGGAACGCGCCGCCCTCGCCGCTCAAGTCGCGGGTGGCGAGATCGATCGATCCGCCGGGCGCGCGCAGACTTCCTCCGACGTGTATCTGGCGCCCGGATGCCTTGAAGCTGCCACCCGCCGGCAAGTCGAGCGTAACGCCAGTCGGAATGTCGATGCGACCGTCACTGGTGATATCGAAGCGCGAGAATCCGCGTTCCACGAGCGATGCCGAGAGTTCCAGGCGCGGCCCTGCGACGTCGTCCGCGCCGATGCCTTCCGCGGCGCTGGCCGCGCCCTTGACGAAGGCGATCTGGGCCTGGCTGAAAACGGCAAGCTTTTCCGCTTCGCTCGCCGTGTCGCGGTTGGCCAACGTGAAATGCTGACCGGCATCCTTGACGATCAACTGCCCGCCCAAGGGGATCGCGTAGCGATCGGACGCGGGGTTGCCGACGTTCCGCTGTCGGGCGCCGACGGTGGTGTTTGCCACCAGCGTGCCGTCGACCGCGAGGCTGTGGCCGACCAGTTCGACGGTCCCGGCGCTCTTGCCTTCGGTGTAGGCGGCTTCCGCGCGCGTCACGGTCGTCAGGCCGGCATAGGTCGCCGTTGCGGGTGCGTCGTTGAGCCGATAGCTTTGCCCGCTCAGCGCGACTGCGCGCGATTCCTGGACGGTGCCGGCGGCGTAGTCCACGCGCGCCCCGGAAACATCCAGCTCGGCCCCCTGCTTGAGAACCACGCTGCCGGTGCTGCGCAGGGAGATCGTGCCGCCGCCGCCGGCCTTCTCCTCGACAGTCTGTCCGACCTTGCCGGTCCATCCCGTAAGGTCGGCGATCGCAACCTTGTCGCGGACGTCGACCCAACCCTTTTCGCCCCGCAGCAAGCCGTTGCGCTGCACCGGATTGTTGGCGAACTCGTCGCCGCGCAACTCAAACTCTACAAACAAGTCGGACACCGACTTGTTCGCAACGGCGCCCGAAACATCGAGGGTCGCCGTGTCGCCGACATAAATGCCAACGCCGACGAGTGGCGCCGCGGTCTTGATTGGCGTCAAGGGATCGCCGGGGAACGCGGCGTTGCCTACGTCGAACAGATCGCGAGTCTGAAACTGGATGCGTCCTCCCTTGGCGGCCACCCTTCCCTCGATTTCGATTTTCGCCGCAGCCGCCTCGATGGTGGAACTCAGGAATGCCTGATCGGGAGCCACAAGTTTTCCGGAACCACCGTCGATCTCGACGGTGGTGGCGCTACCTTCCGCCAAGACGAGCTTGCCACCCACAGTGCCACTGACGAAGGTGTGTTCCTCGAACTTCGCCGGATCCTTCGCGCCGGCGGGTACGACCTCGCCGGTCGCGACATCGACCTTGCGGCTGGCGGTCGTGGCCGTGGAGTCCTCGTCCGCGCCCGGCAGCCCGGCGCTGGCGACCTGATCGCGGGCCAGCAGCCTGATTGACCCATTGGCGGTGGCCGACGTGGTGGACCTCAGTGTTCCCTGCTGGACGATCTCGTGGCCGACCAGCGTGATGTTGCCGAGAGTGGCTTCGATGGTTCCCGAGTTGATGATCGAATTGGCGTCGACGCCGCGCGAGACCGCCACCCATGACTTGTTGGTATCCTCGCCGCGCACCACGTAGAGCGGGTTCACCTCCGCCGTGAATCCCCGTACCGCCTGGGCGAAGGGCGGCTTGAGATAGACGTCGGCGCCCGCCGCGATCAGGGTCTGGCCGCGCGGCGACCCAATGTATCCGGCATTGGTGACCCGCGAGCCGGCCAGGATCGCGTAACCATTCGCGGCCGCGTTTATCGTCGCGCCGGCGGCCACGTCGATCGTCGCCCGCCGGAATTCCGCCAGCGCGGCGGCCTTGACCGTGTCGAAGTCGGCGTCGGTCGCGGCAATCCACGGATCCTTGCGCAGATAGAAGGAGCGCGTCGAAACGTCACCTTGCATCAACAGCCCCGTGGCAAGGAGCGTCGGGTTGAGATTCAACGTCGAAGCCACGAAGTTCGAGGCACTGACGCGCGCGCCGGAGCCGAAGTCGATACCGGACTGATTGATCAGCACCAGTTGCCCATTGGCGGTCAGCGTGCCGTCGATCCGCGAACGTTGCGCCGGACCGAAACTTGTGGCGCGGCCGCTGTCGTTGACCTGGACGAAGTTGTAGGCCACCGCGCCGGTCGACGACTGCACGAACTCAACCGTCTTGCCGGCGCCGACATCGAAGCCGCCGACCCAGTCGATCTCGGCCTTGTCGCCGCGCTGGTTGACGGTCAGGCGGTCGGTTTCGGTCGCACCCCAGGCACTCGTTTCGCCGGTGTCGGGGTCCGTACGGCGCGCGCCGACGAGTATCGTCGTGCCGTTGAGGTTCACCGCCTGCGTCGCATTGATGAAACCCTGCTGGTTGACCGCCAGGGCGGCGAGACTCACCGTACCGCCAGCGCCGACTTTTATGCGGCCGTTGGGGCTGTCGGCAACGCCGTCGCTCTTGTTCGTCACGCTACCGTCGAGGCGCACGCTATTGCCCAATGCGTCGGCGCCGACGAAGGATTGCGTCTCGACCAGCAGGCCGCGCAGCGCGGGATCGTCGGGCGCGGTCAGGATCACCTTGCCACCCGCGGCGAGGATGGCCTCGGCGCCGGCGCCGCCTTCGATCAGGCCGAGATTTTCGACGGTCTTCGGCGCCAGCAGCACCACGCGCCCGCCCGAAGGAATGCGGATCGCGGCGCCGGCCTCGACGGTGACGAAACCGTTGTTGAAGCCGGCCGCGTTGCCATCCCAGGCGAATTCCAGCGTGTCGCCCCTGACCGTGGGCAGGCCGTTGTTGAGCAGGCGGCTGGCCATGCTCTCGGACAGGTTCAGCGACGAAGCGACCAGGCCGCCAACATTGACCTGCGCGCCGCTGCCGAACAGGATGCCGTGCTGGTTGATCAGGTACACCTGCCCGTTCGCGTTCAGTTGTCCCTTGATGACGCTTGGATCATTGCTCCAGATGCGGTTCAGCACGCGCGACGTCGCGTCGGGCTGATTGAAGGTGACCGAAGCGCTGGCGCCGATGTTGAAACTGGCCCAGTTGAGGCCGAGGGTGCGACTGGCCGTGTTGATCGTCATCGCATTGCCGACGGTGGTCGGCTGTCCGCCGGCGTTGCTTACAGCGCCGGCAAAGACGAAGGGCTTGGCGCCGCTGGACGGCACCGGCAGCGCATTCGCGGCGGGAATCACGGGGCCGGCGGTGGCGACTTCGTGGCCGGCCAGGGCAAGCCCCAGCGCCACCGCCGCGAGACGGCGGCGCGAGGATTTCTTGCCACGGCCGCGCACGATTTCGGCCACGGCGATCCAGGCCTTGCTTTCCTCGCTGAAGATCAAGCGGTAGATATCGCGGTTCATGTTCGCTCTCCGATCATCACGGGGTCAGAATTCGTAGCCCAGACGCATGTGCAGGCGCTGGTTGCCGCGCGCGCTGCGCGGCCCCGCCTTGAGTGCCTGCGCGAGGTCCATCACCAGCAGCGGCCCGCCCTTGGGCCCCTTCAGGCGCAGGCCGATGCCGGCGCCGGCCAGCGAAAACTCGCTGGTCTGACCGGCCAATGGATCGTTCAGCCAAAGCACCGCGCCCTCGACAAAGCCGACGGCGCGCAGCGACGAACCGCCGAAATCGAGCAGGGCCGGAGTTTTCGCTTCGGCCTTGAAGCGCCAGCCGGCATCGCCCGCGGCCTCGCCTTCGAAATAGCCGCGCACGCTGTCCATGCCGCCGGCCAGAATCTGCTCGGCCGAAACCAGCGGTTGCGCGCCCGCCTGGAAGTCGAGCCGGGTGGACACTTCCCAGCCCAGCATCCGGTGCGAATAGCCCAGGTCGCCGCGCAGCACGGCAAAGCTCGGCAGGGCTCCGGCGCGGCGACACTCGAACTGGTCGAGGTCGACGCCCTGGCAATCAAGGCGGCGCGACGAAGCGCCGAGGTTCGCCGCCAGGGCGAGGCCGCCGGTGAACTCGCCGGATTCGCCGAAACGGCTGGTGGTGTACTGCGCCATCAGCGGTGTGTAGCGCAGCGGGGTCACCTTCTGGTCGGCGCCGAGAATGTTCTGCGTCTCGCGCAAGTCCTTGTAGTCGATGCCCAGCGACAGCGAATGGAAGAAGCCGCCGACGCCCGCCGGGTTGGGCAGGGTCAGCGAGTAGCGCAGTCCGACAGTGGTGCCCTTGCCCAGCACGGTGCTGTCGGCGGCGGTGGCGATGTTGCTGTTGGAATGCTGGACAAAGGCCGAGACCGAACGCCCGGCGCCGAGCGGCGCACTGTAGAACCCGGCGAGGACATTCACCTCGTCGGTCTTCTGCGGCGAAACCACGTAGTTCAGCCCGGCGCTGTGCTGCTTCTGGAACAGGTTGTCGTAGCGCAGGCCCGCTTCCAGGCGCTGTTTCGTGGTGTCCGGGCTTTGCCGGTTGTTGATTTCGAGATTGCCGTGCAGTGCCAGATCGTCTTCCACCGCCAGCTCGACTTCCATGGTGCCGGGGCGGCGGCCGGGGCGCAGCAGCGGCGTCACGCGGCGGTCGGGCGAGCGGCCGGCCTGCGCCAGTTCCGCCTGCATGGCCGGGAAATACGGCACCTTGCCCGGCGCCAGTTCCGGCACCTGGGCGCGCAATTCGCTGCGCGAGGTGAAGCGATTGCCGCTGACCTTGAGCCGCTCGACCTGGCCTTCGATCACCTGCAGGCGAACCACGCCGGAGGCCACCGACTGTTCGGGAACCACTACCGAGACCGAAAGGTAGCCGCTGTCCTGGTAAACAGCTTCCAAAGCGGCGCGCGCCTTCTCGATGTCGGCCAGCGTCTTCGCCGGCCCCAGCCAGGGATAGACGGCGCGCTCGATCTCGATCTCGGGCAGCACGCTGTTGCCTTCCACGGCGAATTCGAGCAGGTCGAAGCCCGCGGCGGCCGACGGTGCGGCAAGCGTCGGGCCCGCCGCGACGCAGGCGTGCAACAGGCAGAAAGTGGCGAGGAAACGAAGGGGGCGCATAACCTTGAAATTATGGCGATCCAGGGTTACAGGCCGTGTCGCGAATTCCTCCCAAACATGGTCCGATCGGACTGCATGGTTCAAGAATCGATCCCGCATTGGCTCGTGAAGTCCGCCGCCCGCCACCGCTTCACGTCCGGCGGAACCTGCCCTGCCCGTTGCCACGGATTTCGTCTCCACCGAGAAAAAGTCCCGGCAGGCTACCGCGGCAAGGTTTCACTCCCGAGACAGCGCCCCGCTGCGTGGCGCGGCTCCCACCGCACCTTCCTGCGTGGCGAATTCCTGGTCATGCCGCGCTCCGCAGCTGTTTCGCCAGGCGATCAGGCAGCGGCCCCTTGATCACTTTGGCATCGCGTGCCATCTCGCCCCACCAGGCGTTTTCGGCGGCCATTGCCGGGACATCGTCAATGGCGACCCCGATCACCGAAAACGTGATCGCGTGCGACGATTCGACATCGCGCAGTTGCCGGCGCACGTCATCAATGACGACATCGACGTCGCCAGTGACGATGACGGCAATGTCGAAATCGCTCGCCGGCGTATCCTCTGCCCGGGCGACGCTGCCGTAATACCAGGCCGCCTTGATTTCATCGCGTCGCATCACTTCCTTGATGGCTTGCAGCAGCCGCCCGAAGTGCTCGCCTTCTTCGATGAACAAGGCTTTCAGAGCCAACGCCATCGGGTGCCTTGCGTCGGCCTCGTACAGGGTCGAGCGACCCTGCCCCAAAACGGTCACGATCTGCTGGCTCGCGAGGCCATCGAGGCTCATGCGGATGCCCTGCGGGGTCATCCCCGTATCCTGGGCGATCTGGGAAACGCTCAACGGGGCGCCGTACAGGAACAAGGCACGCAAGACACGCACCATCCCGCCGCTGGCGAGCAGCCGGGTCAGGGGGAAGCGAACATGACTTTGAATCCCGGTGGGTTGCATGCAATCATTATGGTGAGCCCATAATGGAAAGTCAAGTTTCCATATGGAAACTTGACTACAAATCATCCCGTCCCGGAATCCGACGCTTTCAACCCTGCCCGGATCGCTCTGCGGGCTGGGTTTCAACCCGATGCGGGTCTCAATGATGAACGGATTTCAACACGGGATGCCGGGCGCACATAAAAAAACGGCCCGCGGAGACCGCGGGCCGTTCGAGGTGAGACCCTCCGCCACTACCGCGCGGAGGCTACCCTGCTCAACCGATCAGTACTGACGGTTAAGCGGAGCGCACTGGTTTCCTTCCGGATAGGCCACGCGCAGGACCGAAGGCCCGGCGGGGTAGTCGCCACCGGGGATGGCTGCGGCAACATTCTTCAGGTCGGTAATGGCCGCCAGAATGGCCGGATCCTTGGCCTTGGTGATGAACTGCCTGACGATCGGCTCCTTGTTGGCGTCGTCCCGCGTGCGAATCGGCACGTTGATGGAAATCCAGCCCTGGTTGTCCCAACTGCCGTTCATCAGATTCGCCAGGGTCGGGAAGGTACCCGTACCGACGGAGGCCGGCGCGCTCATGCTGTTACCCGTGTAGGTGCCATTGCCGTCCATCGAACGGAACTGCCAATTGCCGCCAGTCAGCGACTTCGACAGGCTGTCCATGGACAGCACGCCGATGGCCTTATGTTCGCCGGTGAACTCGACCAGATACTCGGCGGCAGAGCCGTCGCGGGTCTTGGTCACGTAGGTACCACCGTTGCGAGCCGCGTCGAGACACTCGGTAACGTTGCCGGAAGACGAGTTTTCGACGACCTGGAGTCCGCCCGTGTTGGCGCCGATGGTGTACTTGCCGGTACCGCTATGCGACTTGCCATTAGCATCGACCCAAGTCCATGCCGTGCTGGGGTTGAAGGCGCTGGTGTCGTCGCGGTTGGCGGGCGTGTTGAACGGGCCGCAGGGGAAGTTGCCGAAATACATGTTCTCCACGGCCTGCGTGCCGGAACCGGGCACGCGGCGGCAGATCACGATGTCGTCCGCAGCCAAGGAAGAATCGACCTGATCCCAAGTGCCGACCTGGCCGGACATGATACCGGCAACGACCGACCTGTTCAGCGCGATGTTGACGTTGTTGGTGGTCGGAACACCGAAAGCCAGGCTGTAGATCGCACCGTTGTAGGCGTACGCATCCTCTTCACGCGGGGCAAACTGGAGCAGATCGTTGTCATTCAACTGCGCCATCGGAGTTTCGCCTTCGGTGTTGAACGGCTGCTTGAACAGGATCGGGGCGACGTCGGAAACGCCGAAATCGGGGACGCGGGTGTTGGTCGAGCACTTGAAGGCCAACGCGTTGGGAGCGCTGCCGTTCGCATTCACCTCGCCTACGCCGCCATCCTGGCCGCCGTCGCTGCAGGTGCCGGCGGTGACATTCAGGGATTCGATAATTTCGCCACGGGCGACGGGGTTGACGCCCCAGACCGAGCCACCGGCGACGCGGTAGATAAGGATAACGTCCGTATTGCTCCAGGGGCCGTTTCCGGCGGCGAGCGTCCCGGCGACGGCTTCATAGCTGTGGGTGTTGGCCTTGCCCTGGGCATCATTGCCATTCTTGTCGGCAAAATAGGTCTTGGTGCCGGGAATCAGGGCGCTGATGATGCTGGTGAAGCCCTTCTGCACGGCGGAGGCGCCGGAGACGAAGATGATGCGCGGGTCGGCGCCGGCGTGGGCGACATCGTTGGCATTGTTAAGGGTGGTGATCTGGGCGGGGGTCAGCGGGGCGGCCAGGGCTTGGCCGGCGAGGCCGGCGAGGCCGGCGCAGGCGATGGCGACGGCAACGGAAAGTTTCTTGAATTGCATGTGTTTCTCCTTGAATGAGGTTGGGATCAGGCGCGGTTGTTGAGGCGGCGGCGGGCCATGAAGCCCAGCATGCCGAGGCCGGCGAGCATCAGCGCGTACTCGGAGGGCTCCGGAATGGCGGCGATGTGGAAGGTGTTGCTGGAGTCAAAATAAGCCTGCACCGCGTTGCCGCCTTCCATGTAGCGGGTGTAGGTCGAGTTGGCGGTGCCGGTCGAGGCCGCCCCGATCATCATGAGGTCAAGCTTGTTGCCGACGCTCATGTCCTTGGTGGTGGTGAAGTTCAGGTATTGGAACACTGAGTCGTTGAAGGTTCCGGGAAGGCCGACCTTGGTTTGGCCGGCGTAGCCCGCCGTGCCGGCGACGAAGGTCGCCGAGTCCACGCCGACGGGCAGGCTCTCGTTGACGCTGGCCACGAAAACCTGAACGTTGCTGATGGCATTGCGGATCGAATCCGACTTCTTGACCGTTGCAGGCTGCGGCGCGGTGAAGGTGGAAATGAAACGGCGGGCGCCCGACGAGTCGACCGCGAACATGTTCATTTCGACCGGGCTGGTCTGCTGGCCAAGCCAGGCGGTCAGAAGGGAGTCGGTGCCCCAGCTCAGGTTCACGTTGCCGGCGGCGTTGACCGCAGCCTGGAAGCTGTCGATGGTGTAGCCGAGGTCGCGAGTATAGGACCCGGAGGCGGACGAGAGATTGAGGAACAGGTCGCCGTTGCCTAGAGCGCCGTCGTTGATGGCAGCGTTGGCGCCCGAAGCGGCAACCAGCGCGATGGCCGCGGCCATCAGTTTGGATTTCAATTTCATGCAGATTTCTCCTGGAGAGATGGGTGGGGAAGAGCAGGACCGCAAACTTCGCAGAACCTGTAGCGCACTTTGGCGGGTGCTCTTTACCGCCGTACCATTGCGCCGCGGCGATTTCGTAGTCGTTTGTAACTATCGACGCAGCCAAAGGATTACGGCGGGATCACTGTGCCGTGGCCGCGGTCATCGCACTGTCATCCGGCATGGTCTGATCGGCACAGTAGCGGCGGCGCGGCATGATCCGAAATGCTCATGCCATGTTGCGGAAGCAAATCGGCGATCGAGATGAGGTTGCGAGGATCGCCATCGCCGTGTCGCCATCGCCGTGTCGCCAGCGCCGACTTTTGATGCCCGTCGCGGTTGGTGCCTGGGAATCCGGCTTCGCCCGCGCGTTCGCGGTGGAGCACTGCGAACTGCCCTTGGCGTTCGCCTATCAAATGCGCAATGCTGTTGCGCACGGTTACTTCCAGGTCGATCTGGAGATTGTCTGGAAGACGGTCCAAGCTGATCTGCCGGGACTGTACGCGCAGGTGCGGGAACTTCTGCAAAACCTGCCGCACGTCGATATGACGGAAGGGCCGCGGCCATAACCGGAAGAGCACGAAGGTGCAGCGTGGATAGTGCATGCAAAGAACCTCCGGGCTGAACTTGGCGGGGTTCGAAGGCCGCTCACGGCAAGCATGATCCGCTCGGATGGTTTGCGTCGCCACGGCGAACATTCCCTCCCCAGGCCTTGCCTGCCGGGGAATCCGCTTCGCGGGCCGGCAAAGGGTCAGGGTGGGGATGGGGGTTCGCGGCGGGCGGACTTAAAACTCGGTCGACATCGCGCCGGCATCGGCGCCGCGCGCCAGCAGCAGGTCGGCGCTTTGCCGCTGCTGCTTGTAGATGGCCCAGAACAACGCGGTGCGATTGCCCTTGTCGGGGAACTCGATCTCCGCGCCATGGGCCAGCAGGGCTTCGAGGATTTCGCCGCGACCGTCGCGCGCGGCCATTGCCAGCGCGTGCAGGCCGTCGCGGTCGAAGCGTTCGAGGTCGGGGCGCTGGGCCAGCAGGGCGCGCACCGCGACGGGACGGTTCATCAGCACGGCGTCGAGCAGCGGCGTGTTGCCGTGGGCGCCGCGGATGTCGACGTCGGCGCCGGCTTTCAGCAGCGCGCGCACGATCGCGGCATTGCCGTCAAGCGCGGCGATGCCGAGCGGCGTGCGGCCGTCGGCGCCACGCAGGTCGGGCGCGGCGCCCTGGGCGAGCAACTGGCGCACCAGTTCGAGGCGGCCGCCGCGCACGGCGAGCGGCAGCGCGCGTTCGCCGCGCAGATCGGGCGCGTTGGGCGGGGCGCCATTTTTGAGCAGGGCCTTGACGCGCGACAGATCGCCGACGCGCACGGCGGCCAGCAAGTCGACGGTTTCGGCGGCGATCTCGATGGCGCCGCTGTCGCGCAGCGGCAGCGCGGCGCGGAATACCGTCGGCATGTCGGCGCCGCGACGCTGTTCGGGCGGCTGCGGCGCGCTCTCGACCTGCAGCCAGTCGAGGTCCGGCGTCGATTCGACGGCGCGCGCCGCGCCGGCGGCGAGCAACAGGCCGGAGAGAAGAAGGAACGAAGACCGGGGGCGCGACATGCGTTCAGCTCGCGGCGAAATCGAGCAGGCGCAGCGAGATGCCGCGCGAGACGGCGTGGGCGCGGTTTTGCACTTTGAGCTTGCGGTAGATTTTCTGGACATGGTTTTTCACGGTCAAGGGACTGATGCCCAGCGACGCGCCGATTTCATGGTTGCTCTTGCCCTGCTGCACCAGACGCAGGATTTCGACTTCGCGGCCGGTGACCAGGTTGGCGCTGGCATTGAACGACGCGGTCGGATCGGGGCTGTCGCACTCGGCGAGGCGCAGGGTCGCCATTTGCAGGTGCGGCATCAGCAGTTCGAGGAAATAGCCGTGGCGACGACCGGGATCGTCGGCCAGGTCGAACAGCAGATAGACCGAGTTGCCGCCCAGGATTCGCTCGGTGGCGCAGGCCAGTACATTCTTCAGGCCGTTCTGGCGCAGGCCGGCGATCAGGTCGAGGTGATTCGTGGCGGCGTCGATCGACAACATCAGGCTGCCGGCGGCGCAGCAATGACGCGCCAGCTGGGCGGCGAAGCCGTTGACCGGGTTGCACAGCCGCTCGTAGTTTTCGCCTTCGAGCACGGCGCCATGGAAGCATTCGAGTTGCAGCACGTGGCCGCGGTCGTCGAGCCGGACGCAGATCAGGATTTCGTGCGGCAGCACGCCGCGAAACTGGCCCTGCGCCCAGAGAAAGAACTGGTGGCGCTTGCGCACGTGAATCGCCGACTCGATGGCGCGCACCAGGTACTCGCGTTCGCGTTCGGTCAGGATGATCAGGTGTTCGATCGGATGGACGGCAGACATTCGTAGGTGTTCACTCGCCTGTGTGGCGGTCGCTCGTGGAATCCGGAGGGGGCGAGGGCGATCGGCGCCAGCCAGCGAAACATACCGGGCGCATGTTACGGTCGCGCTACCGGAATGTGAAACGCGGCGTGCCCGGTCGGACTATTGCGATTGGCGTCCAACTTGCTCGCCGCCACCGGCGCGGCGTGTGCGTCCCCGCTGGCGGTTTGCGCGATGAATTTCCAGTCGGCATAGCTGGCGGCGCCGGCGAAGCCCTCGTCGCGCGGCTCGAAGCCAGCCTGCTTCAGCGGCCGGCCGGCGGCCCGGCTGTGCACGCCGATGATGCTCTCGCCCTGGCGCAGCAGCACCCAGTCGGCCTCGCCGGTCATCGGGTCACGATAGGGCTGGCGCAGATGGCGGCGCGTGCCGGCGAAGCGCGTGTCTTCCAGCAACTGTTCCAGCTTCGTCGGGTGGCGCTGCGCGGCATCGGGAATCGCCGCGTGGTAGCGGCGCAGGGCCTCGCGGTACTGGTTGCCGGCGAACAGCAGTTCGCGTTCGCGCTCGCGCTGCGCGAGGACGCCCCAGTTCTCGGCGGCGACGGCGGTGACGAGCCCCATCGCGGCGACGCCGAACAGCAGCAGCAGATAGGTGTAGCCGGCCTGACGCTGAGGCGGGCAGATCACGGCGTCACCATTCGGCGTAGGGCTTGCCGTTGCCGCCGCTGCCTTCGGCGCCGCTCTTGATGTCCCACAGCTTGCCGTTGCCGTTGGCGGCGGGCGGCGGCAGCAGCACCCAGGTTTCCACGCTGTCGGTGATCGGGTCGACCGGCGCCGCGCGCAGGTAGCGCTTGGTCACCAGCTCTTCGATGCCTTCGGGATAATTGCTGGTGTCGCCATGGAACTTGTCGATGGCGTCGCGCACCACGGCCAGGGTCTGGCGCAGCGTGGCTTCCCTGGCGCGATCAAGGTGGTTGAAGTAGCGCGGCGCGGCAATGGTCAGCAGCACGGCGATGATGGCCATCACCACCATCAGTTCGATCAGCGTGAAGCCGCGGCGCAGTTTCATGGGCCTAGAGCTTGTGAAGAAATCGTAGCGAGCGGGCCGCAGCGGGGTGCGGCCGGAGCACAGCTACCGGAATGTACGTTTCTGTACATGAGGATAGCGAGCACCGCCCAATCCCCGATCCGGCACGCGCAGTAGATTTATTCATAAGCTCTCACCATTGGCGGTACGGGATGCCGTTAAGCCCGACGCCCTCGGCCAGCGAATACACGTCGAACACGTCCTCGCCGGGCTGCGGGTTGTCGGGCGGGCTGGCGTAGCTGCGGCGGCCCCAGGTCTCGGCGGCGGCGAGTTCGGGGTCGCCGCTGAAGGGGTCGCGCGGCAGGCGGCGCAGGAAATGGATTTTGGCGAGGTCGGGGCGCGTGATGTCCTCGACCCCGTCGACCAGGTCTTCGAGCCGCGGCGGATAGCCGGAGCCGTCGGCGCGCACCCGGATGCGGGCCTGCGGCGGCTCGCCGGCGCGCTTGTAGGCGTCGATGCCTTCGCGAATCTGGCGCAGCGCGGTGCGCAGTTCGGCTTCCTTGCTGCGCTTGATGGTGGTCTCCGCCAGCGGCAGGGCCATGGTCGCCAGCACGCCGACGATGGCCACGGTGACGGCCAGCTCGATCAGCGTGAAGCCGCGCGCGCGTCGCCGTCGTGCCATTGCCCACGTCATTGCGGCGGCGACTCGCGAACTTCGCCGGGACGTTCCGGCCGGCCCGCGGCCGCCGTGTCGCCAGCGCCGACTTTTGTGGCGGCGGCATCGGTGGCGGCGCTCGATCCGGCCGGCGGGAGCGCGGCAGGCGTGGCCGGCTCCACGACCGCTGCGGGCGGCGCGACTGGAGCCTCGGGCGCGGGAGCCGCCTCCTCGACCGGCTCCGCACCGCG
>SXGU01225526.1_pt1 | contig 20840 bp, 19 predicted proteins | sample 3174531 | NCBI WGS metagenome assembly SXGU01 (sample SAMN11356863, study PRJNA531348) | freshwater metagenome | isolation source: freshwater sample F1-140 | place: China: Fuxian Lake, Yuxi | collected 2017-12-25 | reverse complement strand
GTTCCTGCACGACATCAACTACAACCATTTCAATATCGCAAACGGCGATACTCTTACAGACCCACAGCATTGGGACGATGAACCCTTTGACGCAATCGTTTCCAATCCTCCGTATTCCATCAAGTGGGAAGGAGATGCCAATCCGCTCCTCATCAATGATCCACGCTTTTCACCCGCAGGAGTGTTGGCACCAAAGAGCAAAGCCGATCTCGCGTTTACCATGCACATCCTCTCGTGGCTCTCTACAAGTGGAACTGCAGCAATCGTTGAATATCCAGGGGTGCTTTACCGTGGAGGTGCTGAGAAGAAAATTCGAAAGTATCTCATAGACAACAACTATATCGATACGGTTATTCAACTTCCCCCCGATCTCTTTTTTGGCCCCACCATAGCTACCTGTATCATTGTACTTAAGAAAAGTAAGCAAGATAACAAGACACTATTTATTGATGCTTCCAACGAATTTGTACGGGGAGGAACAAAGAATAAACTCACTGACACCAACCGTTCTAAAATATTGGAGGCGTTTACAGAACGCGTAGATAAAAATCATTTTGCCGCACTGGTTGATAACAAAGTAATTGGGGAGAGCGACTATAATCTTTCGGTGTCAACGTACGTTAAACAGAAGGACGAACACAAAGTAATCGATATTGTAAAACTTAACGAAGAGATTTCCCATATGGTTGCTAGACAAAATGAGCTGCGCACAGCAATAGATTCTATAATTTTTGATATTGAAAAACACAATGATTAACTCAATTAACACTATTGAAAAGCTGATTGCAGAGCTATGCCCTAGTGGCGTGGTGTCAAAGAAAATGTGGGAACTCACTGCTTGGGATAAGAAATTTAATGGAATTGAAAGAGAGCAACAGAAAAAGGTCATTAAGTATCCTTATGTACTTGCTAAAAATTTAAAAGAACTTGAACGACCACTTGGTACAGTAAAACTACTATCAACTGGTAGTTACGATGGCTGGACTACCGAAGAGACAGCAGCAAAAAACCTATGCGAAGGCGAAATTGTTGCTATTCCCTGGGGTGGCCAAGCAAACATAAAATATTATAATGGAAAATTTGTGACTGCAGATAACCGCATCGCCTCTTCATTGGATACAAACATTTTACTGAATAAATTTTTGTATTATTGGATGCTTGCCAATATTAGGTTGATCGAAAGTTATTATCGTGGAGCCGGTATAAAACATCCAAGTATGAAAAAAGTTCTTGAAATGAACGTTCCTATCCCACCAATTCCAGTGCAATTACAGGTTGTAAAAATCCTTGATACATTTACAGAGCTAGAGGCAGAGCTAGAGGCAGAGCTAGAGGCAGAGCTAGAGGCGAGGGAAAGGCAGTATGCGTATTATCGTGCGGCATTGTTAACTTTCAGAGAGGATGTGAAATGGGTTACTTTAGGGGATTATATTCATTTCAAGAATGGGAAAGGTCATGAAAAAATTATTGATGAAAACGGAAAGTACATAGTTGTTAACTCAAAATTTGTGTCAACTGATGGAAGGGTACGAAAATATTCTGTAGAACAGATTAGTCCAGTATTCGAAAAAGATATTTTAATGGTTATGAGCGATTTGCCGAATGGGAAGGCGTTAGCAAAATGCTTTTATGTTGATAAAGACAATGAGTATACGCTGAATCAGCGAATTTGCTCTTTAACTACAAAAAATGAATCTGTTTTAAATTCAAAATATTTGTTTTATGTATTAGATAGAAATAAACAATTACTGAGATTCGATAATGGTTCAGATCAAACAAATTTGAGAAAAGACGATATTTTAAAAATACAAGTTCCAGTACCAGAAATTACTCAGCAAAATCGAATCGTATCAATTTTAGACAAATTTGATGCACTCGTGAACGATATCTCCATCGGCTTGCCTGCAGAAATTAAAGCCCGCAGACAGCAGTACGAATACTATTGCGGGAAGCTTCTTACCTTCAAAGAATATGCCAAATAATAAGTACAGCATGGTGGCGGAAAACCCGCAGAGCACGGTCGTGGCGGAATATACGCCGGACAAGAAACGCGCGTCCCATTACCAGAGCGAAGAGGAGCTGGAAAAGGCGTTTATCAGCCAATTGGAGGCTCAGGCGTATCAGTTTTTGCACATCTCATCTGATGAGGATTTGATTGCCAATCTGCGCGCGCAGCTGGAGAAGCTCAATGGCTTTGCATTCACCGACACCGAATGGGAACGATTTTTTACCGGAGAGATTGCCAACCCGAATCAGAGCATTGCAGAAAAGACGGCCACTATTCAGGAGGACTACATCAAGAATCTTACGCGCGATGATGGCACGGTGAAAAACGTTTATCTACTGCGAAAAGATAACGTTCACGAGAATACTCTGCAAGTGATCAATCAGTATGCAACCGATGAGGGTAAGCGTGCCAATCGTTATGACGTGACCGTGCTCGTCAACGGTTTGCCGCTGGTACACATCGAACTCAAGCGGCGCGGGGTTGCCATTCAGGAAGCCTTCAATCAGATCAATCGTTATCAGCGGGAGAGTTTTTGGGCGGGTTCGGGCTTGTTTGAGTATGTGCAATTGTTTGTAATCAGTAACGGTACGCATACAAAGTACTACAGCAACACCACGCGACTGGAGCACATCAGAGAAGCTGCGGAAGGCACGGTGAAGAAAGGGAAGCAATCGAGCAACAGCTTTGAATTCACCAGTTGGTGGGCAGATGCGACGAATAGACCGATTACGGACGTGATGGATTTTGCAAAAACGTTTTTTGCCAAGCGCACGCTGCTGAATATCCTGACTCGCTATTGCGTCTTTACGACCGAAAAGCAGCTTTTGGTCATGCGCCCGTATCAGATCGTGGCGACGGAGAAGATCCTGACGAAGATTGAACTCAGCACGAACTATAAGAAGCTCGGAACCGTGGAAGCGGGTGGCTACGTGTGGCACACCACCGGATCGGGAAAAACCCTGACGAGCTTCAAGACCGCGCAGCTTGTGAGCAAATTGCCGTACATCGACAAGGTACTCTTCATCGTTGACCGCAAAGACCTCGATTACCAGACTATGCGTGAGTACGACAAATTTGAAAAAGGCGCAGCCAATAGCAATACCAGCACCTCGATATTGAAGCGCCAACTCGAAGATCCCAATACGAGAATTATCATCACAACCATTCAGAAGCTGGATCGCTTTATTGATCGGAATGAAGGACATGCGTTCTTCGATGGACATATCGTGCTGATATTTGATGAGTGTCATCGTTCGCAGTTTGGCGAGATGCATGCCGCCATTACCAAAGCATTCAAGAAGTATCATCTCTTCGGCTTTACTGGAACGCCGATTTTTGCCGTGAATGCATCTTCCGGTGGGCGACCTGATTTCAAGACAACGGAGCAAGCATTCGGTGACAAGCTACACACCTACACCATCGTCGATGCCATCGCGGATAAAAACGTGTTGCCGTTTAAGGTGGATTACGTCTCCACGGTGCGGGAAGCTGAGGATATCGAAGACAAAAAAGTGAAAGATATCGACCGCGAGGCAGTGCTTGCCGCACCTGAGCGTCTGGCAAACATCGTTCAGTATATCCGCGAGCATTTTGATCAGAAGACCAAGCGCAACAGCTTTTACAAACTGAAAGACCGCAGGCTTGCCGGTTTTAACTCAATTTTTGCCGTCTCCTCGATTGATGTCGCTAAAAAATATTATGCCGAGTTCAAGAAGCAACTTGCAGACGTACCGAGTGACAAAAAACTGAAGGTAGCGACGATTTACAGCTTCGGAGTAAACGACGAAGACCTCGATGGGATGATCGACGAAAACTCGGAAGACACGAGCGGGCTGGATGCCAGCTCACGAGATTTTCTGGAAAGTGCCATCGCCGACTATAACGCCATGTTTGGCACATCGTACGATACTTCTTCCGATAAGTTTCAAAACTACTACAAGGATGTGAGCGAGCGTGTGAAAAATCGTGAAGTCGATATTCTCCTTGTCGTAAACATGTTCCTGACGGGCTTTGATGCCACAACGCTCAATACCTTATGGGTGGACAAGAATTTGAGATTGCATGGCTTGCTGCAAGCCTTTTCGCGCACAAATCGCATTCTGAACACGGTAAAAACGTTTGGAAACGTTGTGTGCTTCCGTAACTTAGAGAAAGCGACCAATGAATCGATTTCTCTTTTTGGTGATAAAGAAGCCAGTGGCATCGTGCTGCTTAAATCGTACGAAGAGTATTACAACGGTTATAAAGACGGCGAGAAGGAGGTTCGTGGATACGCTGCGTTGGTGAATGAGCTTTTGGAAAAATTCCCTGTTGGCGAGCGCATCATTGGTGAGCAGAGCCAAAAAGAATTCATTAAGCTGTATAGCGGAATTTTGCGAGTACGGAATATTTTGGTGACCTTTGACGAGTTTGCCGGTCATGAAATCCTCACCGAGCGAGACGTACAGGACTATCACAGCGCATATATCGATCTCTACAATGAATTCCGTAAAGGTGAGGAAGATGAAAAGGAAAACATTAATGACGATCTTGTGTTTGAAATGGAGCTGATCAAGCAAATAGAGATTAACATTGATTATGTACTGGGACTCGTCAAAAAGTATCACGAGGATCACATAAAGAATCGTGAACTACTGGTAGACATCAATAAGGCAATCGATTCGAGTATTGAATTGCGTAACAAAAAGGACCTGATCAATCAGTTTATTGCCTCTCTTGATATCGAATCAGTGGTTGATGATGATTGGCAGAAGTTCGTGGAGAAGAGAAAAATTGAGGAGCTGGAACACATCATTGAAAGCGAAAAACTCGATCACAATGCCACCTATACGTTTGTGCGAAATGCGTTTCGTAATGGCAGTGTTGCAACGACCGGCACGGCAATCGCCAAGGTTTTGCCTCCCGTTTCACGTTTTTCTCCTGACGGTGAGCGTACGAAGAAGCGTGAGGGTGTACTGCAGAAGTTAACAGGTTTCTTCGAGCGATTCTTCGATATTTCTGGGGGGAAGCTATAAAAGATCCATAACTCTAGTAATCAAAGCCCAATGTATAAAATCATAAGTGCCTGTAAAAAACTGTCAAAGACTTAGAAATACATGAGTCCGTGCTGATTCTTTAAAAGTTCTCGGCGCTTGATATTGCCGAGAATAACCTGCAAACTACCTGGATGCGGGGTAGCAACTGCCGCTGACTTCCACGAAGAAGCATAGCAAAGTAATGCTGATTTTCAGCAGCAAGAGCGTACGGTGCTCTCTTGTACTGTATACTCTACGCCGAACTTCTACTTCTCATCTTATGATGATAAACGCTAAGGAGGTTGCGGAATACTATCCTGCTCGCTACCGGGAACATCTTCAAACCTTTTACGCAGAAAGAAGGAAAAAGAACAACTCTCCGATGCCAGAGCATGATGACAAGAGTGTTGCCTTGAATACGCATGATTTCGATGCTCATACAGGATTTCTACATGTGATTCCCACCGAATATTCCGAGCTGTTTCTTCATTTCTTTTCTCTTGAAGTAATGATTGATGAAGTCGTATACACGTATTTTCAGAATTTCTACTCTAATTTTCGCGGTTACACGCTGTATCCCAAAATTGACTTCTGCGGACATGGAAGGATCACGCGAAAAAATCCCTGGTGTGTACTGCAGTATCGACCTCGCCTCAATACCTCGCACGATCGAATCCCATTAATGGCACAAGAGAAACCATTGATTTTGGTACGATATTTGAATGTAACCCGCGATGTTTTCGATATTATTAATTCAAAAGAATTGCGTTTTGTTGATGTTCTTAAGCATGTTCAGAGTGACCATGATGTAATGAATCCACGCGGACCAATGAAGCGGGCACTGGAAGATATCCTCCCTCAGTATGTTACCAGTAGTGGAAACCCGATCTAGCTTGGAGAGGTGGACTTCTTAAGGAAGAGAAACCGGGGGCCTTTTCCTTCACAAAAAAGAATTGCATGCTGCTCAAACCGTTTCCCGAGACCCACTGCATCCGCCTGCGAGATACTTTCAATGGTGAAACTCTCTTCTGCATGATGCTCGCATGTACCCAACGAGGGATAATAACAACGCTTTTGCTCTTTTAGCATGCCTTCAAGTTCTCTGTTCCTTCTTACATTCTCTTTGCGGTCTAGTTCTCTATTCATGGGATTCCACGCAGTGACAATTGCAAACTGCTTTTTCGTAACGACGTTCGGGAGTTTCTTATCTCCCATGGTGAAGTACACTGGCTGGTCGCTTTGGTCCCTTACCATAAACTGGGTACGGTTATAGATTTCGAGAATTGCCTGATCGGATCCATGAGACATACACCAGTAGTGTACTGCATTGTTATGTATGCTCTTCGTTATGCTCCTCCACATCCCTCATTCATCTACGAAGATTCCCGATAACGTGCGCTCGACGTTTTTGCTTTCTGATGATCAACTACAAAAGGAACTCCTCCGAATGACCGACTGGTATACCGATATACTCTTCGATGTAGAGGATGTGAAGCAATTGGTCTATCCCGTGAGCCGACTCGTCTGCGACCCTGAGCGTTTTTCAGACGATGTTCTGGAATCCATGGCATCCAAGGGCATGGGTGCGATCTACACAAAGACATCTGCAGGCACGATGCTGCGAAATAAATTATCTCCGCAGGAACGGCAGGACTTGCTTGAGCGTTTCTATGCTCCTCACCATGCTGCGCTGGAGGCTATGGTCCAAGAAGAGCTCAAAATACAAGGCTTCTGCCTCATCATCGACTGCCATAGCTTTTCGTCCGTTCCTTTGCCACATGAGACCGACCAGCGCATTGATAGACCGCACCTCTGCATCGGCACGGATGACTTCCATACTCCGAAATGGCTCTTGCGATCAATCGAGGAATCGACTGCTTCAAGTGGCTGGATCGTGGAGATAAATCGTCCTTTTTCTGGAACCATTGTCTCAATGAATGCTTACAAGAAGGATCCACGAGTGATCTCCGTGATGCTGGAACTCAATCGATCTTTGTACATGAATGAAGCGACCGGCGAACGCTCTGCTGATTTTTCACAATGCAGGAACGATGTGGATGCTGTCCTCCGCTCAATCAAGAGCAGCATTGAAAATCGAAGTGACAAATTATAGAGTGTGTGCTACCCTTTGTGTAGATGCTCGTTCAGCTCAAAAAACAGCTGGCAGCGCCTTTTTCGTTTTCTGTTCCAAAGAAAGGCAGAAAACATCTTTTTCCGTTCAAGAAAAGAAACAAAAGGGCTCCGCCCATCGGCTAAAGCAAAAAATTGTTCAATTCTTACATGAGGAATGGATGATTTTGCGACTGATGTACTATTTCTTCCCCTCACAAATTATGGAAAATGTATCACATCAATCAGATGGGCCGTTTACGGTGCTGGTAGATGATAATTTCAACTACATGGACGCGAGCGAAAGGTACAAACGCGGTGAATTTGATACTCTGGAAGAGGCAATAACCGCATGCAAGGAAATTGTGGACCAGTTTTTGCTCGCTGCATCTGCATCAGATTCCTATAAAAAAAGCCCCTATAAACCCGGAACTGAATCGGAAAATCTGTACGCCTATTACGTGATGTTCGGAGAAGACCCCTTCATCACGGGAGACAAGCCCCACGTGGGAATATATTTCTCAGCATGGAATTATGCCAAACAGCGCTGTAGAGAAATCTGCGGTGCTTAATTATTTACTACCCCCCATTTCTTATGAAGAAGACATTTCTGAGTCCCCGACTGCTCGAAGCGGTCGGGGTTGCGTGCAGGGTGCATGCACCCATGATTCGCAAAGGCGACGGATCGCCTTATATCGTGCATCCGATGGCTGTCTTCGGTCTCCTCGTTCATTGGGGAGCCGACGAAGACACCTGTATTGCTGGCCTTCTGCATGATGTGATCGAAGACGCAGAAGACGATTCCAAGAGAAGTGAATATAGAAAAGAGATTGAAGAGAAATTTGGTAAAGATGTGCTGGAAATCGTCGAAGGAGTTACGGAGCAAGACAAATCACTCCCGTGGAAAGAGCGAAAGAAGCTCTATCTGAAACATCTCAAAGTGGCGTCGAAAGAATCATTACTGGTGAGCTGCGCGGATCAAACACATAATATGAAATCATTACTCGCAAGCTACAATAAGGAAGGAGAAGAAGTATGGAAACGATTCAACGCCGGCAAAGAGGAGAAACTATGGTTCTCGCGTGAGTGCTGGAAACAGTACGCGGAAAAATTGGATTCACGTTTTGTCGAAGAGTTGAAAGATACACTCCAACTTCTTTGTCATCTTGCTCTGCCCGATTTTGGAGCACAGCACTTCGCCTACGATGATCAGTGGAAGAAGCCGACTTCACATGTCCCATGTGCGAATGGCAGGGATGAGAACGTTGTCCTTTCCTAAAACTATCCATAGAATCCCAACCATGAGCACTGAAAACACCGTTCGCCTCCATCGTGTCATCAGAGCTCCTGCAGAGCGTATTTACAAAGCATTCACAAATGCCGATGCCATGTGCAAATGGCTCCCTCCCCACGGTTTCACCGGAACCATGCACGCAATGGACGCAAAGGTGGGAGGAAGCTACAAGATGTCCTTTACGAACTTCTCCACGGGAAAGAGCGAAAGCTTCGGCGGGACGTATTTGGAATTGAAGCACAGCGAAAAGATCCGTTACAACGACCGCTTCGACGATCCGAATTTGCCGGGAACGATGGAAACGACGGTCATCCTGAAAAAAGTACTCGGCGGGACGGATGTGTCGATCGTGCAGGAAGGAATCCCTTCCATGATCCCCGTCGAGATGTGTTATTTGGGTTGGCAGGAATCTCTGCAACTTCTAACACTCCTGGTTGAAGCGGAAATTCCGGATCAAGGCTAACCGATCGCCCGATGCTCAAAAGAATCCTCCGCATCGCCATCATCGTTGAGCTTCTCTTACTGATGGGTTTTCTCCCCACGCTGTTTAATCCGAGCGCGCGTATCTACGGAGGCCCAGGAGGCGGCTGGGATTGGTCGCCGTGGGGTTTTGTCGGTCCTATGGCGGGATTGATGTTCGTCACGGGCCTCGGTATCGACACAGCAGCAAGGAAGATAAAAAGTCCCGTCCTCAAAGCAATCGTCATTGCCGCTCTCGTCCTCGCGCTTGCCTCCGTCTGGGCAATGATTGTGAGGAGCGAGTAACCAACATACACTGCTTGTATTGCATTAAGACTACATTTGATATACAATACAGATATGCCCAAACACCCCACCACTGTCCGGCTCGATCCCGCTCTCTATAAATCGGTCATCGGTGAAGCAAAAAAATCGGGGCTTACCTTCAGCAGCGTCGTTCACCTGTTGCTACGAGCATTCGTTCAAGGAACGGTTCATATCGGTGTCAGCCAATACCCTGAGGGATATCTGCAAACGCTTGAAAAAGAATCTGCAGAGCTCAGTCGCCTCTATCAAAAAGGCAAGAGAAAAGGGTATTCCACTTCAAAGGAACTTTTTGGTGATATTCTCAAACGGTGAACTACGTCATTCTGCCATCGAAGCGCTTCCAGAAAATTGCGAAGAAATATGCTCAAGGAGGAAAGAAGCGCATTTTGGAGATAGCTGGAGAAGCCATTGATCTTCTTGCACTTCATGACGATCGTTCCGTCTTTATGCTCGGTACGAGATGGCGTGACCACGAACTGAAAGGAAGCAAACAGGGCATTCGCGAGTTGCATCTCAGTCAAGATGAACTGCTGCTCTACTCGATCGATGAAGATCAAAGAATCATCAAACTGCTCGATATCGTGAACCACGAGGAACTGCGGAAACAGTAAAGTGGATTACGGAAAAAATGGTATGGCATTCATTCCAATCTCATACCATATTCATCCACTCATCAAACATCCTTCTTCCGACCTTCCATCGACCCCGTTCTCTGAATGCAGGCATCGACTGTTTCTTCGCGGCATTTGCAAGACTCTGCGGTGTATGACTCCGCACGTCCTTCGCAAGTTCGCTGAGCAATACGATCTCATCGCCTCGAAGATAGGCAATGCGCTTGTGCAAACTCTCCTTGAGAAGGAGAGCAAGAATGCGTTCGAGTAATTTCGTGGAGCGATTATCGTCATAGGCACGAAAAGCGCTGTAGTACTGCTGCTTCTCTTTATTACGAATAATGATGGGAGGATAGCCGTGAGACTTCAGTTGAAATTGCATAAGAGCACGACCTGTGCGGCCATTGCCATCGCAGAATGGGTGAATGCGCTCGAATTCCAAATGGAACACAACAATGCGCTGCAGTAGATCGGGGTCAATTTCGCTGTACGCATGCAGTGCTTTGGCCATCAGGGAAGGAACATGCGCCGGCGCCGGAGCAATATGAGGGCCGACTCGCACGTACTCGCTCCCCCTGCGAAATCTTCCTGCAATTCTCTCGTCGATATGACTGAGCAGTGTTCGATGAAGCAAGAGAATCATCTCTCGTGTGAGAGCCTCCTGCTTCCGAACTTTCTGATTCAGATACTCCGTTACCTCCGCAAGATTGATGGCTTCGAAAATCTCTCTCTGGCTGTGATAGGGAGGAATTTCCTGATGCAGAAGAATCTTCTCGGTATCATCCAATGTCAGTGTGGAATTCTCGATGGCATTTGAGTTGTACACAGCCTCGGGCAATTCCGTCTCTTCGAGAAGGGTCAAAAGAGATTCCTTTCCTTTCCGCAATCCATTGAACTGTTGCATGAGATCTTCAATGTTTTTCAGAGCCGTTGCATGCATATTTTATAGATGAAAAAGTAGCTATAGTATACATTTTTCATCTATAAAAGCAACACATTTTCCTGATCTCCTGCTCACGCTCGCATCAGTCTGGGCAATGATCGTGCGAAGCGAATATGCGACCTTTTTATGCCATGCTCCGCGCAATGACACACGTCAATGTCGCCACTGCTGCCGCAAGGGCTGTTCCCCATGCCATATCGACAACCGTGACGAGAAGCGGCCAATCTTTCGCCACTGCAAGGTTTGTCAGATCGTAGGTGGCATAGGTGACGAGTCCGAAGAAAGCGCCGCGGAGAGCTGAATCGGACAACGATTTTTTCTGCATTGCCGGTTCGATGACGAAGAAGACCAATCCTGCAAGAAAGATCAAATAGAAGAGAATGGCAGCCATCCAGTTCACATCCTGTTTCAGGAGTGTGCCTATCTGCGCTCGATAAAATTTCTTCGCAATCAAACCGAGCCACGTCATATCGAGAGCAAAGAGAATGGGAAGCGCGATGAGAGTGAGCTTGATGAACAACGCGTCCATGATACTCTGCAATCCTGATTCCCATCCACTCTCTTCCTATGAACCGCTTCTTCGGTACCAGCAACGACTTCGGTCTCATGATCCTCCGCGTCGGCAGCGGACTTGCCATGCTCCCCTTCGGACTCATGAAACTGGGCTTCATCGGCGATGGCAGCCTCAGTGCGACGCTTCAAGGAATGACGGGTATGGGCATCCCGAAGATCATCGCGCTCCTCGTTGTGATCGGAGAAAGTGTGGGCGCTGTCAGTTTGATGCTCGGCTTCTGCACGCGCTTCTGCGCAGGTTCACTCGCGGTCATCATGGCAGGAGCGGTCTTCGTCGTCTTCGATAAGGGATACATGGGCGGATACATGGGGCCGCTGCTGCTGCTCATCATGTACATTCCGCAGATCATCAACGGAGGCGGAGCATGGTCCATCGACCGTCTGATTGCGAAGAAAGGCGCCTGATCTGCAACCGTTCTCAGTATCCGACTGAGATCGATCGCGTCTTGTTGCGGTCGTCAGCCCATCGAACGATCTCCCTCCTGCTCGGCGCATTGCCGGTGAAGGTGCGGGTGGAGATGGATGTTTCGGGTGTGAGGTCGATCGTGGGAACGACGGGAGCCGTCTGAGGACGCATCTTCATTCCCCTGGTCTGCTGCAGGATCCACATTCTGTGCATCAGATTGCGGTGCTGATGAAACTCGCGCTTTGCCTCGGCGTACGAAGGCGTTCCCATCATGCTCTCGTGGGTGCGGAGCCAGAGCACACGCTCTGCTTCGGCATCTCTCTGGTAGTCGCGATGTCGCATGTCGAAATCTCTGGAGTCGGTATTGATCGTCATCCACTCCGGATTCTCACCTCTCGTGAACCCGTTCATGGGCTCTACCTTCTGAATCATGCCTGCGGCGAATGCGGAGGAGACGGTAAGGAAAGAAGCGATGAAGGAAAGACTTGCGATTCGTGCGGAACGCATAGAAATGGAAAAGAAGAGATAAAGGACGAAAGTGTGCCTGAAGAATAGCAAATGGAACAGAGGAAATGCCAATGAAACTGTGCATGATCACTCGCACTCCGGGTATCAATCCTTCAGTCGGTCGTTCTCTTCCTTCATCCATGGATCCAGAGGAGGACTGGCATACTTCAGTTTCCGCTCGACGAACTGCTGGATGACGAGTTGCGGCTGCATGGACTGCAGATCTTCGGCACTCATTTGCATCGATCCTCGATTCACATACAGCACCCGATCGAAATGCTGTGAGAAGTACGGCATCAGCAAGGTAAAGAAGGAATCGTTGTAGACCAACGCTCTCGGAAGACGAGAATCGCCGGTGGAATAGAGTCGCCATTCGGTGGCAGGAAACGAGGGTGGAGAAACATCGATGATCGTGGCTCGAGAACCCTTGAGAACATTCTCGACGGATCGATCGAACATGCCGAGGAACCGAAGGTGCATCATCCTGAGGAGCGACTGCTCGGGGAAATAATCAACATGAACCTCCAATCGTTCCGGTCCGATCGGTTCCGGGATGAATGCAGGAAGATGTTTCGCAAGAAAACGGTACGCAACGAACGCACCCATGGAATTCCAGTGGGTACCATGCTTGTAATACAGACGAATGCCGCTCTTCTTCCCTTCCAGAAGGGCATCGGTCGGCTCGAGAATGCGAACAAACGAATGTTTCTCCAAATACTCCTTCAGTTGCTGTGTGCGAGTCGGAACCTTTCGAGAGTATGCAAGATACTCCGGATAAATGCTCTGCTTATCGGGAGTCACGAAGAAATAGAAAGGAATCTTATGACGCCGGAACCAGCGCGTTCGCCCCTCCATGTACGCCCTCCATATCTCCAATTGCTCCGTACTGAGCGGGGTCTCGTAGGGAATTTCCGAGTATTCATTGTAGAAAAGCCAACCTTCTCTCCCAAGCACCATGCGCGAATCCAGTGCCTCATGGAAAAAAAGCAGCGAGGTAAGATTTGCAAGGCCCACCAGCGACTCCCTCATTCCGAAGTGATCGCGAACATACGCATCGATCTCCTCATGACGATCGAACCGGGGAAGCGGCGCAAGATCCCGAAATTCCTTATCGCTCCAGAATACCGGAAAGAACAAGCCGCTGACGGACACGAGAAAAACCGTCATGCATCCCGCGACAAAGAAGATGTTGCTCCTGCGGATGAAACGAAGCGAATGCATGGATCAGAACTGGAAGTAGAGAAACGGATGATAGGTTTTGGATGCAATGACCCCGAGGCTCAGGAGAAAGACAACAAATGACCCTGCATCGGCAATGACGGTAACGAAACACTGATGCCTTTGACTTCGTGATCGGATTTTCGACGCCGAAGATTCGATGAGATATTCGATGCAGACAGTGGCAACGCCGAAGAAGAGCAAGACAAGCGCACTCCACATTCTCTCCGGAAACGGAAGAGTTTCTGCTCCCGATGGGAATCCTGCAAGCACCGCAAGGTATCGCAGAGCGGCAGCAAGGCTCGGGCTCCTGAAGAACACCCATCCAAGAAGCACGAAGCCGGTGGTCAGCATCCAGCGCAGCAGGTGAGGTGTTTTTTCAAGCAGCTTCGCAAGAACGAATTTCTCAAGCACCAGAAGCACGCCGAAATACATTCCCCAGAAAACGAAATGCCACTCCGCCCCATGCCAGAGACCGGAAAGCGCGAAGAGGATCATGATATTGCTACAGGTGCGCAACGTTGAGATGCGACTCCCGCCAAGAGGAATGTACACGTACTCGCGAAGCCAGGAGAGAAGGGAGATGTGCCAACGTCGCCAGAAATCGGTGACGGACAGTGCGGCATACGGGGTGCGGAAGTTCTCCGGAAGGCGAAACCCGAAGAGACGGCCGAGACCGATGGCGATATCGGAGTATGCGGAAAAATCGAAGTAGATTTGCAGAGCGTATGCCACGAGTGCCATCCATGCTGACTGAACGGAGAGAAGAGAAGGAGAAGCGGCGAACACGGGATCGGCAATGAGCGAAAGCGGGTCTGCGAGCAGTGTCTTCTTTCCAAGACCGAGAACCAGCCGCTGAAAACCGAAGTGCAGGTCTTCAAGATTCAGCCGCGGCGGCAACGCATCCAGCTGAGGGCCAAACTCTTCGTACCGCATGATGGGACCTGCAAGCAGTTGAGGGAAGAACGCAATGTAGAGGCCGAACCTGAAAATGGACCGCTGAGCAGGCCTCTTCTTCCTCCAGACATCCACAAGGTAGGAGATCGCATGGAATGTGAAGAACGAGATCCCGAGAGGGATATGAACGGACGTCCATGAAAGTTGCAGTGAGCTCAGCATATTGAAAGAACCCACAATGAATCCGGCGTACTTCAAGTACGCGAGTCCCCCCACATTCAATGCAATGCCAACGATGAGCGTGATCCATGCATTTGAACGAGAACCTGCTCGCTGAACGAGAAGGCCGAGAACAAAGTTGAGAACGATGCTGCCAAGTAAATAGGCGATGCCTCCGGGATCTCCCCAACTGTAGAAGAGGATGCTGGCAACGAAGAGAAGAGCATGCTTCCGGCGTCTCGGACAGAGGCAATACAGCGCTGCAGCTGCAGGAAAAAAAAGGAAAAGAAATGTCGGTGACGTGAACATCATCGCATGGCACTATAGCGATGCCTCGACCGCAACGTCGATCTCCTTCGGACCGCCCGATACGACCGCTTTAATGCGACGAATGCCTGCGGAACTCGATTCTTCTTTCTGGATCTTAAAGGACCCGAGCATGCCAAGTTTTTTGACGTGCGGACCACCGCAGATTTCTTTTGAGAAAGAGCCCATGCGGTACACCTTCACCTTCTCACCGTACTTGTCGCCGAATACTCCGATGGCACCGCTGTCCTTCGCCGCATCCACCGTCATCACCGAGTAACTGACAGGCGCATCAGACTTGATCGCCTCATTCACGAGCTCTTCGACTTTTTTGATCTGCTCCGGAGTCATTTTCTGCGCGTAATTGAAATCGAAACGCAGTCTCTCGGCGGTGATGTTGCTGCCCTTCTGAGAAATGCTGTCGCCGAGGACCGTGCGCAGAGCGGCATTGAGAAGATGGGTCGCCGTATGGAGCTTGGTCGTCTCGGCGCTGTGATCCGCCAGACCGCCGGCAAACTTCTTCTCGGCACCGGCCCTGCTGAGCGCCTGATGCTCTGAAAACGCTTTCTGGAAGCCTTCTTCATTGACAGCGAGTCCGTGTTCCAGAGCCATTTCCCGAGTCATTTCGATCGGGAAACCATACGTGTCGTACAGGTGAAACGCATCAAGACCGACGATCTGCTTCGTGCTTCTCTCGACCACTTTCTGAAAGTGCTTCGTGCCCTCGGACAAAGCTTTGCCGAATGCTTCTTCTTCCCGATTGAATCCATCGATGATCGCCTGTCTCTCTGCCTCGAGCTTGGAATAGAACGACGAGTACTGCTTGAGAACAATGTCCGCAATGGATGAACAAAACCCGGAAGTTTGCTCGATGCCTAACTTTTTTGAAGAACGTATCGCACGACGGATGATTCTCCTGAGTACATATCCCTGATCGACATTGCTCGGACGAACGCCATCGGCCAGCATGAACGTCGCTGCTTTTATATGATCGACGATAATACGAACATCCTTTTCACTGTGCACCTTGATCCCTGCGCTCTTCACCTTTTGCACAATCGGAAGAAACGCATCCGTCTCGTACACACTCTTCACTCCCTGCATGACGGCAGCAACTCTCTCGAGCCCCATGCCCGTGTCCACATTCTGCTGAACAAGCGGCACAAAAGACCCATCCTCCTGCTTGTTGTACTGCATGAAAACGTCGTTCCAGATCTCCATCCAACAATCGGGATGGGTCGCAGGATTACCCTGAGGACTTGCCCCGCGAAGCCCCTCAGGCGTAGTGGGGTCCCCCACCCAATAGAACATTTCAGTATCGGGACCGCAGGGTCCGGTTTTCCCCGCAGGTCCCCACCAGTTTTTGGCCTTCGGAAGAAACCCGATGCGCTCACGCGGCATGCCGAGAGATTCCCAAATACGAGCGGATTCCTCATCCCTCGGTGCATCGTTGTCGCCCTCAAAGCACGTGACCGCAAGCATCGAAACGGGAATCCCCAGAACGCCTGTCAGAAATTCGAAACTCATCTCGATGGCACCCTTCTTAAAGTAATCCCCAAGACTCCAGTTTCCAAGCATCTCGAAGCACGTGAGGTGGCTGCTGTCCCCTACCTCGTCGATATCCTGCGTGCGAACGCAGAGCTGAACATCGGCCAATCGGCTCCCCATCGGGTGTTTCTGTCCCATCAGATAGGGAACGAGCGGATGCATGCCTGCGGTGGTAAAGAGCACCGTCGGATCGTTCTCAGGAACCAGGGAAGCCCCAGGAATGACTGCATGACCCTTACTCCGAAAGAACTCCAGATACGCGGTGCGAATGGCTTCGGTCTTCATGAGAGAAAAAGAATTTGGTGCGCAAAGATTACTGAATCATGGCAAATCTTGATACTTGACAAATTTAAGTAATAATTTAAAATATCCATCCTTTATGCTTCCAAAACCTCCTTGTATCAAGGGCTTCATCGAGTGTGATCCGGGGAACACCAGCCGCACGGGTATCAATATTCCGCCCTATCAGTCTTCCGACGGATCGGTCGCGATCCCTCCGTACCAGTCATCAAACGGATCGGTGACGATTCCTCCGTATCGATCCTCCAGAGGCTCATTCACGGTTCCTCCCTACAACTCCTCCGACGGATCGCTCTCAGTACCCTCGTATCAGTCTTCCGACGGATCTTTCAATGTTCCTTCTACGGACTCTTCGACAGGGAACAACGATCTCTTCGCCGTCTACGACGTCACACTCCGAAATCCGCTTGCCAATGCCCTGAAAGGTCTTCGTCTCGAGCACGGGCCCGTGCCATTCGGCGCGACCTTCGACCCAGGCAGATCGGGAAAAAGCTGTTCGCTGCTCCAAAAAATCGTTGGATGCACCAGAGACCTCGGACCATCGGAACGGAAGGAATTTCCGATCGTGTACAGAATCACGAATCCTGCGTTCTGCAGACTGAGCCCTGTGCTCCAGAGCATTCGGACGGTTTTCGCCAATGCAACAAACACGACTGCACCGGCAGAAGCGACCGTGCAGTGCAGGGTGATGAAGGGGGAAGATTTGGACCGGGAGCTTGCGACCAAGAAAGCCCTTAAGGATGCCAAAGAGAGAGCCATGCGTGACCCGCGTTCGGTCTACACCGTCAGTCTCAAGAACCTCGGCTCCAAAGCCCTGAAGAATATGAGCGTCACGCACGGGCCGATTCCCCCGGGTCATGTCTTCGATCCTTCGCGATCGGACAGCCGATGCAAAGAGTCGAGCGGAAGCGTGATATGCACCCAAGACCTTGCCGCAAAACAAAGCAAAGAATTTCAGATCACATACAAGATCGAAGACGGTTCCACATGCGAAATGACACCTGCGCTGCAATCGGTGCAGACATCAGTCAATGCATCGAATGTCAGCAGCAAGGTGCACTGCAAAGACTTCGTCAATGGCGAAGAAACAGGCTCTGAAAGCTCCTCTCAGTCCGCCGGAGCCGGAGCGAAAGGATTCATCGCCGAGTATACGGTGACGATGAAGAACCTCAGCAAGAATATCCAAAATGGCCTTCTTGCAAACCAAGGCCCTGTTCCGAGTGATGCGATTTTCGACAGTGCGTTGTCCTCAAAAACATGTTCATTCCTGCAGGGCAATGTTTCCTGCAAGCAGGCCCTGCATTCCGGTGAGCAGAAGTCCTTCAAGATCACCTACGGTGTGGACAGCCCCAGTCACTGCGAATCTTTTTCAGAACTGAAGAAGATCACACTTTCCTACGAAGCTTCCACTGAGACTCCGCCTGTTTCCGCATGGGTCCAGTGCATGACTCGCAAGTCTGATGCTTCGGAAATAACCGATGAAAATATTCCCATGCCCGAAACAGGAAGCGATAACGGATATTACCTTTCGACCGAAGCTCAGGATCTGATCACAGCAAGAAAAGAGATGCAATCTGATCCATTCTCTTCGATATTCCTGATTCTTTCAGGATTAAGCATCTTGATTATCGGGATTGCTACAATCATGAAATTTCCACAGAAATCAGGGCTAAAAGCTGAGTTTTTTGCAAGGTTTTAGGGTGTAAATTATCTTATACATTTTACGTTTGACAATATTTTAGTTATAAGGTAAAGTTCCCTCCTTTTTCGTTAACTTGCCAAATCTTCATTTCCCCGTCTCATATATGGAGCTCCGCAAAACGATATCATCCTTCGTCCTTGCAGCGATGCTGCTGGTGCAGATTCAGAGCGGACTGATCGGTACCTTCGAACCCTTGCTCCAGAAAACCCAAGCTGCAGGACCGCCTCTCGGTTCGGCTTCCTACACGCCAACCACCTACGACAGTCAGACGAATGAAAACGGGAGCAGCGTAACAAGACCTTCCGGAGGCACCCTCAACTGTCCGTCGGGACAGGTGATCACGAGCATTGCCTATCTTGGAATACAAGCAGGAAATGACAGCACGGACGGACTGACGATTGCGTGCAGCCCGATCAATACCACGAACGGAACACTTGGAACCCAGGGTGCGTATCTTTCAAACAGCGACTTAAGCAGCAACACGCGCTTCCCAAGCGATCTCGTCCAGCCGACCTGTGGAACGAATAATGCTGTGGCAACAGTCTACTGGGCCGACCTCGAGTCCAATGCCTCCGGAGGAAGACAGGACGCAATGGATGGCCAAGGTATCGGCTGCAACCCCATATCCTGCGACGGAATCGATCCGACGGAAGTCGATACGCGCCAACCTGGAGATATGCTGCCGCATGGAAGTCAGGTACCGACGACAATCCAAAGTATCAGCTGCCCTACGGGCTCGGTTGCGGTCGGTATCGTCTACGATTCCTTCGGTTCTCAGGTTTCTTCCGATCCCGATGCGACGGATTCAGTCGTGAAACTTCGCTGTGCTCCGGTCAGCAATTCTTTCTGTCCGGTACCCGGTGCCGATCTTTCGATCACGAAGAGCGGACCAAGCAGCGTGGCTCAAGGAGGAGTCGTCAGTTACACGCTGACGGCGCTGAACGCAGGACCTGCAACGGCAAACAATGTCACGTTTACGGATGCCATCCCCTCCGGACTCACCTTCAACGCTTCACAGAGCTCCGGTAACTGCATCCAAAGCGGAAGCAATATCGCGTGCAACAACATCACCCTCGGCAGCGGCCAGTCGACCAGCGTGACCGTATCCTTCAATGTCCCGAACTCCGTTTCCTGCAATTCAACAATCCAGAATACTGCGTCGATCAGCACATCCACGACCGATCCAAACTCTTCGAATAACCAGAGCGGAACGGTGAGTACGACGGTGACATGTCCGGTGCAAGCCGATCTTTCGATCCAGAAATCAGGACCTGCGTCCATTCAGCGAGGAAACGTCGCCATCTACACGGTGACAGTTACCAATAGCGGTCCGGCGACCGCAAGCAACGTTACGGTCACGGATGCGATTCCTTCGGGACTCACGTTCAATGCGTCGCAGAGCTCGAACAGCTGTTTCCAGAGCGGAAACAACGTCGTCTGCAACAACTTCAGCTTGTCGAATGGACAGACGACGAACATCCAGATCGCCTTCAATGTACCGACGGTCAGTAACTGCACGCAGACGACGGTGAACAACACGGCAACAGTGAGCTCAGCAACGACCGATCCGGTGTCGGGAAACAATACGAGTCAGACGGTGCAGACGATACTGACCTGCCCTCCGCTGCAGGCTGATCTTTCGATTGTGAAGAACGGTCCAAGTTCTGTCTCTCAGGGCGGAGTGATTCAATACACGCTGACAGCGACGAACAACGGTCCGAATACTGCAAACAACGTTACATTTGCCGATCCAATCCCAAACGGTCTCACCTTTAATCCAAGCCAAAGTTCTGCAAATTGCTCGCAGAATGGCTCCAATATTCTCTGTAACAACCTCACGCTGAGTAATGGGCAATCTGCAACCGTCACCATCGGATTCACGGTATCAAACAGCTTCAGCTGCAATGGCACGATTTCCAATACGGCTTCCATCAGTACTTCCAGTACTGATCCAAATTCCGGAAACAATCAAAGCGGCATCGTGCAAACAACCGTCACCTGTCCGCTTCAAGCAGACCTTTCCATTGTCAAAAATGGACCTGCGACGGTGGCTCAGGGTGGAGTCGTCATCTACACGGTGAGTGCCTTCAACGGAGGGCCGAACACGGCGAATAATGTGACGATTGCCGATCCGATTCCTGCGGGACTCACGTTCAATCCTTCGCAGAGCTCCGGTAACTGTCTCCAGAACGGGGTGAATATCCTTTGTAACAATTTGACGCTCACGAACGGTCAGTCGGCGACGGTGACGATCGCCTTCAATGTGCCGAATACGGTTGCCTGTTCCTCGACGATCTTGAATAGCGCGTCGGTGAGCACATCGACGACGGATCCGAACTCTGGAAATAATCAGAGCTCGACCGTCAGTACCTCGGTGACGTGCGCTCCGATTACGGCTG
>SXGU01225970.1_pt1 | contig 20848 bp, 26 predicted proteins | sample 3174531 | NCBI WGS metagenome assembly SXGU01 (sample SAMN11356863, study PRJNA531348) | freshwater metagenome | isolation source: freshwater sample F1-140 | place: China: Fuxian Lake, Yuxi | collected 2017-12-25 | reverse complement strand
GCCTTGTTCTGCGGCGCGGCCATCAGCGCCAAGGCGTGTTCTTTCTTCTCTTTCGTGTACTTCGTCATCGCTTTCCTCTTCGCCCCAGGCTTGGTTAGGACTCCAATCAGTGGAGGCGACAACTATTGTGACAGAGGGGGGTATGAACAGGGAATTTTCCTTTTAGCGCACTTAGATCCAGATCGAAGAAATTGAACTTCTCCGGAAATACGAAATATTCGAGCATTAGCTGATAGGCGTGATGCGATCGAGCATCCTGCTCAAGCAATACCTCATCATCAGCAAACCCGACCGGACTGATCGCACTGGCAGGCAACTCTATTTTTTCCGAAGAGGCCGATGTCGACACCCAAAGTCCAGCGGTTTTCGAGAACAGCGCTTCACGAATCAAGGCAACAACCGCAGGTTCCCCATTAAGGAAAAATCTCAGCTTTTCAATTCTTAGAGTATCGAAATTGGCAGTATCCGATAATGCGGTCAGCTCAAGACGAATCACCGAACCGACAGAGCGAGACATGCTTGAGCGCAGCCCACTGACATCGAACGCACTTTCGTATGCCGCCTTGGTAATATTCACTGGCCAGAGATCGATGTCATAAGCAGTCGTGAAGCGGCAGGGAACACCTCGTACCGAACGCGTGCTGAGGACCGTGTTTCTCGATATCCGCACCATTTTCGTCAACTGTGCCGCGGCACCGCCGCTGTCGAAATGGGCAATGGAAGCGGACGGAAAAGGTTTCAGATACTGCGGAAATACAATCTGCAGCAGGGAATCCGTAAATTCCGGATATTCATCGTCCAGCTTCTTGTGTATGCGCCCGGTAAGGAATGCGAAGGACTCAATCAAACGCTCGATATGCGGGTCTTCACACGTCTCGCCAGAAAGCAACAAGCGGCTGGCAACTTTGGGATAGCGTCGCGCAAAGTCGTTGGACAGCCTTCGCAAAAATGTGAGCTCACGCTCATAATACGGCAACAACGTATCCATGGATTCTCAAGTTAATGCAGCGCGCTTAGCTTTGCTAACCGAATATTGAAGCGTAGATGGCTGCAGCAACGCATCAAAAAAAACTGGTTCTGTAGACGGATGCACGACCAGCAGAGCATGAATGGCAAACCTCAGCCGGTTCACCGCTCCTTTTTCCAATTCCAACGACACATGCACTTGCTTTAGCCGGCGTTCATGAATCGCGATGGTCCGCTCCAGTGAACGGCAGATATGGCGGCGGTCGGCAGGATTTGCGAGACTCAGGCCAACAAAGTCGCTCATGCCGAAACTGCCTATCGACTTCATTGTTTCGGGAAAGCGCTGAAACGCCTCATCTCCGTACACGCAACGGCAATTCAACACAGCTTCCAAATCGTGTGCGACTGAGTCTTTCATTTCCTCGGCAGTGATGAGCCTTAGCGGATGACGCTCATCAGGTTCACCCGGTGCATTGTCGGCCAGTCGCTCGAATAAGGTGGGCGGATATTTTGCTTTGGAATGCAGACCGATAGGCATGGATAGGTACAGAGCAATAGCATCAAAAGAAAGAAGAAAAATTGCGGCGTGTTTCAACGCCGCAATCACGTGATGGGGAACTGGTTAAGCGATTACACGGCTTCGGTTGCCTTGTTTTTCGAAAGGCTCCACATCTGCGGGTTGCTGCCACCCTTCTTGCCATCGATGCCTTGAACGGTGTAGGTCCATTTCACCGAAGCGTACTTCAGCGCGATGGTTTCGACCGGCAGGCCTTCGCCTCCGACAGACGGCGTGACGGAAGAAACGATAACTTGGTTGAGCACGATTTCAAGATACTTAACCTTTTCTTTACCGCTTGCGCGCATGAAGTCGATCGTTACCTTGCCGTAGGTATCGCCTTGGCTGCAAGCCAGCCACAGGGACGGGCTGGTGGAATCGATGTCCTTGACGAAAACCATGTCGCCATGTTCACAACGCTCCGCAGTGTGGCCACCAGAAGTACTTGCCGTCGCTGATTTTGGCTGACGAATCAAGTGGCTCCAGGACAGTGCCTCAAGCCATTTCGGATGGCCCTCATCGCGCGACTCACCTTCGATCTTGGTATCACCACCCTCAAACTTCAGGTAGATATCTTTCATGCTTTATAGCTCCTTATAAATACGCACGCTCGCGTGCTAACTGGGGTTTACAACTACCGCAGAAAAAACTATGCCTTCGCCGACTGCGGCAACTCAGCGACCAGACGCAATGACACACTCAATTCGTCCAACTGGAAGTGCGGACGCAAGAACGTCACGGCCCGATATACGCCTGGCCGCCCCGGTACTTCAGACACCTGCACCGAAGCTTCGCGCAACGGATATTGCGCCTTGACTTCCTGTGAAGCCGAATCGTCCATCACAACGTATTGCGCTAACCAGTTGTTGAGAAACTGCTCGACGTTGGACGCCGCCGCGAAACTGCCGATCTTGTCTCGCATCATCGATTTCAAGTAATGGGCAATGCGGGAAGAAGCAAAGATGTATTGCAACTGTGTCGACAAGACAGCATTAGCGTTGGCAGAATCAGTGTTGTACTTTTTCGCTCGCTGTACCGACTGCGCTCCAAAAAACGCGGCATAGTCCGTGTTTTTGCAATGCACCAGAGGGATGAATCCAAGATCGCTCAATTCCTTTTCCCTGCGGTCTGTAATGGCAATCTCTGTTGGACACTTCAAAGCGATTTCACCGTCATCTGTTTTGAAGGTATGAGTCGGCAAATCTTCCACCAGGCCACCGCCTTCGACACCACGAATAGCGGCACACCAGCCGTAGTGTTCAAAGGCATTGGTCAGACGCGCAGCAAAGGCGTACGCGGTATTCACCCACAAGTATTTGCTGTGGTCGGTGCCATCTACATCCTCGACAAAATTGAATCCCTCGACCACAGTGCCTTCCTTCGGGTGGTAAGGCATGCGACCGAGGAAACGTGGAACGGTCAGACCGACATAACGAGAATCCTCGGATTCCCGGAAAGACTTCCATTTGGCGTATTCCAGCGTATCGAATACTTTTGCCATGTCACGCGGCTTGCCCAAGTCAGCAAAAGATTCCAGGCCAAGCAGTTCCGGCGATGCGGCGGAAATGAATGGAGCATGCGATGCTGCGGCGACATGCGACATCTGTTCGATAAAATACAGATCTTCAGGCTGACGAGTAATTTCATAGTCGCCAATCAGTGCTCCGAACGGAGCGCCGCCGAAGGTGCCGAATTCTTCTTCATATACCTTCTTGAACAGCGCACTCTGATCGAAATCGATCGCATTGTTGAAGTCGCGTACCAGGTCTTTTTTATTTGCGTTCAGCATCTTGATCTTCAGCGTCTCACCGGTCGCGGTGTGCTTGCTAAGATAATGCAGGCCGCGCCAAGTGCTTTCCATCTTCTGAAACTCTGGCGCATGCAAAATTTCGCTCAACTGCTCGGAGATCAATGCATCGAGTTCGGCGACACGCGCATCCAGCGTCGCTGACAAGTTGCTAGAGATGACGACAGTGCCATCCATTACTTGGGATACCAGTTCACCAATCAGATCCTTGGCCCGTGCTCTTTCCGTATCCGAACGCGCCACTCTGCTTTCGTTGACGACTTGATCGAGCAGGCTAGTTGGTGTTTGCTCCGAAACCATCACATTCAAGGCTTGTGCTTGTGCACTCATGTCAGTCTTCCTTGCGCTGGGTTTCTTTGCCTAACTGCTGCAGGTTTTCGGTGTTCGACAAGACCTCGCTCAACACATCTTCTAGCTTGTCATTACCTGCGAGCTTGTTACGCAGATCGGATAGTTTGCTACGCGCGTCAAGCAACTTGCGTAGCGGTTCAACCTGCTGAACGACAGACTCGGGACGAAAATCCTCTATCGACCTAAACTTGATATTGACAGCAAATTCGCCGCCATTTTCGGTGAGTGTGTTTTTTACGCGGTACACGGTTCTCGGCTCGACGCCTTTCATGACATCGTCAAAATTGTCGAGATCGACATTGACGAATTTGCGGTCCTTCAGTTTTGGGAGTGTTACCTCGGAGTTGCCGGAGAAATCTCCCATGACGCCGACGACAAATGGAATTTCCTTCTGTTCAATTGCATCTCCAATCTCGACGTCATAGGTGAGTTGAACTCGCGGGGGACGAACACGCTGTAATTTTTTCTGCACGCTTTCTTTTTTGGACATAAACGTTTTCCTTTTGATGACTACTATCAGAAGCGGAATGAATGACCGCCGGTTATTTCAATGATTTGAAAGGGTCGAGTGAGCTTGCACTTGAATTGCTTTGCGCTCCGGCAGAATGGAAGCCGGTATTCGTTGACGTGCTCGCTCGTGGTTTGGACCGTGGCGTGTACCCTGTCGGCCGCGCCTCGCCATTCGGTCCTGGAACAAGAATTTTTTCGCCCAATACTCCACGCAAAGAATTGGTAAGATTTTCCGCTTCGACACGCGCGCTCAGATTTACCGCGCCATTCGGCAGCAAGCCGGTAACCGCCCCTGCGGCAACCCGAAGCCCGGCTACAACGAGCAGGCTTTTAGCATCCTGATTTGCAGCGTCGCGCTGCAACACTTCGCTTGCGGCGAGGATCGCTGACGGGTAATTACCTGTTTCGAACCAGATGTTCGCCATCTTCAACCAAGGAACCATACTGGTCGGACTCTCTTTCGCAGCCTGATTCAACAGGGCGATTGCTTTTTCGTTTTGTCCTCTTGCAAGTTCGGCATCGATGTCTTTGTAAAGCAAATCAACGTTCACTTTTGCATTGCCACCAACTCCCGTAGTCGCACAGCCGATGAGAAAGGAAGCTGACAACACTATCGCGCTAATGCAAAGGCCACCATAACGTTGAGATAAAAATTGCCTATCGGAAATATCACTGAAGTTCATTGTGATTCCTATCAAAAAGAGTTTCTATTCACCCGCCGAACAAAACCCGTTACAGATCTCTACAAATCTGAAGCGAATTTGCCTATCCAATAATTAACATATTAATAACATTGGGCTATACTAACTGAAACATTACTTTAATAACAATTGTTTTTTTGATATTTTTTAAAGCAGCAATAAAACTGCTCAGAAGGGATTTGAATGCTGGAGAGCTCTAATGCATTGCACCAATTGCAATGTGACCTTGTGGAGCGACCACGCGTGGCAACTAGCTATTGGCGTCATACCCTGGTTTTGCTTGCATGCCTGTCCATCGCTGGTTGCAGCACCGTCGTCCAAGTCGCAACCGAAAAAGTTACAGAAATGGCACTAACCTCAATTGGCATAAAAGTGCCAGAAAATCCAGCTATTCCACGCCCGCCCAAAACCATCACGCTGCGGATGGAAGGCGCGCAAGATCTTAATGCGGGAGATGATGGACAAGGTTTGATCACCGTGATGCGACTTTACAAACTGCGTAATCAAAACAGTTTCTTGACGACACCCTATTCAAGTTTTGGGGATATGGAAAAGGAAAAACAGACGATTGGCGCTGATTTGGTTGAGGTCAAAGAGCTAGTGCTATCGCCAGGCCAAACACTCGATCTCAAAGAAAAAATGCCGAGTGACGCCGCCTACCTCGGCATAGCTGCCCTGTTCCGATCACCGTACGCGCAACGCTGGCGTTTTGCCTTTGCCACATCGGATGCGGAACGGTCGGGAATCACCGTAGGCGTCCATACCTGCGCGATGACCGCAACCAACGCCCCTCCGTCGGGGTTGTCGCCGACTGACGCGGCATTGTTGTCCTCGGTCAAATGCAGATAGATTGCATACACCAAATATTAATTTCTCAACACCTATGAACCGTTCAGCAAAAATTCTATGGGGTGAAGGGCTGTTTCTACGTCCGCAACATTTCCAGCGGCAAGACCTTTACCATGAGGCGCGTCTGATTGAATTTGGTCATGCCGTTCACCCCTATCTATGGGGTGTTCGCGATTTGAAGTTCGACACTGAAGCGATCACCGCCGGCATCCTGAGGATTACAGTGCTCAGCGGCATTCTGCCCGATGGAGAATTCATCAGCGCTCCAGATAACGATGAGCTACCAGATTCAATTAATTTGGCTTCCATCGAGAATATTGGCAATGGCGTTATCTTCCACGTCGCACTTCCCTACTTACGTGACTTTGGACCAAATTTTTCTGTGCAACGTGAACCATCCGGGCAGGCATATCGTTACTACCAACACGAACAGCAGGCGCCAGATTTATATACCAACGCGATCGAATTCGATCTGACCATTCTGAAAAAATCGTTACGCTTGTTGTCCGAGCGTGACAATCGCGAGCAATATATTTCCATGCCGGTGGCGCGTGTGCGTGCTACCAGTTCGGGGACTTACGAACTCGATACATCTTTCGTTCCACCTGTGTTGACGATTCGCTCGAACACATCCATCTATCTGACGTTGCGTCGCCTGATGGAAATCCTGGCAGCAAAGGGACAGGCACTGTATGGATATCATCGTGAGCCATCGTTAAATATTGTCGAATTTCGTTCCGGCGACATTGCTTCTTTCTGGCTTCTGCACACGGTTAACACAGCGTATGCATCGCTGCAGCATCTATTCCATCATCCCGGTTTGCACCCGGAGCGCCTGTTTCATGAGTTATTGATACTGGCAGGCCAGTTACTTACATTTTCCAAAGCCTACAGCTTGTCCGATCTTCCTGCTTACAACCACGCCAATCCTGGACCGGAATTCGCCAAGCTCGATCAGATCATTCGAGAATTGCTTGAAACAGTCATATCATCGCGCTATTTCTCGATTGCGCTTACCGAGGTGAAATCGGCCTTCCACCTTGGTCGGCTGGATTCAGAAAAGGTCACCAACAACGCCTCATACTATCTTTCTGTCGCCGCCGATATGCCGCCGGCGGAACTAGTGGATACAGTGCCACAACGCATCAAAGTTGGCGCTCCTGATGACGTCGACAGGATGGTGTCGTCTGCGATGCCGGGTGTGCGCCTGATGTCAGCGCCACAGGTTCCTCCATCTATACCGGTGCGCCCGGGATGTTATTACTTCTCGGTTGAGCCGCATGGCGCATTGTACGAGCGCATGATCGCTTCCAACTCGATCATGATCTACGCTCCAACAGGCTTTAAGAGCCTCAAACTCGAACTATTCGCAGTAACACAATGACTACCGATACCCTGACACAAAACACCATTTCACAGGCACCGTCGCTGTACGCGGAAGGTACGCCGCTACGCCATGAGCAACCTCAAGCACCACGCACGCTGGTCGACTTGTTGCATGAGGGTTTCTATTTACTGCTTCTGCTCAAGAACCGCTACACCCCGGGCGATACAGATCAATTTGCGGCACAGGTTCGCCGACTACTCGACAATTTCGAGCGTAATGCGCGCCGCATGAATACCGCCATTGACGACATCTATGCTGCCAAGTATGCATTTTGTGCCGCGGTCGATGAAACTATTCTGTCTTCGGATATGGTAATCCGTGAAATATGGGAGCGTGCTCCGCTGCAACTGATGCTGTTCGGTGACCAGTTAGCCGGTGAAAATTTCTACAAGGAACTCGAAGCGGTCAGGCATCGCGGCCAAGCCAGCGTGCAAGCACTTGAAGTGTTTTACATGTGTCTAATCACCGGCTTCCAAGGGAAGTACGCCCTGGAAAGCAAGGAAAAGCTAAATTACCTGATCGCCACGCTAGACAAGGAAATTGCCCATTTGAAAGGTAAACGTACCCAATTCGCGCCGCATTGGAAGTCACCTGACAACATCAAACACATGATGAAAGCGGAAATTCCAATGTGGACCATCGGTGCCGCACTTGCATTTCTTGGTGTCCTCACCTACGGGGGATTAAGCTGGCTGCTTGCGCAACACACCAATACTACGCTTGGCATCTATTTCGATGTCATCAAATTGGCACCGAAGATTGCCAACCTCACCATCAGCTTGCCCTGATCTTCCGCTTCATCTTTTCTGTAAAGGCTTTAATCGAATTACCAGTACATTAGCCTTAAGGGCGTCTCGCTTTAAAAACCAAATGCCGAATTACGTCTTATCTTTTACGTATTCAAATCGCTGAAAACTTGAATTCCAAGCAGTGTGAGCAATCAACAATCGCTACATAAACCAACCGCTTTGATGCAATAAAGTTAATAAATGAAATTTATGATGGCAATCATGTTAATTCGAATTAACAATTCATTAACCTTGCCCGAAGATGTTAATATTTTGAAAAAATAACAAATTGTAAATTTTCTGGATTTTTGAACTTGGCTTCATAACTATCGCCCCATACCTCGCCTCCCGATTTTGGGACAAGCAAATAATTAAATAGGGGCAAACATAGCCACTCTATTTAGCTTGCTGAACTGCATATGTTTGGAGGAGGAAAGATGGATTACATTCCGTTCAAAAAGGTGTCCTTGGAAGAAGCGAAAGCATCGCTGCAAGCTGATACCAGAGAGACCGTTCCCATGCCGCCCAAAAAAAACTGGGCACCCAATCGGATGCTGAATCATGATCATAGTGCCAGCGATCTGACGGTGAATACATTCAAATGGCTGGCGACCCTTCCTAAGGAAGTACGTCCGAATGCACTGGCACTCAAGTATCCCCGCATAGCAAACCGAATTGCCGAAATCTGGAATCGCCCTGTTCAGTGCGAGCGCTACTTGGATGACTTGCTAATGGATTTGCGCGGAGACAGGCAAGGCTTTCCACAGGATGTCGCTGCGAATATCGCATCATTGAAAGGGCACTTCCTCAAATCCACCAAAACCGTGCATTTTGGCGTTTGGGGCAATCGCATCGGTTTCGACTGAACACAAGTTCCTTTCCAATTTTAAAGCTTGCCGGCTTTTTTCAGCCGATATGTCAGTCCATCAGCGATATCTTTGTGCCCGTGTTTATCGGCGAAGTCGATGGCATTCATGCCGAGCTCATTCTTCAGCGTGACGTCTGCTCCCTCGTCCAGCAGCAACTTGACGGTCAAAATATGGCCTCCGCGCGCTGCCATCATGATTGGCGTTGTTTTATTGGGCGATTCGGCATCGATGTACGCCGACTTTTCCAATAAGATCTGCACAATTTCGTTGCTGCCTATTGCAGCAGCGTAATGCAATGGCGTCCAGCCAGGCTTGTTGATCTCTACACCTTTGGTTAAGAGGGCTTCAACCGCTGGCTTATTCCCCTTGTAGCAGGCAATCATCAATGCGGTATCACCATTGAATGCTTTTCTTTCAAGATCGATATTTTCCGCATTGAGCAGCAGCGCGAATACGCGCATCGAATTCTCGCGCAGGGCGAGAATCAAACCGGTGTCGCCTCGCTCCGGTTCAATCAAGTTGGGATCAAGCCCGCGCGATAGCAATGATTTGACAGCCGGCACATTATCAACTTTGACGGCACGGAAAAAATCATCGTATGCACCGGCCAACGCGATGCCGGGCATGCCTGACGCCATTGAGAGAATCACGAGAAGTTCGATAGCTCGCCTTCGTGCGGCAAAAACAATTGTGTCTGACATGATGTGTGTTCCGATGTTCATCACTAACAAATCACCGGGCTATCTTGAACAGGTTAAAGAAATTATTCGTGGTCTGCTGTGCGACGCGCTCCAACGGGATATCTTTCAGGTGAGCCAGGAATTCTGCGACATGCCGTACTAAGCCGGGCTCGTTGACTTTTCCGCGATGAGGTACCGGTGCGAGATAAGGGGAGTCGGTTTCAATCAACATGCGCTCAAGTGGAACCGCACGCGCTACCGCCTGCAATTCTTTTGCGCTCTTGAACGTGACAATCCCTGAAAATGAGATGTAAAAACCCATTTCCATGGCGGCCTCTGCCACTTGCTGCGATTCAGTAAAACAGTGCATCACGCCACCGGCACCGCCCACGTCCACTCCAACTCCCTCTTCGCGCATGATCCGGATCGTATCTTCGGAGGCGGAGCGGGTGTGGATGATCAAGGGCTTACCGGTTGCACGCGATGCCCGGATGTGGGTACGGAATCGTTCGCGCTGCCATTCCAGGTCACCCTCCAGCCGGTAGTAGTCCAATCCCGTTTCACCGATGCCAACTATTTTCGGATGGTTGGACAGGCGAACCAAGTCTTCCACGCTGGGTTCGGGGGACTCTTCATAGTCCGGATGCACGCCAACCGATGCGTATATCTGAGGATACTTTTGTGCGAGTGCCAGCACTTGCGGGAATTCTGGCAAATTCACTGATACGCACAGTGCATGCGTGACGCGATTGTCTTCCATCTTGCCGAGAATTTCGGGTAGCCGCGCAGACAGTTCGGGGAAATTGATGTGGCAATGAGAGTCGATATACATGTCGCGCATTTTACGCGGTCAGGCGTATCTTGGCTTTTGGCGTTACGGGAAACGAAGATTTACAGAGTATGCGTGGCGCGCGAGGAGCGCAATGCGGCGCCAAGCAATTCTTCGATCCGGTGCTTGACGCGTTGGCCACTTTCATCAGAAGAAAAATGCACGCCGATACCCTGTGCCTTGTTATTGTTGGCGCCGGACGGCGTGATCCAGGCGATCTTTCCAGCAATCGGATACTTGGTTGGATCATCCATCAAAGTCAGGATCAGGTAGATCTCGTCGCCGATCTTATAGGATTTATTGGTTGGAACAAAAATCCCGCCATTGGCAAGAAACGGCATGTAAGCCGCATACAGTGCGGCTTTTTCCTTGATCGGCAGGGAAAGGACCGAGGGACGCACGACCGCCGCTCCGCCGGTGGCGGACGGTGTCGGGATCAAGGGTGCGTCGGCCATACTATCCTTTCACTATCCCTGAGGATCACAATAAATCACGAAGGAAAAAGAGATGAATAATCCAGCAACATGTCTTCAATGAAAAGTTTTGCCGACAGTGGATGATCCGCAATCGCGCGCCTATCCTTGATTGCCTTCAACGCCCGCAGCAAATCGCCGATTTCAGCCTGTTGAGCCAGAGCGGCAAGCTCCTTCCGATACCGCGGATAATACCGGATTCTGCCTGAAAGTTTGAGAGAAAATACATCGTACAGCCAACGTTGCAGCCAGGCGACCAAGTCGGTTACCGGGGTTTTCTGCAATTTCTCTGCAGCTTTTAGCGCGCCATCCACACCCGGCTTGGCCAGCATGCGCAGCAATTCATCCATCGTTTCACGCACCTCCGACTGCGCCAGAGTTCTGGCCGCCAGCGGTGCTCCGCCCTGCTCGGCCAGCCAGACATCGGCATCGCCAACACCTTGTTTCCTCAGCCACGCCAGCGCCTCCTCCTGTAACGGCATTGTTAGAGCAAACTTGCGGCAGCGCGACAAAATTGTCGGCAGCAGCCGGTCCAGGCTATTGGATACCAGTAGGAACATGGTTTGCGGAGGCGGTTCTTCCAGTGTCTTGAGCAAGGCATTTGCCGCTGCGGTATTCAGCGCTTCTGCCGGGTATAGCAGAATGACGCGCATCCCCTGGCGGTGCGTCGAGATATTCATGAAATCCGCAAGCGCGCGGATCTGGTCGATCTTGATTTCTTTGGAAGGTGCCTTTGCCGCCTTGCCGGTTTTTTTGCTTTCGCCTGCTTCCACTTCTTCGGTGTCGCCAGCGGCGTCTTCATCCAGCAATTCCGGACGCACGCGGCGGTAATCAGGATGACTGTATTGCGCGAACCAGCCGCATGGATCACACTTTTCGCAGGGATGACCGTCAGTAGAGGGCGTCTGGCACAGCAGCGACTGCGCAAAGCGCTCGGCGAAATCGGTTTTTCCTATCCCTTCCGAACCATGGAACAGGATCGCGTGCGGCAGGCGCTGGCGCAACTGCTGGAGCTGTTCCCATGCGGCGTTTTGCCAAGGATAAAGAGCCTGTGTCATCGGCGTTAAATACGAGAAATTATCGTCACAAGTTCTTTCTGGATATCAGAAATTGCCTGCGTCGAATCGATCAATCTGAAACGGTTCGGAAATTGCGCCGCCCGGCGCAAATAGCCTTGCCTGGTTGCGTCAAAGAACTCGGCTTTTTCCTGCTCAAATTTGTCCAGCTCGCGGGTAGACTCCAGCCGGGTGCGCGCTACTTCAAGCGGCACGTCAAACAGCAAGGTCAGGTTCGGCTGCAAGTGCGGATGCACCCACTGCTCCAACGCTTCGAGCTTGTTTAATGCGAGCTTTCTGCCGCCGCCCTGATAGGCAAAGGTAGCATCGGTAAAGCGGTCGGATATCACCCAGTCGCCACGGGCCAAAGCGGGCTCGATCACTTCGGCCAAATGTTCCCGGCGTGCCGCGAACATCAGCAAGGCTTCAGTCTCCAGATGCATTTTTTCATGCAGCAGCAGCCCACGCAATTTTTCGCCCAGCGGCGTACCGCCCGGTTCGCGCGTCACGACCACCGTCTTGCCCCCGGCCCTGAGCAGATCGGCAACGAACGCGAGATGCGTCGATTTACCGGCGCCGTCAATCCCCTCGAAAGTAATGAATTTGCCAAGTGTCATGAATCGATTTTCTTGTTTTCCAGCCAGCCGGCATTATCGCTGGTATTTGTTGACTGCGCGGTTATGGTCGTTCAGGTTGTTGGAAAATTCGCTGGAGCCATTTCCGCGCGAGACGAAGTACAACGCCTCGGATTTGGCAGGACTGAGCGCCGCCGCCAGTGACTCGGCGCCAGGCAAGGCAATCGGTGTCGGCGGCAAACCAGCGCGCGTGTAGGTGTTATACGGCGTATCGGTTTCCAGGTCGCGCTTGCGGATATTGCCTTGGAATATCTCACCCATCCCGTAGATCACGGTCGGGTCGGTTTGCAGCAGCATGCCGCGCTTCAAGCGATTGACGAAGACAGCGGCAATCATGTTGCGCTCCGATTTTTGTCCAGTCTCCTTCTCGATGATCGATGCCATGATTAACGCTTCATACGGAGTCTTGTACGGCAAGGATGGATCGCGCCTGGCCCAAGCGTCATCCAGACGCTTCAGCAACAGGGAGTGCGCCTGCTTGAAGATCTGCAGATCGCTCGAACCTTTGGCGAACAAGTAGGTATCGGGGAAGAACAGCCCTTCCGGCTTGGTGTAATGCGTGGTGATTTTGGCAAGCAGCTCTTTGTCCGACAACGCAGCGGTGTCGTGCTTCAATGCGGGATGCTCCGCGATTACCTGGCGCATTTGCTTGAAGGTCCATCCCTCAATGATGACCAGTGACTCTTGCGCGTACTCGCCACGTACCAGTTGATCGACCAGTGCCAGCGGTGTCGTTCCGATCTTCAATTCATAGCTGCCAGCTTTTAGCTTGGTGCTTTTTCCGGTAATCCGCGCCAACACACCGAGCAATAGGGGGCTGACCGGAACACCCGCATTGGCAATTTGTTCAGCGCTGCCGCGCACACTGCTGCCGGATTTGATGGAAAATGCGATTGGTTTTTCTTCGGCACTGAGAATTGGCTGATTTGACCAGAACGTGAAAGCAGCAGCACTCAATACCGAAAAAACAATAACGAAGAGAATGAATTTCTTAATCAAAACGATACCTTGGCAAATGCAATATTCGAGTGAAGGCAGACATAAACATGTTTCGAACGCGTTTTTCAGACCTCACTATAATTAAGCCATGATGATAATAGCTAATGCAGCAATTTCTATAGGGTAGGACCGTATTTATGAACACATGGTTGCAATTATTGACTCAGCACAGCGCGCGCATCGCTGACGACGCTGGTGCGCCGATTATCGAATTCGATCGCCCGGTCGAGCTGCCGAGGAACTTCGTGGCGCCGTTGACCGATGTCGGTCTGATCGCCGCATCGGGCGACGATGCTCCAACTTTTTTGCATAATCAGTTGACCAACGATGTCGAGCATTTGTCGACAACAGAAGCACGCCTGGCCGGATATTGCTCGCCGAAGGGACGCATGCTGGCGACATTCCTGATGTGGAAATCGACAGATGCAATCATGCTGCAGTTGTCGCGGCAAATCCAGGCCACGGTGCAAAAACGTTTGCAGATGTTCGTGTTGCGCGCCAAGGCAAAACTACACGATGCGACGGACAGCCATGCGGTGCTCGGCCTGAGCGGGCAAGCCGCCGCCGAGGCGTTGACGGCATGGTTTCCGACGGTGCCGGCCGCACCGTTTGCGAAGGCCGATTCTCCGGCAGGCACGCTGGTCCGTCTTCCGGATGCGCTTGGCGCACCGCGCTTCGAATGGATTGCTCCGATTGCCGTAGCCGTACAGGCATGGCCGGAACTGATCAAGACATTCACCCCGGTCGGCACTTCTCTCTGGCGCCTGACCGATATCCACGCCGGCATCCCCCACATCACGCAGCCGACGCAGGAGCAATTCGTACCGCAGATGGTCAATTTCGAACTGATCGGCGGCGTCAATTTCAAGAAAGGCTGTTACCCCGGTCAGGAAATCGTCGCGCGCAGCCAATACCTCGGCAAGCTAAAGCGCCGGATGCTGCTCGCCTCCATCGAAGCAAGCCAAGCCAAGGCAGGCATGGAAATCTTTTCCAGCACGGACCCTGATCAACCTTGCGGCATGGTGGTGAATGCGGGACCCAATCTGCAAGGCGGCACTGACTGCCTGGTCGAAATGAAAATGGCTGCTGCCGAGGAAGGCACGGTTCACCTTGGCTCGGTCGGCGGTCCGGCACTCAAGTTCAGTCCTCTTCCGTATGCATTGCCCGCTTGAACACTCAAGCCGGAAGCGACCATGGATTTGTATATCTACTATCGGGTACTTGCCGATAACGCAGCGGCGCTGCAGCAGCGGGTAATCGGGATGCAACGGTCGCTATCCCATACCTGTGGCATCGCCAGCGGGCTCAAACGTCGCCCCGAGGAAAAGGATGGCCGCCAGACCTGGATGGAAATCTACCAAGCTGTGCCAACCGGTTTCGAGGGCGTACTTGAGCGCGCGGTCGCGCAAGCCGGATTGGCCGCACTAATCGACGGCCAACGCCATACCGAATACTTTGTGGATATCGTTTCATGTGCCTGATTGTTTTCGCCTGGCAGCTTGTGCCGGGCATGCCGCTGGTCGCCGCCGGCAATCGCGATGAATTTTACGATCGCCCCGCGGCTCCGGCCCGTTGGTGGGACGACCACCCGCAAGTGTATGCGGGACGCGACTTGCGAGGTGGCGGCACCTGGATGGGCATCACGCGCGACGGCCGTTTTGCGGCGATTACCAATATCCGCGCGCCGTCGGAAAAGCGCAGCGATGCACCGTCGCGCGGCGTACTGGTTTCCGATTACCTGACTGGAAAAACCTCACCGGAAGAATATGTGGAGCAGATTGCCACGCAGGCGCACCGCTTCAACGGATTCAATCTGCTGGTCGGTCATCGCAACATGCTAGTCTGGTATTCCAATGGCGGGCATGAAGATCCGCGCAACGGCAAGCCGCTGGCGCCCGGGGTGTATGGCTTGTCGAATGGACTACTCGATGCGCCGTGGCCGAAGGTAGTCCGGACCAAGGCACAATTCGCCAGCCTGCTATGCCAGGGAGCGCCGGAAGACGCCTATTTCGACATGCTGACCGATACCACGCGCGCATCGGATTGCCGCTTGCCGCAAACCGGCGTCAGCCTTGAATGGGAACGAATCCTGTCGGCAGTCTGTATCGAGTCGCCGGAGTACGGCACGCGCGCCTCGACAGTTGCACAACTTTATGCATGCAACTCCGCCGTGTTGCATGAGCGGACTATCAGATAGCCGCGACGTCAATTGAAGTCATGCCGCATTTCGATATGCGCTATGCCGGCTTCGATGAATTCTTCTCCAACCCGCACGAAGTCGAAGCGCCGGTAAAACGGTTCAGCCTGCGTTTGCGCATTCAGTATGACCGCTGAATCGCCGCGTTTTCTTGCTTGTTCCATCAACGCTTCGAGAATCGCGCCGCCGATCCCCTGCCCACGTCGTGTTTTCAAGACAGCCATGCGGCCAACATGGCCGTCCGGCAGCAGGCGCCCCGTTGCAACCGCGTTGCCCTCGCCATCGTAGGCGACCGCATGCAGGCACAAGGAGTCCATTTCGTCCGTCTCCATCTCCAGCGGCACCTTTTGTTCAACCACGAATACGTCATAGCGTACCGCCCGCGCGTCGGCACACTGCGTGCCCCAATCACCGAGAGTCAGGCGAATGCTCATGATGCCACCGGCGCCAATTTTTCAAAGCGCGTCAGGGTTTCGCGCCAGTCGTGCGGCAACGGAACGCCTTTGCGCACTGCCGTGTCCGCATAGACGTAGACCAGTTCACCCGAGATCAGGTGCTGCTCACCGAGATGGATCTCGAGTACAAATCGTACCGATGTCCGGCCGATATCGGCGCAGCGCACACCGATGTCGATCACGTCGTCGAAGCGCGCCGGCGCCTGATACTCGATGGTCGCCTTGCGAGCGAACATTTCGCGACCGTCGCTTGCCTGCTGCAGTACGCTCGGCAAGCCAGTCTCCCGCCAATACTCGGTGAATGCAACATCGAAATAGGTCAGGTAATGTCCGTTGAAGACGATGCCCTGCATGTCGACTTCAGCCCAGCGAACGCGCAAGGAATGAAAGAAGGAAAAATCGTTGCGTGCCATGTTGATGTGAAAAAGTTTTCGATCGGTAATTATGACCGATTCGGGCAAACCGCATCATTGGCAATGCAAAGTGCAAGTCCGTGGCAGGAGGGATCAACGCTCGTGGCGGGAAACAGCCGGCCTAGTGAACTTGCTGTGCTCGTGAATCGCGATCGGATCGCTGGCCGGAAAAGTGAGCTCCAGCGCCTCATCCAGCAACTCGTCGTCATTGATCATCATGCATTCCAGGGGATGCAACTGTTCGTCTTCGTCGTGTGGGGCAACCGCCTCCTTTTGCGGCAGAGGCATTGTCGGCGATTTCTCGATCTGAATAGCACCCTTGATTGCGTCCATCATTTGATCCTCCATTCGTCCTCGGACAGCGACTCAGGAGTATCCAGCCACACCCGGGCGGTAAAACACCTGTCGCAACACCTTCGGCCACAAGATGAACCGAACGTTCCCGCTACATCCGTTTGAGGAGAAAAGATCGCAACCACGCGGGCTTAATCCGTCAGGAAGCCGTGCAGCAAGCGATTGACCCGCTGCGGCTGCTCATGAATGATCCAGTGCGTGCCTTCCGGGATGCGTTCGATCTTGAGATCGTCGATCAAATCTTCCAAACCATCGAGCAAGGTCTTCGGTAACGCGATGTCACTCTCGCCCCAGATCACGCGGGTTGGCACATTGATCCGAAAATCGGCCGGATGCATTTGCAGCTTGATCGGGCCGGGATGATCGGTCGTCGGCGGATGCAGCGGCGATGCACGGTAGTAATTGACGCCACCGGTCAAGCCGCGTGCCCAGCACGCATGGTATTTGGCGCGCACTTCCCCGGTAAACCAAGGTGTCGGCGCCTGCCCCATTCCGTTTAGCAAGCTTTCAAGCTGAGTAAAATTGTCCTTCGCCAGCGCGCTTTCCGAGCCTTCCGCGCGCAGCCAGTTCATGTATTCGCTGGCCGCCTTTTGCGCGGGGTCGGTTGCCAGCGCCTTCATGAACAGGTACGGATGCGGCGAGTTGACGATGATGAGCTTGTGCAGCAAATGCGGCAGCGCGATCGCCAGATTCCACGCGACCGCCCCGCCCCAGTCGTGCGCGACCAGCACGAATTTTTCATAGCCGAGATGCGCCGCCAGCAGGCGCAAATCGTCGACGATATGTCTGGCCTTGTACGCTGCGAGGTCCGTCGGCATGTCCGACAGGTTAAAGCCGCGTAAATCCGGTGCGACCGCGAAGTAATCGCTGCCGAATTCGGCTAATTGCGCTTCCCATTCATACCAGAACTCGGGAAAGCCATGGACAAACAGGATCAGTGGCTTGCCTGGCTCACCGGCGCTGGCGTAGTGCAGGCGGATGCCGTTGGGTAGCGATGCAAACTGATTGGATTGAATGGAGGCGCTCATTTTCTTGCGCCGTTATTTCACGTTCATCTTCGCCTGAAGCATCTCGCGCACCTGCGGCGCGGCTTCGAACGGATCGCTCGGATTGCGCTGCAGGAGAATGTCTTCCATGCGAGTCTGCACATTGCCTAATGCATGCGGATGCGAATAGATGTAGAACTTGCCTTCCTTGATCGCATCGAAGGTCCGTTCCGCAACCTGTGCCGCCGATACTTTTCCTGACGTCACAGCCTTGTCGGTCACGGCTTGCGCGGCAATCTGGCTCGCCGTCGGTCCGGTGTCGCTCTTGACATCATCGGGACGATTGCGATGCGACTGGCTGATCCCGGTCGGCACGAAATACGGGCACAACACCGACGCGCCAATCGGTGCCTTGATCAATTGCAGATCCTGGTACAAGGTTTCAGACAGCGACACCACCGCATGCTTGGAGACGTTGTAGACGCCCATGTTGGGTGCATTCAGCAAGCCTGCCATCGATGCGGTATTGACGATATGGCCTTCGTAGCCGGGCTCTTTCTTTGCACATTCCAGCATCAGCGGCGTAAAGACGCGCACGCCATGGATGACGCCCCACAGGTTCACGCCCAGCACCCATTCCCAGTCGGCCACCGAGTTTTCCCAGATCAGCCCGCCGGAGCCGACGCCGGCATTGTTGAATACCAGATGCACCGCGCCGAACCGGTCCATGGTCGCGTCAGCCAATGCCTGAATCTGCTCGGCCTTGCGCACGTCGCAACGCATCGCGAGCACCTGCGCGCCCTGCACTTCCAGTTCCGCTTTCGCCTTGTCGAGTCCTTCCTGTTGTACGTCGGCCAGCACCAGTTTCATGCCGAGATTGGCGCCAATCGTCGCGAACTCTCGTCCGAAACCGCTTGCGCCACCGGTAATGACAGCCACCTTATTTTGAAAATCTTTCATGCCGTCTCCTGCTATATCAGTTTGACCAATTGTTTACCGAAATTCTTTCCTTTCAGCAGACCGATGAATGCTTCCGGCGCAGCCTCCAGTCCTTGTGCAATCGATTCGCGGAATTTCAGTTTGCCGCTTACCGCCAGCATCCCCAGTTCCTTCAAGCCTTGCGGCCACAAGTCCATGTGCTCAGAGACGATAAAACCGCGCATGGTCAGGCGCATCGTCAGGAATGCGCGCACGTTGGTGATGGGCATCGGTTCGCCATCGTAGCCGGCGATCAAGCCGCACAACGCGATACGCCCAAATGGATTCATGCGCGCAAGGCAGGCGTCGAAAATTTCGCCGCCAACATTCTCGAACACGGCATCGATACCGTTCGGAGTCGCCTTCGCGAGGTCTGCGACCAGGTTGCCGGCTTTGTAATCGATACAGGCATCAAAACCCAGCTCGTTGACAACGTAAGCGCACTTGTCGGCGCCGCCGGCAATACCGACCGCGCGGCAACCGCGCTGCTTCGCCAATTGGCCGACCACGCTGCCGACTGCGCCGCTGGCGGCGGAGACCACAATGGTTTCTCCCTCTTTCGGCTGCATGATCTGCGTCAGGCCATACCAGGCAGTCATGCCCGGCATGCCGACCGCGCCGAGGTAAGCTGATAACGGGATGTGCGTGGTGTCGAGCTTGCGCAGCATGACGCCATCGGATACGCCCATCTCCGACCAGCCGAGCATGCCCTGTACTTTGTCGCCGACGACATATCTCGGGTTCTTCGATTCGACCACTTCACCGACGGTGCCGCCGATCATGACTTCATTCAAAGCCTGCGGCGCGGCATAGCTCTTCACGTCTTCCATCCGCATGCGCATGTAGGGATCGAGCGACAGGTAGTGATTGCGGATCAGTACTTCGCCTTCATTCAGCGTTGGGACCGTCGCTTCTTCGAGGCGGAAATTTTCGGCAACAACCTCCCCTTTCGGGCGGGAGGCAAGAACCATGCGCCTGTAAGTAGTCATAGAGTGCTCGCTTATTTTTCCTGGTTAATCAATGGACTGCCGGATTATTGGCGCCGACATTCCCCTGTGGGACGATCGGCGGGCACCAGCAACCGTGTTTACTCATGTTCCAGCTTCTTGGCGACATCGAGACGCTTCAGGTACTTGAATGTCCCCATCGCCTTGGCGACCAGCTTGTCGTCGCTCCACACTTCGCCTTCGCAGAAACAAATCGTGGTGGAACGGTGGTAAGCCTTGCCCTTGGCGATGATGCGCCCGCCAGCATGGCCTGCCGGCTGCAGGAAACTGGTTTTCATCTCGATGGTGACGCCGCCGCGCGCATCCGGGTCGAGCGACCGGCCCGCCATCGACATCACCACGTCGAGCAGGGTCATGATCACGCCGCCATGGGTGACCTGCCAGCTGTTCATGTGGCGTGGCGACAGGTTGAGCGCGACTTGCGCCACGCCGTCGCCCATGCCAAGAAATTCGACACCGAGATCGTGCAGAAACGGAATTTCTACCGGAAACGGCTGCGGCTTGGCGGTATCCATCAGTGAACCGCCGAGACGCCGCCATCGACCGCGAGGATCTGGCCGGTGATGTGCTTGGACGCATCGGATGCGAACAGCAAGGCCGCGCCCTTCAGATCTTCGTCGTCGCCGATGCGCTGCAGCGGCGCACGCTTAGCCAGGTTGTCGACACCCTGGTGTTCCAGCAAGCCCTTGGTCATCCTGGACGGGAAAAAACCGGGCGCCAGCGCATTGACGGTGATGCCGTGCCGGCCCCATTCGCCGGCCAGCGTCCGGGTGAAGTTCACCACCGCTCCCTTGGAGGTGTTGTACGCAATGGTTTGCATACTGCCCGGGCCAGTCCCGGCCAAGCCGGCGATCGATGCGACATTGATGATGCGGCCGTACTTGCGTGGAATCATCGATTGCTTGGCGACCGCCTGCGACAACAGGAAAATACTGCGCACATTCAAGTTCATTACCTTGTCCCAGGCGTCGATCGGATGGTCTTCCGCCGGCGCGCCCCACGT
>SXGU01030870.1_pt1 | contig 20849 bp, 13 predicted proteins | sample 3174531 | NCBI WGS metagenome assembly SXGU01 (sample SAMN11356863, study PRJNA531348) | freshwater metagenome | isolation source: freshwater sample F1-140 | place: China: Fuxian Lake, Yuxi | collected 2017-12-25 | reverse complement strand
GCAACGCATTCCGGCACGCCGGTCGCACCCACTTGTCGTTCGGTGGCACCATGAGCATCGAAACGCCGTTTCCCTACAGCTTCACCGCCAAGGCGTTGCTGGCGGAACTCGGCGTGGATCCGGGGAGTTTCGCGCGGTACCATCGCCCCGAGGTGCTCAAGAATCTCAGTGTCGGCGTGTTCTTCAATGCCGAGGATTACACCGGCGACCGGCTGGTCGCGGGGTTCGGAGACAAGCCCTGGCCGGCCTTCTTCGCCGAGGCGCCGCTGGGTCCGCAGGTGCGCGAGGACCTGATCCGGATCCACACCACCCGGACGGACTACCTGCCGGGGCTCGATCCGGCGGCGAAGGCGCAGGCGCTGAAGCGGATCAGCTACGCCACGTTCCTCACCAAGCACGCGGGACTCGGCGAGAAGAGCTTGGCCTTCTTCCGCGGCGAGGGCTTCCGCAACAACATGCGGGTGGACACCTGCCCGGCGTTCGTGGCCTGGCGGCTGGGTGCCGCGGGCTTCGCCGGCATGAACATCGCCGCGGAACCGCTGGTGCACGCCGACCATTTCCACTTTCCCGACGGCAACGCGAGCATCGCGCGGCTCCTGGTGAACCGACTGGTCCCGAAAACCTTCGGGACCGTGCACGACCAAGAATCCATCGTGCTGGCGCCGCTCGACTACGCCGCGCTCGACCGCCCGGAGTCGGCGGTACGGATCCGGCTCGAAGCAACCGCCGTGCGGGTCGAACACCTCGGCGCTCCCGACCGCGCCACCGAGCGGGCCGTGCGGGTGGTGTACCTGAAGGACGGCCGGTTGCGCCAGGTCACGGCCGCCAACGTGATCCTCGCCTGTTTCAACAACATCGTGCCGTTCCTGGTGCCGGCGCTGCCGGAGGATCAACGCCGGGCGCTCCGCTCCGCGTCGAAGGTCCCGATGATGTACACCAGCGTGCTGGTCCGAAACTGGACTGCCTGGCGCACGTTGGGTGTGCGCGAGATTCGGGCGCCGAACGCCTTCCACTTCGTAACCCAGCTCGACACGCCTCTTGCGATTGGGGGCTACGACAGCGTGCGCTCGGCGGACCAACCGGTCATCGTCCAGATGCGAAAGAACTGGAACCAACCGGGGCTACCGCGCCGGGAGCAGCACCGCGCGGGGCGGGCGGCGATGCTCGCCGCGTCCTTCGAGACGCTGGAGCGCGAGACCCGGTCGCAACTCAACCGGATGCTGGGCCCCGGCGGCTTCGATGCCCGTGGCGACATCCTCGGACTGACCATCAACCGCTGGCCGCACGGCTACAGCTACACCTACGATACCCTTGGCGATCCCGACGTGCCGGAGGCGGAACGACCCCACGTGTTGGGGCGCCGGCCGTTCGGACGCATCGCCATCGCCAATGCCGACGCAGGCGCCGCCGCGTTCACCAACGTCTCGATCGACCAAGCCGAGCGGGCCGTGCAGGAATGCCTGGCAAGCCGCGGCATGGTCTGAGCGACCACCGAAAGGAAGCCCATGCTTACGCTCCTCGTCATCACGGCCCTGCAACAGCCGGCCCCGCGGGTGGTGATCGAACCCGCCAATCCTTCCGTGCGAGCGGGAGACACCCTGCGACTCCGCGCCCGGGTCCTCGATCCAAGCGGCAACCCCGTTCCCGGGGTCCGGCTCCGCTGGTTCGCGGCGGGCCGGAGCTCCCATGAAGGCGGCGTCGATTCGACTGGCCTCGTGAGCGGGAGCTACCCCGGCAAATTGATCGTCACCGTACTGGCCCAGGACGCGGCCGGTGGCCGGTCGGTCAACGGGAGCGCCGTCGTGACGGTGCTTCCGTTTCCGGCCGCCACCGTTGAGATCGGCCATGCGCCGGCATCGCTGCTCGCCGGCCAGAGCCTGACGCTTGCCGCCACGGTGCGGAACCGGCTGGCGGACCCGCTGTCCGAGTCCGTGATCTGGACCAGCGACAACCCCCGGATCGTCGAGGTCTCGGCCGAAGGCCGGGTGACTGGGCGAGCGCCGGGAACGGCCACCATCGTGGCCCGATCGGGCCAGGCCGCGGGGAAGGCCGTCCTCACCGTGGTGCCTAACACGCTCCGCTCCCTCGCGATCGGCCCGGTCCCGGCCAAGGTCCGGACCGGCGACGTGGTCCGGCTCTCGGTGGTCGCGACGTCCGCGACGGGTCCACTGTCCGATCCCCGTCCGGAGTGGTCGGCCGGCCCCGGCCGCGCGATCATCGACCAGGACGGCGCCTTCGTCGCGGTCGACCCGGGACGGTATCTGGTCACCGCGAGCCTGGCGGGCCGGACCGCGAAGGCGGAGATCGACGTTGGTCCGCGCGGGGTGGCGCAGAACGTCAAGGTCGTCGGCCGGGTCCTCCTCAACATGATGGCGACCGAATTCTGGCTCCTGCCCGATGGACGGCACGGGCTCCTCGCCACCGCGGGGCTGACCGGTGTGGGTGGCGACAAGGTCTACGCCATCGACGTGAGCGATCCCGCCGCGCCCCGGATCACCGATTCGGTGACGGTCGACGCCCGGATCGTCAACGACGTGATGGCGACGGAAGACGGGCAGTTCGCGGTGGTGACCAGGGAACAGGCCTCGACCCGAAAGAACGGCATCGTGATCCTGAGCCTGGCCGACCCGGCTCACCCGAAACCGATCGCCGAGTACACGGCCACGGTGAGCGGCGGCGTCCACAGCGCCTACGTCTACCGGGGCCACGTCTACCTGACCGATGACGCGACCGGCTCGATGCGGGTCATCGACATCGCCGATCCCTATCACCCCGCGGAAGTCGGCCGCTGGCAGCTCGAGCGCGAGGCCGAGGGTCGGTACATCCATGACCTCGAGGTCAAAGACGGTTTGGCCTACCTGTCCTACTGGAACGACGGGCTCGTGATCCTCGACGTCGGCAACGGCGTCAGAGGCGGCAGCCCGACCAACCCGAAGTTCTTCACCCAGTTCAAATACGACCTCGACAAACTCTATCGGCATGTCGAGGCGGCGGGCGGTCCGGGCTTCCTGCGGGGAACCCACACCGCCTGGCGCCACAAGAACTACGTCTTCGTCGGCGACGAGGTCTTCCCGGCCCAACGGATCGGCAACGGGGTGGCCAACCTCGGCCGGGCGTATGGACGCATGCAGGTGGTGGATATTTCCGATCCGGCCAAGCCGAAGAGCGTTGCCTGGTTCGAGTCGGAGGACGGCGGCGCCCACAACATCTGGGTCGCGGGAGATACCCTCTTCCTTGGCGACTACCAAGGCGGGATGCGGGTGCTCGACATCTCGGGCGAACTGAAAGGCGACTTGGGCCAGCAGGGCCGGCTCATGGCCACCGTCACGACGGCGGACCCCAAGGGTCACGTCCCGAACGTGCCCAGCGCGTGGGGCGGGATCTACCGAAACGGATATCTCTACATCCCCGACACCAATAGCGGGCTCTGGATCGTACAACTCGAACCCAAGCGGGTGCTGATACCGTGAAGCCGGCGGCCGGGAAGAGCGATCACCGGCCTACGTCGTACATCTCCCGGAGCAGCAGCCTTGCCTCGGCCTTGGGGTCCTTCACGACGGTCCAGGCGCCATCGGTCAGCACCATCGTCGCCCGAACATCGGCGGTGTAGCGGGGCCAGGCCGGCTCGCCCGGCACGGTTGGATTGCCGGTGGTGGCGAACGCGGTCCAGGCGGCCTGGATCCGGCGGGACAGCCCGGCCGGCGGATTCGGCCCCGTCAACTGCTCGACCTCCGCGCCCTCGAGGTGGCCGAAGACGAACGGGATCTCGATCGCGTGGGCGGCCCCCATCCCAGGGACGCCGGAATCCCAGGTAAAAAGGTACATATAGACATCGTTGTATCGCGCTTGTCCCTCGGCCAACAGAATCGACGGTTGCCGGAGCCAGAACTCCCCGGCAAAATCGACGTACCGCATCGGATCGGCGCTGCCGGCGGTGTAGCGATCCGCGATTCCGCGGACTTCCTTGAAATCGCGCCCCATGGCGGTGCCCTTTTCGTGATACTCCCGCATCAGATTCCGCTCGAAATCCCGGTCGTAGAGGCGGAAGTACAGCATCTCGTCTTCGTTGGTACCGATCAGCACCTTCACGGCCGGGTTGGCGCCACGGCGGATGTCGCCGAAGACATCCTCGGGTAAGACGTCGTTGTCGACCCGGGCGCCCCAAGTGCTGACACCCAGCCGGTCACCACGACTTTGCGCCACCCGGCCGGCCGCGGCGAGGACCGAGTCGGCCGGGAGCGCCACCAGCCCCGCCAAGTCGGAAACCCGCGCCTCGCCCATCAGGGCCCGGGTCAACGCCTGCCCCGTCGGGATGTCGTCTTTCTTCGGATACCCCTTGATCTTGATGTTGGCCGGGCCGCCGCTTTCGATGATCGCCTTGTCGAACAACCCCCGGGCCAGTGGCATCGCCAGGAGCCGCATGATGGCCGAGCCACCGGCCGACTCGCCGAAGACCGTGACGTTGGCCGAGTCGCCACCGAAGGCGCCAATCGTGGACCGGACCCAGCGGAGCGCGGCCAGCTGGTCGAGCAGGCCCAGGTTCCGGCTTCGTCGGTAGTCGGGACCGCCTAACGCCTCGAGATCGAGGAACCCGAACGGCCCGAGCCGGTAATTGATCGACACCAGGACGACGTCGTTGTCGCGGACGAAGTGGTGGCCGTCGTACAGGGGGTCCGCCGTCCCGCCGCTGACGTTGGCGCCGCCGTGGATCCAGAGCAGCACCGGCCGCGGTGGTCCGCCGACCCGGCGGGTCCAGATGTTGAGGCTGAGGCAGTCCTCGCCTTGGAGAGCCAGCGAGGCCAGCTCGTTCTTCTCAGGGGGCTGCCGGCAGGTCGGCCCGAAGCCGGACGCGTCGACGACGCGGTCGGAGTTGTCCGGTGCCACGGCCTCGCGCCACCGGTCGGGACCGATTGGCGGGCGAGCGTACGGGATACCGAGGAAGGCCACGACGCCCTGGTCGGCGGGGCGGCCGCGATAGGCGCCCTGCGGGATGCGCACGAGGGGACCCTGGGGCGGCGCCGACGGCGTGCAGGCAGTCGCGACCCACATCGCCACGATCCCGACCAACCGATAACTCACGTGACCTCCAAGGGAGCTTCGTTCAGGGTCCTGGCAATCTAGCGGAAGCGGCGGATTCGGCCGCCGATCATCACCAGTTCCGGCTTGCCCAGACCGCTGAACGACGCCAGCGGGTCGGTCGCGAGGACCTGGAGATCGGCCAGCTTGCCCGGCTCGAGGGTGCCGATCCCGTACTGATCGCCGATGATGGTCCCGCCGTTCTTGGTGGCCGCGACGATCGCTTCCATCGGGGTCATGCCGAGCTCGACGAAGTAGCGCATCTCCTCGAAGTAGAGGTCCGGGTAGAGTTTCATCATCCCGCCGACGGCGTCGGAGCCGACGCCGAGCACGATGCCGCGCTGATGGGCTTTCTTGAACAAGGTTTCGTGCATCGCCCGGTTCCAGCCCCGATGCTCGATCATCGCCCGGCGGATCTGATTCTCCTGGTACAGATGACGGTAGATCGCAATCGTCGGGATCACGGCGACGCCCTTGGCGGCGATCAGGTCGAGGGCGTCATCGTCCATCTGATTGAGGTGTTCGATCGACTGGACGCCCGCCGCCACCGCGAGTTTGGTCATCGACGTGGGCCAGGTGTCCGAGACGCCGCCCCCGTGGCTCGTGATCCGCATCCCCCGGGTCTTGGCTTCGTCGACTGCCGCCTCGACCTCTTCCCGGGTGTAGAACGGCGAGAGTTTGATGTGATGGAAGCCCTGGTCGTGCATCGTCCGAACCGCTTGGCGGAATGCGACCGGCCCATCGGCCTGGAGCGCCGCCCGGAGTCCCGCCCCGTGGCCGCCGGTCGACGTAATCAGCTGGCCGACGCCGAAGACGCGGATGGCGCTCTCGAGCCCGTCTCCCAATGCGGCAGCCGCCGCCTTGATCGGCTGGATCGGCGCGGCCACGTCCCGGACGCTGGTGATGCCGAGCCGCTGGAACATCGCCATGTAGTAAATGGCCCGGAGCGTCGCTTCGCTGTCGGTCTGGAGCGCGTCGAGCTCCTGGTTGGCCGGAAAGGTGAGATGCATGTGGAGATCGACGAATCCCGGCAGCAGGTATTTGCCGGTGACATCGATCACCGTGGTGCCGGCTGGGATCGGGACGCCGCGCCGGGGCCCGGCGGCGCTGATCCGAGAGCCTTCGATCAGGCCGGTGGCGTCAGGCACCGGGGCGGCTCCGGTCCCGTCGAGCAGGGTGGCGCCGACCCGAGCCACCCGGACCGGCGGCTGTTGGGCCGCCGACCAGTCGAGTGGCAGGAACATCACACCGGCGGCGAGCAAAGCATTCCGAACCATGACTTGTGTCTCCTGAGCGTTAACCGCAGATCCGCCGCAAATGTCCGGCAACGTCCGGAATGTCCAGAACGGCCGGAATCCCCTCGAGCAAGCCGCCGTCGATTGCCCCGATGAACCCGCGATAGCTGTGGTAGGTACTCCGGTGAAACCGGTGGGGCGCGATCGGGGCCCGGAACCGAGGATGGACCACGGCGGGCCACGGCGTCTCCCGTTCCTGCCACGAGACGATGAGATCCGGCAGGGACTCGGGCACCCGGCCCGCGATGTCGGCAACCCGCCGAATCTGGGACGGCGCGGGACTCTCCAACTGGGCGAAGTCGGCGGCGATCCGGTCCACCACCTCCTGGTACTCCCGCCCCGGCTCCACGATCCCTTCCGGCTCGCGCCCCCGAAGATTGATCCGGATGTAGCCGGTGTAGAGGGTCGGCATCCCGAACGCCACGCTCTTGGACCAATCGGTGGTGGTCCGCAAGTTCTGGTTGATCAACCGTTCCTGGGTCGCGACCGGGAGATACGCACCGATCTTCCGGCGGAGCTCCAAGGGAATCAACTCCTTCAACGACCGCCGCCCGCCCGCCGGCGCCTGCTGGTAGCCGAGCCCGCGGAGGATCTGCTCGGCCACATCCGAGCAGGGATAGTTCTCGTAGATCCCGTAGGCGGACACCGCCAGGAGCTTGGCGCCCGCTGGAGCCAGCCGGCAGACACTCTCCAACTCGCGGTCGAGCGCCTGATACAGTTCCAGCATCCGCCGCTCGCCGTCCGCGTCGTAGGTCCAACAGAGGTGCCCGGCGCTGTGCAGTTCCGCAGAGCCGAAGACGTAGAGGTCCCGGTCACCGGCCCGCAACGCCTCCCGAAAGAGGTTGCCGCAGGCGGCGATCCGCTCCTTCGACTGCCGAAAGTAGAGTTCTCGCGTCTTGGGGGTGTCCTTCAGGTTGATGGCCACCGGCCGCGACGACTCGCCGTGGCGCGCCACCACCTCACGCAGGATCCCTTCTGGAAACGAGGCCGGGGTCGGCGGGCATCGGTCGGCAAACGAGGTTCGCCAGTTGCAGAGTTGCTCGCCGCGAAGCGAAGGGTCGGGATCGGATTCCTGGGCGTCCCAGATCGAAATACTCCCCGGCATCGAGGCCCAAAACGGGGCCGCGGTCCGAACAGGCCGATTGGTCAACTCGACCGCATACTGCCCCGGGACCAGCCGCCGGAAACAGTGATACCCATGGTCAACCGCGGGCACGCCGGACCAAAACGTGGTCCAGGCACCCATCTCGCAGAAATGATGGGGCCCTTCCACGATCCGCCAGTTCTTCACAAACTGGCCGAGGAACGGCAAGTGTCCGGCATCGGTGTAACGGGTCAACAACCGCGTTTCCGCGCTGTCGATCGCGAGGATGATCGTGGGACCGGTCATTGGGGTCCCGCCTTGCGATTCGCCAACGTGGCGACGAGCGTCTTGATCTTTCGGGCCCGCCCCGCGGCAGTCTTCATGTGGTTGGTCCGAAAGGTGAGCGCGAACAGCTCCATCTTCCCGAGCGTCTGGTAGGCCTTGCGGGCCCGCGGATTCGCCTCGATGGCGGCCCGGAGGTCGGCCGGGACGGTGGCGTGAGACGCACTCCGAATCGGCGCATAGGCGGCGTCCCACCGACCGTCAGCCTTGGCGGCATCCACGGGCCGTTGCCCGTGGGGCGTCATCCGGCCGCTTGACGCAAGCCGTGCGATGTGGTCGCGATTGACCTGACTCCAAATACTCTTGGGCCTCCGCGGCGTGAACCGCTGCAAGAATGAGCGGTCGTCGAATGATTTCCGAATCCCGTCGATCCAACCCCAACACAAGGCGACGTCCAGGGCCTCCGGATAGGTCACCGTGAGAAGTCCGGAGTCCTTCTTGTGGATCTTGAGCCAGAGTTCGGTGGCCCGCGCGTGGTTCGCGGCCAGCCACTTCTCAAAAGCCGCCTCCGACCGGAACGCCCGGGTCGTGGCGGGGTCGGGAATGATGGGAGGCACGTCAAGCCGCTCCAGAGGGATGCGACAATCTAAGCTCGATCCCATCCAAACCGGCGAATGCCCGCCCGGAACCGGCTAGTTTTGGAGCGGACATGATCACCTTCTCCCCCACCCCGCCCGCCACCGACATCCCGACCCGGTTTCCGAGCCCGTTCGATCGCTCGGCCGTCCACCCGATCGCCCGGCGCGCCGCCGAGGATCTGCTCGCGACGTTGAGGTCGCCTGACGGCGGGCAACTTGGACTGGACCAGCCCGGCGGCGGCAAGATGTTCGGCGTCCTGGTGGTCGAGGCGCCCGACGGAACGGTCGGCTACCTCCGGGCCTTTTCCGGCATGCTCGACGGGCGCTGGGACATCGCCGGCTGGGCCCCGCCCGCCTTCGATCCCGTGGCGCGGGACGCGGTCTGGATCGATGGTGAGGCAGCCATGCGAGTCACCTATGATGACGCCCGGGTTGCCCTCTCGCGCGAGTTGCTCCCGCTGATTCAAGACGCCTATCGGTTTGCCGACGCGAGTGGCGAGATCCGTTCCCTCCGCGATCTCTTCGCGCCGGCCGAGCCGCCTGGAGGCGCCGGCGATTGTGCCGGACCCAAGCTCCTCGCCGAGGCCTATCGGCTCGGCCTCCGCCCCGTGGCGCTGGCCGAGGTGTGGTGGGGCGCCCCGCCCCGCTCCGGTGACCGCCACCCCGGATCGTACTACCCGGCCTGCCAAGGCAAATGCGCGCCGATCCTCGCCCACATGCTGCGCGGACTACCGGCCGATCCGGCGCCGGTGTTCGGCGCTGGATCGATTCCGGCCTCGGAGCCCGCGATCGTCTATGAGGACGCCGAGATCGTGATCGTCGACAAGCCCGCTGGGCTGCTCTCGGTGCCGGGGCGAAGCCGGCTGCTCCAGGACTCCGTGATGACCCGCCTTCGGGCCCGGTACCCAGACGCGACCGGCCAACTCGTGGTCCACCGGCTCGACCTCGATACCTCCGGCCTGCTGCTCGCCGCCAAGGACCCGACGACATTTTCGGCCCTCCAGCGGCTCTTCTCGCTGCGGGCCATCACCAAGCGGTATGTCGCGTGGCTCGACGGCGAGGTGCCAGGCGAGCAGGGCCTGATTGACCTCCCACTCCGCCTCGACGTGGACGACCGGCCGCGCCAGATCCACGACTCGGCGTTAGGCAAACCCGCCGTTACCACCTGGCGGGTCCTCACACGCGCCCCCGGACGAACCAAGGTGTCGCTGACACCGGTGACCGGCCGCACCCATCAGTTGCGGGTCCACACGTCGCACCCGCTCGGGCTCGATGCCCCGATCATCGGCGACCGCCTTTACGGGCGCCGCACCCCGGAACCCGGCGCGCGCCTGATGCTGCACGCCGAGTTGTTGGCGTTCGTCCATCCGGGGTCGGGCGTGGCGCTGCGGGTGGAGCGGCCGGCGCCCTTCTGACCGGTCAGCGCTGGCGCTGTCCCGTCACGGTTCCGGTGAGAGCCCCGCCATTGTACAGGACAGTTCCCCGGATCCCCTCGCCCTCGAGCCGAAGACGATAGGCGTACAGGTCACCGTCCTGTGAGGTCAGGACATCGAGCGAGTCGGCGGTTCCCTTGGCCGAAAGGATCCTGGCCTCCTGACCACCGACCTGCAACGAGACCGTCGGTGGCAGGGCATCGACGTCAACGGCGAGGGTCCCGGAAAAGGCTTTGCCGGGAATATTGACTTGGAGGTCGTACACTCGTGGGTGGGCCGTCGGGGTGGTGGCGCCGAGGGTCATGAATAGCAGCAAGGCTTGGGTCGGTCGCGACATGAGCGCCTCTCGGCGGGCAGCGGTTAGCGTGATGCAATCGATGATACCCGGCTCGGCTCCGGACGAACAGCCCGCGCTCGGGAACGGTGGACGTCATCGGGCCGATGGCGTAGCTTGCACGCGGCCGATGAGTCTTTGATTCTGCCGGGTTCACCGAGGAGCATGTCATGCGCGACCGGTTTCTGTTTCTGACGCTGATCCTGGGTTTCGGTGATCTCGAAGCCCAATCCGGACCGATTCCGCCTCCCAAGGCACGCTACGAGGTGCGCCTCGACCGGAGCATCATGGTGCAGATGCGCGACGGCGTGAAGCTCTCGACCGACCTCCATTTCCCGGTCGGAGCGGGCGAGAAGCTGCCCGTGGTGCTGATGCGCACTCCCTACGACAAGAACCCCTATCAGCGCCGCCCCGGCACCTTCGCCGCGATCTTCGCGGGGCAGGGGTACGTGGTGGCGATCCAGGACACCCGAGGCCGGTTCGAGTCCGAGGGGAAGTTCGTTGTCCAGGGTGGTGACCAGGACGACGGTTACGACACGGTCGAATGGCTCGCGGCCCAGCCGTGGTCCAACGGCAAGGTCGGCACCTACGGTTGCTCCTACGGCGGCGATACCCAGATCATGATGGCCCGCGCTCGGCCGCCTCATCTCGCAGCACAGAGTCCCCCAGCCGCCGGCAGCTCGGTGGGTCCGGTTGGTGGCCGCTATCACAACTTCGGGACGTTCTTCGGCGGCGCCTGGGAGCTCGCCGCGGCAGCGGGCTGGTTCTGGGGCAACGGAACTCGCCACTACTACCGCCCGCCGCCGCACATGACTCGCGAGGAGTACCTCCAGGCGGTGCGCTACTATCGGACCGACCGCACTCTGCCGGAGTTCGACATGGCGAAGTGGATCTGGCACCTGCCCACCCGCGACATTCTCCGCGCGGCCGGCGCCCCGGCGAGCGACTACGAGGATCTCATCGCGAAGGGCCTTACGGATCCCTGGTGGGACCAGTTCGGCTACATGCGCGACGGCGATCAGTTCGACGTCCCCGCCCTCCATATCAACAGCTGGTACGACTTCGGCGCTCAGGACACCTTCGTCGAGTTCAACGGCTACCGCACCGGGGCGATGAGCGCCTCCGCCCGCGACAATCAGTTCGTGATCATCTCACCGGTCACCCACTGTCGCTCCGAGTTGGCGAGCGAGAAGACCGTGGTCGGTGAGCTCGATTTCGGCGACGCCCGGTTCGACTACTGGGGCACCTACCTCAAATGGTACGACCACTGGCTCAAGGGCGAGCCCAACGACGTCACCGCGATGACGAAGGTCCAGATCTTCGTGATGGGCGAGAATCGCTGGCGCTCGGAGAAGGAGTGGCCGCTCGCCCGAACCCAATGGACGCCCTACTACCTCCATAGCGGCGGCCGCGCCAACAGTCGCGATGGTGACGGCGCGCTCTCGCCAATCCTGCCGAAGACCGAGCCCGCCGATCGCTTCGTCTTCGATCCCGCCAACCCGGTCTGGACCGTGGGTGGCAGTGTCTGCGCCGCGTGCGCCCGCGGCCAACGGGTGCTCGACGGGCCGGCCGACCAGCGGGAGGTCGAGATCCGCAACGACGTGCTCGTCTATACGACGGAGAAGCTGGCCGCCCGGACCGAGGTGACCGGCCCGCTCAAGGTGGTTCTCTACGTCTCGTCCAGCGCCAAGGACACCGACTTCACCGCCAAGCTGGTCGACGTCCATCCCGACGGCACCGCCTACAACGTGCAGGAGGGCATTCATCGGATGCGCTTCCGGGAGGGCTATCAGAAAAAGGTGTGGATGGAGCCTGATCAGGTCTACAAGGTGGAGATCGACCTCGAGGCCACCAGCATCGTCTTCAAGCCGGGGCATCGGATCCGGGTTCAGGTCTCCAGCAGCAACTTTCCGCGATGGGACCGGAACCTCGGCACCGGCGGCAACAACTACGACGAGACGACCTGGGTGGTGGCCCGCAACGCCGTTCACCATTCGGCCAAGTACCCGTCCCATATCCTCCTGCCCGTCATTCCCTAAAGGCCCTGGGCGGCGGCCTACGGCTTGGGCTGTCGGGGATCGCCGCGCCTGAACTCGACTGCCCGGACCCGGCCGCCGGTCAAGTAGAAGGTATCCGGACGCCCTTTCACCATCGCGAACCGAACGATGCCGCCGGTGGTCAGGAAGGCGTCCTGGTAGGCCGGTCGAAGCGGGGTGGGTCCTTCGCCCTTCGGACGGGTCATCACCAACCCCGAGTCCGCCAGGGTGATCGTATAGGCGATGTCGAGCTCGTCGCTGTAGAATCGGCCCGCCAAGCGAGCCAGTTGCTCACGAGTCGGCGTGAACGGCTGAACTCGGGCGACCGAATCGAACAACTGCCCACCAGTCATCGCCTTGAGCGCCACCGCCGGCTGCCCGGCGGGGCCGAGGAACTCGAAGTCGAGGCCAAAGGCGGTGAACCGCCGACCATCGACGGGAGTGAGACCCGCGCCGAAGTTTTCGAGGAATGGCTTGCCCTCCTTGATCACGATCGACCAGGCCTGGTCGGAGCCTGGCTTGCGGTAGATCCCGGCCAGGAGCCCGAGCTCGGCCTCGCTCAACTTGGCGCCGGCGCCGCCGGCGGCGACGGCCGGCTTGGGCGTGAGACGATCGCCCAGGAGGATGTCGGCGACCGCACCGACGTACTGACTGGGGATCGCCTCGGCGAAGTTGCAGAGGGCCGCGATCGCGAGGCCGTGGTCGGGGAATCGGACCACTTCGGCGCGGTAGCCGGCGTCGGCACCGCCATGGCCCCGAGCCGGGGTGCCGCGATAGTTCCCGACCGAGATCCCGAACCCGTAGTTGGTCGGCTTGCCGTTGTTCAGCTTCGAGGTGGTCTCGGCCTCGACCAGGAGCCGCCGGCTTCCGACGGTGCCGGAGACGAAGTTCTGCTCCCAGGCAAGCAGGTCGGCCACCGTCGAGAACAGGCTGGTGGCGCCATGGGTGTCGAAGGTGGGAACGCTGATCCGCCATTTCCCGTCGGGGCCGCTCTCGTAGGCGGAGGTCCGCCCCGGGACGATCATCTGGTGGTCGTCGTGCACGTGAGTGGCCGTCATCCTGAGCGGTTGGAAGATCCGCTCGTCGGAGAACTCCCGGAGTGACTTACCGCTGGTCCGCTTGACGATCTCCGCCAACAACGTGTACCCGCCGTTGCTGTAGACCCACTCCTCGCCGGGGTCGAAGTTGAGGCGGCGCTGCCGAAAGACGATGTCGAGGACGTCTTGCTGGGTGAACAGGTCGTGACCATAGCGCCACCCCGCCATGCCGAGCAGCTCCCAGTGATCCCGGACGCCGCTGGTGTGGTAGATCAGCTGGCGAATGGTGACCGGCTTGCCGTAGTCGGGAAACTCGGGGAGGTGTTTTCGAACCGGGTCGTCGAGCGAGAGCTTGCCGTCTTCCGCCAGCAGGGCCACCGCGAAGGCGGCGAACTGCTTCGAGACCGAGGCGACGTGGAAGATCGAGCCCGGAGTGATCACCAGCCCGTATTGGAGATCCGACATCCCGTAGCCCTTGGTGTAGACCACGGTGCCCTGTTGACTGACGCCGAGCGCGCAGCCGGGACGGTCGGTCCGGTCGAACGGGGCGAAGACGCTGTCAATCCTGGCGATGGTGGCTTTGGGCAGGGTTTGGGCGGTGCTCGCGGGCACGACGACCAAGGCGGCGGCGACGAGCAAACAGTGGCGCACGAAGGGGCTCCCGAGTGAAAATCCAGCAGTCAATCTACGTCCGTTACCGAACCCAAGGGAGAGACACTCGGGGCTTCGGGTCGTCGGGGCCCCGGTCCGGGTGGAGTTGCCGCCGCCGTTCTGACAAGGCCCGGAGTGGCAATACCCTTCTAGCACATCCTCGGCCCCGCGGGTACCCTTGAGTAGTATCCTCGGTCGTTGACGTCAGCGGCGGCCATCCTCCAAATCCCGATGCCAATGACCATCTCCCGTTGCTACCTCCCGCTCGTCGCCGCACTCTTGACCGCAGAGGCCACGCCGACTCTGGCCCAGGGCAAGGTTACCCTGGAGCACTTTCGCCAGGTGGTCGGCGTGGGCGGCGTCGTGCTCTCTCCCGATGGCGCGACGGCGATCGTGACGGTCACCCGCCCCTCCTTCGAGCGAAACCGCAACGAGTCCGAGCTCTACGCCGTCACCGTTGCCTCGGGAACCCAAAGGCAGCTGACCTTCGATCGACGGACGGTGGCCAACGCCCAGTACTCTCCCGACGGCCGATCGCTTGGATTCCTGGCCCCGGACTCGGACGGCCGAATGCAGATCTGGACCATCCCGATGGACGGGGGGCCCGGAGAAGCACGCCGGGTGACCTCCCACCCGACGGGTGTGGAGCACTTCAGCTGGCGGCCCGACGGCGCCGCCATGGCCTTCGCCGCGGGTGACGAGGCTCCCAAGCGAGAAGGCGAGGCCAAGTTCCTCACGACCTTCACCGTCGGCGCCCAGGATCTCTTCCTTCGGGAAAACCTCCAGCCGCAGCACGTCTGGGTCGTGGAGTTGTCCGGCGGGTCGCCCCGCCGCATTACCAGCGGGTCGTGGACTCTCGAGTTCGTACTGCCACCGGGTAGCCCGCCGTCGGGGTTGAGCTGGTCACCCGACGGTAAGACCATCGCGATCGCCCACGTCGTCGCCCCCGAAAGTGGCAAGCTCGACTCGGTCCACGTCGAGCTGCTCGACGTCGCGACCGGCAACCGTCGGCCGCTGACCTCCGCTCGGGCTTTCGAGAGCAACCCAGTCTTCTCGCCCGACGGCCGATGGGTGGCCTACTGGTATCCCCGCGAGGGGCGGGGTGATCTGTCATGGGAAAACGAAGTCTGGGTTGCCCCGGCGGCGGGCGGAGCGCCGCGCCAGCTCACCCGGGCGCTCGATCGCAATCTGTTCGGCGCCCAGTGGATGCCCGGTGGTAAGGCGCTTCTGGTTGCGGGCAACCAAGGAACGTCGGTCGGGGTCTGGGTCCAGCCACTCGAGGGGAAGGCAGCGCCCCTGGCGCTCGGCGACCTGGTGGTGAATGGGGCGTTCGGGTACGACATCACCGTGGCGGAGCACGCCCCGGTGATCGCGTTCACCGCTACCACGCCGAACCGCCCGTCTGAGTTGTATGTGATGGACTCCCCCTCCGCGACCCCGCGGCGGCTGACCTCGTTCAACGACTGGGTCTCGGGCGTAACGCTCGGCCGGATGGAGCGGGTGACTTGGAAATCCGAAACCTTCGAAAGCGACGGGGTCCTGGTCTATCCACCTGCGTTCGATCCCAATCGGAAGTACCCCTTAGTGCTGCTGATCCACGGCGGCCCGACCGCGTCGTCGAAACAGTCTTTCGGTATGCAGGCCCAATTGATGGCCGCCGAAGGGTGGCTCGTGTTCCAGCCGAATTACCGGGGGAGCGACAACCTGGGCCATGACTATCAGGTCGCCATCGTGGGCGACGCGGGCGCTGGGCCGGGCCGCGACGTAATGGCCGGCGTGGCGATGCTCCGCTCGCGCCCCTATGTCGACCGGAGCCGGACCGCGGTGACTGGATGGTCCTACGGCGGCTACATGACGAGTTGGCTGATCGGGAACTACCCGACCGAGTGGACGTCCGCGATGGCGGGGGCGCCGGTCACCGATCTGGAGGACCAATACAACTTTGGCGACGGGAGCATCGGCTGGCGGCACTTCCAGGCGGGGAAATCGCCCTGGACCGGCGACCAAGAGACCTACCGCCGCCAATCGCCGATCAGCTACGCCGACCGGATCAAGACACCGACCCTGGTGATGTCGAACATGGAGGACTTCCGGGTCCCCCCGACCCAGGCTTTCAAGCTGTACCGGGCGATGAAGGACAACGGCGTCGAGACGCAGTTCATCGGCTTTCGGGGACGGACCCAGTCCTCCGCCGATCCGGTAAACGCACGGGAACGGAACCGGCTCTGGGTCGACTGGGTCAAGCGGCATTTCGAAGGGGGTCCGGTTCCCTGAGGGTCACGGGCAAGGAGGCAGTTGTGGGCCGAACCAAATCAACGATCGTCTTCGTGAGCGCCGCTGGTTTCTCGTTGCACCCCGGGCCTGCGAGCGGCCAATCACGTTCCCCGGCCGGCACCTACGCCATCGAACGGGTCAACCTGATTCCGATGACGTCCGACACCATCCTGGCAGATCACAGCGTGATCGTTCGCGACGGTCGGATCACGGCGGTCTGCCCCGCCGTTGACCGATGCCGACCGGACGACGCCGTGGTCATCGACGGCGCCGGCAAGTATCTGATCCCCGCCCTCGCCGACATGCACAATCACTTTGGGGGTTTCGCCTTCGATGGCCGGGACGAATCCCGAATCCGGATGCGGAACCAGAACCTGAGACAGTACCTGATGTTCGGGATCATGACCGCGAGAGATCCCGCCGGCGGCCCGTTGACCCTCGAGGCGCGAGACGCGATCGCCGGCGGCGCGCTGTTCGGCCCGCGCATCGTCGCCTCCTCCGGGGTGATGGACGGTAGCCCCCCACTCTTTCCGGGGCCCCGATCGTTCGTGAGCCCGGCCGAGGCGGCCGACTTCGTTGGACGGACGGCCCGGGACGGGTACGACTTCGTCAAGGTCTACTCCGCACTGAGCCTCGAGGTGTTCGATCAGGTCATGCAGACCGCCAAGGCGGTCGGCCTCTCCGTCGCGGCGCATGTGCCCATGTCGGTGCCGATCGAGCACGCACTCGATCGGGGCCTCCGATCCATCGAGCACCTGACGGGCTACGACGTGGCCTGCGCCCGGGGAGAGGCGACGATGAAGCCGGTCACGGCGGACATCTATCAAGGGTGGGCCTGGTGCACCCCGGAGAAAATCACGGCGCTGGCGCGGCTGACCGCGCGGCACGAGGTCTGGAACGTGCCGACCCTCGCACTTTGGGACAACACCGTCACGGAGTTCGACCGCCCGGGACGCGCCACCCGCGAGCAGCAAATGTGAGAGCACCCCACCATCCCCGCGGGCATCGATTGGCTCTACCGGATCTACGGTCCCCGGGAGCGAGCGGGCCTGGTCGGTACCCGTTCAGCCCGGCTCGCACTGGTCAAGGCGTTGAGCGACGCCGGCGCCCCCCTGCTGATCGGCAGCGATATCTCGGCGATCGGATACACCGTCCACCGGGAGATGGCGCTCTTCGTTGAGGCCGGTTTGACCCCCTACCAGGCCTTGAGGGCCGCGACCTCGGAACCGGCGCGCTATCTCCGCCAAGAGGGGGAGTTCGGCACCGTGGCGGTGGGGCGGCGCGCCGACCTGCTGCTGGTGGACGCCAATCCGCTGGCGGACATCGCCAACGCGAGGCGCATCGACGGCCTGATGATCCGGGGCCGGTGGTGGACCCGCCCGATGATCGACGCCGAGCTCGCGGCCCTCCAGCGGGAGTACGCCGAGGATGCGGCGGTGATTCGAAAGTCATCGCCTCGCGGCGGTCGCGGCCACCGCTAAGCAACCCGCTTCCATCGTCGATCTCTTACGGCCGGTGCTCCCATCGGGCGCGCCCTTCGCCAGGCAAACCGGTACCGGCCAGGATGAGGTGGGGCTTCACTTCATAGGCTTCGGGTCGGGCACCCGCCGGAACTCCGCCGTTCCCGCCATGTCGAGCACCACCGACTCGACCTTACCCGACCCTCCGATTCGAAACAGCACCGGCACCGGCGGAAGCACCGGCGTCTCGAACTTGGCCCGGAACGATTCCAAGTGATAATGCTCGAGGTCCGCCTTCCAGTTGGGCCCGAAGGTCAGGTGGAGCTTGCCGGCGTCTTCCCGGACGACCACGTCGCCGTAGAGCGAGTCCGCATAGGTTCCGGCATACGCCGTCAGGGACAACGACGGCTTGGTACCAGCCAGTCGCCCCGACTCGGCTTTCTTCTGGGCCTCGAGCCCCCGCGCCCGCTGGGCCTCGAGTCGCTTGAACCCGTCGCCGGCCCAGTCCTTGAGCGGTGCGCCGAGCTGGTGGTCGAACACCCGATGGAGGATCGCGTTAGGCAAGCCGCTCCCGTTCTGGCTGGTCAGGACGACCACTCCGAACCGGGCCTCCGGCATCATCCCGACCAGGGCGCTGAACCCGTCGACGTTGCCGCCATGGTGAACCACCAGCCGGCCGCGATAGTCCTCCAGGAACCAGCCCAGGCCATAGGCCTGCAGGTGGGTATCGGGGTTATTGGCCCGCGCGGCCGAATCGGTCCGGATGACGGTGTGGGCCTGGTGCATTTCGTCGGCTGAACGGGGGGAGATCAGCGACTTCCCGCCGAAACTCCCGCGGCCCAGTTGGAGGCGAACCCACTGGGCCATCTCGACCGCGTTCGAGTTGATCGATCCGGCCGGCCCCGCGTTGTCGATGTCCCGCCACGGAACGACCCGGACCGTATCATTCACCGTCGCATGCGGCGACGAGACGTTCGGCTGGCCACGAACGCCCTTGATGCTGGTGGTGCTGGCGGTCATCCCAAGCGGGGCGAAGATCCGGTCCCGGACGAAGTCGTCCCAGCTCGTGCCCGACACCTTGGCCACCACCTGGCCGGCGGTGATGTACATGATGTTCTGGTAGCCGAATTGTGACCGGAACGACCAGGACGGCGTCAGAAACCGGACTCGCCGCACGATCTCGTCCCGGTCGAACCCCGACCCGTACCAGGCCAGTTCTCCGCGGGCGAGACCGCTCCGATGGCTCAAGAGGTCGCGGACCGTGAGTTCCCGCGTAGCGTAGGGATCGTAGAGCTGGAATCCCGGGAGGTAGAGCGATGGATTGGCGTCGAGCGAGACCTTCTTTTCGTCCACCAGCATCGCGACGGCGGCGGCGGTGAAGGCCTTCGAGGCGGAGCCGATCGCGAAGATGGTCCGTTCGTCGACCCGGTCGGTGCGGCCGATTTCCCTGACGCCATACCCCTTCGCGTAGATCACCGAGTCGTTCCGGACCACCGCCAAGCCCAGGCCGGGTACCTGCCAGGTCCGCATGGCGGCTTCGACGTAGGCGTCGAGTCCGGCCCACGGCTCCTTGACCTGCGCGGCGGTACGGACCGGGACCGATCCGGCGATGAACGCGATCAGCGCGACCGCCGAGCAACGGTGTGGCACGAGGGACATCGGAATCTCCTGGGGAGTGGATCAACTGCAACATAACCGGGCCGCGATGGCCGGACTCAATGGCCGATCGCCCGCCAGAACCAAGCGGCCCGCTTCGACGGCCGGCCTGACCGGGCCTCGGCCCGATCGGCCGCACCGAACATCCGAGTCACCGCGTTGACACCGATCCAGCGAAACGGCTCGGTCTCCCACCGCGGTGACCGCCGCCCGACGAACGGCAATCCGGTGAACTCTGATTCGGTGTCCGTGATCAGGTCGGCCAGGGCCCGCCCGGCGACGTTCGAGAGCGCCACCCCGTCACCCACATACCCGCCGGCCACGCCGATGCCGGTGCCGCGATCGTAGGCCACCGACGGAAACCAATCTCGTGGTACCCCGAGATTACCGCCCCAGGCATGGGTAAACCGGACCTCGCGGGGCAGTCCCGGCAACAAATCGAGGAGGACTCGGCGGAGCATCGCGTGGACCGCGGGATCATGGTCGAATGCCGGTCTCACCCGGGAGCCGAAGTGGTATGGCGCGCCCCGGCCCCCGAAGGCGATCCGCCCGTCGGCGGTCCGCTGCCCGTAGATCCGAAGGTGCCGCTTGTCGCTGAACGTTTCGCGACCGGCGAGGCCGATCCGATCCCAGACCAGGTCGGCGAGCGGTTCGGTCGCGACCATCAGCGAGTACATCGGGACCAGATCCCGGTGCCGGCCCGGCAAGTCCGGGGTGTAGCCTTCAGTGGCCACGACGATCGTCCCGGCCGTCAATGATCCGTGGGGCGTTGTGACCCGTCCCGGCTCGATCCCGGTGACCGCCGTCTGCTCGCAGATCACCGCACCCCGCGCCTCGAGCACTCGGGCCAGGCCGCGGACCAGCCGGGCGGGCTGAATCGCGGCGCACTGCGGCGCGAAGGTCCCGCCCAACACCTGGCTGGCCTGAAGCCGGCGAGACGCCTCGGTCCGGGACAGGATGCCTAACGTCGCCTCGCCAATCCCCCACCGCCGGGCACTCTCGACCTCAGCCTGGGCCCGGGCCCATTGAGCCTGATTCCGGGCCACCGAGACGTAGCCGCCCTTCTGGAACCCGCAATCGATTCCTTCCGCGGCCGCGGTCGCCCCGATCTCGTCGACCGACCGGTCGAGCACGGATTGGAGCCGCCCGACCGCCTCGCGCCCGCCTTCCCGGGCGATCCGCCGCCAGCTGGCCGGGACGATGCTCGAGCACCACCCCCCGTTTCGGCCGGACGCGCCGAATCCGGCGACTTCGCGTTCGAGCAGTACGATCCGGAGCGAGGGCCGCCGGCGGAGGAGGGAATACGCAGTCCAGAGGCCCGTGTACCCGGCCCCAACGATCGCGACATCGGCGGTCCGGTCTCCCGGAAGGCCCGGCCGGGGAGTCCAATCGCCCGTGGCCTCGGACCAAAGGCAGCCGCTCACTCCCGGATCCCGGGGTGAGTCGGCAGTTCGATTTGAGCCCGGAGCAGCATCGAGATACCTTGCGTTGGAAGCGACCATGATTCACACCCATGCCCTGACCCGAGTCTTCGGCGCCCGAACCGCGGTCGAAGACGTTTCTTTGGCCCTCGATGAGGGCGAAGTCTGCGCG
>SXGU01391141.1_pt1 | contig 20865 bp, 11 predicted proteins | sample 3174531 | NCBI WGS metagenome assembly SXGU01 (sample SAMN11356863, study PRJNA531348) | freshwater metagenome | isolation source: freshwater sample F1-140 | place: China: Fuxian Lake, Yuxi | collected 2017-12-25 | reverse complement strand
GAATCGGAAGGCAAGATCGCGGCACCCCATCATTCCGGTTTCATCCGGGGTCTCACCTTCCTATCATTTGGGCGTAACGTGTTGCGGCTGCGTACGTTCGGCGGACTCTGGATTGAGAACGCGACGGTCGGCGCGGAGGCCGGGGCCCGCCCGAGACGGCTGGCGGTGCTGGCGATTTTGGCGGCGGCCGGCCCCAAGGGTCTGACCCGGGAACGTCTCCTCGGCATCCTCTGGCCGGACAGCGAGCCCGAACGGGCCCGCCATGCCCTGTCCCAAACCCTCTATAACCTCCGGCGCGATGTCGGGGCCGACGTCGTCATCGCCACAGCCCAAGACCTCCGGCTCGACCCGGCTCTGATCGGTTCCGACCTGGCCGACTGCCGGGCCGCGATTCGGGCCGAAAACTGGGCGGCGGTAGCGGAGCTTTATGAGGGGCGGTTTCTGGAAGGGTTCTACCTCGCCGACGCGGATGAATTCGAGCGGTGGGTCGAAGCGGAGCGATTGGCGATTGCCGGGGAGGCCGCCCGGGCTCTGGAAGCCGGTGCCCGGGCGGCAACCGACCGGGGCGCCGCGGTTGGACTGTGGCGGCGCCTCACGGTCCTCGATCCGCTGAGCGGGCGGTTTGCCGCCGGCTACGTTCAGGCCTTGGTCGCGGCCGGCGAGCGGGCGGGAGCCCTCGCGCATGCCAAGGCGTACGAGGCCACCCTCGAGCGGGAGTTGGGCACCGCACCGGACCCGTCCGTCGCCCGGCTCCTGGAGCAACTCCGCGAACCGGCGAAGCGGTCCCCGGCCGCTCCGCCGTCGGGATCTGCTCCCGAACCGCCGATCAAGGTTGCCGGGCCGGCATCGCCACCTCCGATCCAAAAGCCGGCCGTCGGTCGCCGCTGGCTTGGGATCGCGGCCGGGATTGCCGGGTTGGCCGTCGTTGGACTATGGTGGGTCCAGACCGCCGGGCCGAAGCGGGCCGATGGGCCGCCGGTCCTCGCGGTCGGGAGTCTCCGGGACTTGACCGCCACCGACTCGACGCCGTTAGGCGGGGTCCTGAGCGAGATGTTGACGACCAGCTTGGCCCGGCTGACCGACATCCAGGTCGTGGCCCATTCCAGGATCCTGGAGCTGATGTCGCCCGAGGACGCTTCGGAGCGGGGCCGCGCCGAGGCAGCGCGCCGGGCCGGCGCCGGCCAAATCCTCGAGGGCGAGGTGACGATGGTCGGCCGGGATTCAGTGGCTCTCGCCCTCCGGCGGGTTGACCTTGCCACCGGGGTGGTGCAACGCGGCTACCGGGTGGTGGGCGTCGACCGGTACGCGGTGATCGACAGCCTCACCACCGCGATCGCGAGTGATCTCCGGGTCGAGGCCCCGCTCGGCGCGCTCGCGGATGTGTCGACCCGTTCGCCGATTGCCTATCGGCTCTACGAAGACGGCCTCCGGGCCTCCCTCCAGTCCGATGCCCGGTCGGCCCACCGGTTGTTCCGATCGGCCATCCAAGAAGACTCCACCTTTGCGATGGCGACGTACCACGCGTGGCGCACCGCGGCCATGATCGCGGATCCGGGACTCGATTCGTTAGGCGTTCGTGCCCTCCGGCTGGCTTCCCGGACTCCGGACCGTGACCGTCTCGTCATCATCGCCCACGTCGGAGCTTCCCAGGGCGATCTCGGCGCGCTGGCGGCGGCCGAGTCGCTCGCGGTTCGGTATCCATCCGATCCCGAGGCACTGATCCGGGCCGCGGACGTGCTCCACGCCGCCACCCCGAACCTGGCTCGCACCGCCCCGCTCTTGAACCGGGCGGTGGCCATCGATTCCGCCACGGGACCGAGGAGCGCCCTCGTTTGCCGGGCCTGCGAAGCGCTCGCCGCCTTGGTATCACACGCCGTCTGGGCCGATTCGACCGCGTTGGCGGAGCAGACCATCCGGCGGTGGACCGGCCTTCAGCCGGCCGGCCATGCCAGCTGGGTTGCCCTGGCGGACCTGAAACTGGCCCAGGGACGCGAGGCCGAAGCAGCCCGGGCGCTTCGAACGGCCGACTCCCTGGGCCGGCCGGCCGGGGGTCCCTCCCCGGAGGACTTCTCGTGGCAATTGCGGAGCGATCGACCGGAGGCGGTTACGGCGCGGTGCAGCCGAGACCTCCCGGACGCGTTGGCGGAGGTCTTCCGCGAGATGCGGTGGTGGTGCACGATCGGGCTCCGGATGCAGGGCCGCTATCGTGAGGCACTCCGCCTGGCGCGGGCGGGAATCGTTCCCGGGGCTCCAAAACCCCGGTCCGAGATGGGCATTGAGCCGATTCAGGCCGCGTGGCTCGACTTCGAGATGGGGCGGCCGCTGGCCGCGGGGCTCCAGTTCCGTCGGTTTGCCGCGGAAGGGGAGACCCGGAACTTGCCGCCCGGGTTGGTGGCCCGGACCGCTGCGTGGAATCTGACCTTGGCCGCCACCGCGTTGAGCGCTACCACGGACACCTCGGAACTTCGGGGGCTGGCGGATTCCGTCGAAGCGATCGGCCGGCAGAGCCTGTTCGGGAGGGATCCGCGACTGCACCGCTTCATTCGGGGCTTGGCTTTGGCACGCGCCGGGCGGCTGGAAGACGCGGTGCTCGCGTACCGAGCAGCGCTCACCTCACCGTCGTTCGGTTATACCCGGATCGGCTACGAACTCGGCAAGTCGCTGTTGGCGCTGAACCGTCCGGCGGAGGCCGTCGAGGCACTGCGGGGGCCACTGCATGGAGGAGTCGATGGGTCCGGGCTCTATCTGACCCGGACTGAAATCCACGAGTTGCTGGCAACGGCCTTCGACGCGGCCGGCCAACGAGATAGCGCCGCGGCTCATTTTGCCGTGGTGGCCCGGGCCTGGCAGAACGGAGACCCCTCCGTCAGCGCCCGCTACCAAGCGGCCCGAGACTACCCGACCCGGATCCGAAGGCCTCCGAAATAATCCGGTGGCTCAGAACGGGGGAGCCGCCCCGGCGGGCTCCGCGACCAGCTGGTCGATCAGCTTCTGGAGTCGCGACGGCTGGGGATCGAGTGCCGCCGCCGCCTTGAGGTAGGGCAACGGATCGGCACCGCCGAGCGGCAGTTCGAGTTTCTGGCCGCGGTGCATGGTGTACGGCACCCCATTCTCGATGACCAGACAGGCTGGCGGTCCCCCATACACGGCTGAGAGGCCGACATCGATCATGATCACCTTCCCGTCGTGGCGGGTCATCACGGTCCCCGCGGTGACGGAGTGGCCGATCACGACGTGCCGGACCCCGAAGTTGGCCAGGACCTGATCGATATGGCCCGCGAGGGGCGCCTCCTCGCTGGTCGCGAGCCCGCGATACCAGAGCGGCCCCTCAGGGTCCTCGGCCACGGCAGGATCAGCGCCCGGTCCGAGGGCTCGCCTCACGCTGTCGTTGATCGAGGCAACGGTCGATGCGGCATAGTTCGGCCCGATGCCGCCATGGAGAAAGAGGAAGCCGTCGATCTTGAGCACCGCGTTGTTCCGGCGGATCCAGGAGCCATACCGGCCCCTGGTCTCGAACGCCCGACGGTGCTCGACCCATCCGAGCGGGCGTTCGGCCCGCCACTGTCGCTGATACTCGGCGTCGTTCTTCCGAGCCGGATCGGCCATCCCGGCAAAGGCCCGATCCCGGAGGTCCTCCGACCCCGTGGTCCGGAACGCCTCATATTCCCCCGGTGAGACGTAGCGGAGGTCGCCGAGGATCATCATGGCTTCGTGGTTCCCGATCAGGGCATGGACCCGCCCGCCGGCTTTTGCGGCTTGGGGCGTCAGGTCCATCAACAGATCCATCACCTTTCGGGAGTCGGGACCCCGATCGGGCACGTCGCCGGTCTGAACCAGGTGGGTTTGGCCGCCGGCCCACCGGTTCTTGGCGTCGATGACGCCGGCCTGGCGGAGGACGGTGGTAAACTGGGCGAAGTCGCCGTGGACGTCGCCGACGGCCACGATCCGGCTGACTCCGACGAAGCTGTCCTGGGCCGCCAGTTCCGGACCCGGGTCGGCCAGGGACAGCAGGATGGACCCGATGATCAAGTTCCGCATGACCCAAAGATATCCGGCGGGCCGGACGGTGGCGAGCAGGGCTCGAAAAGCCTAGCTTCTCACACTTCGTTCACTTGCCAGGAGCACAGGATGGCCATTCGAGTGATGCACATGGGGCTCGGTCCAATCGGGGCCGCCATCGTTCGCCAGGTCGCGACGCGGCCGGGATTCAAGATCGTCGCCGCCGTCGATATCGACGAGAGCCTGATCGGAAAGGACTTGGGCGCGGTGACCGGACTCGACCGGAAACTCCGGGTCAAGGTCACCGACGACGTGGCCCAAACCATCAAGCGGGCCAAGCCCGACGTCGTGGTCCTCTGCACCAGTTCGTCGCTCGAGAAAGTCACGGCCCAACTCGAGACCATCTTCAAGAAACGGGTCCCGGTGGTCTCGACGACGGAAGAGTTGGCGTATCCCTTCTGCTCGCACCGGAAACTCGCCAAGCGGATCGACGCAATGGCCAAGAAGGCGAAGGTGGCCGTGCTCGGCACCGGGGTCAATCCGGGCTTCACCATGGACGCGCTGCCGATTGCCCTCACCGCGGTGTGCGAGCGGGTGGACGCGATCCACGTCGACCGGGTTCAGGACGCCGCCCGGCGCCGGCTCCCGTTCCAGCAGAAGATCGGGGCCGGACTCACGGTGGCCGAGTTCCAGGAGCGGGTCGACGCCGGGACGGTGCGACATGTCGGACTCACCGAATCAATCGCGATGATCGCCGACGCGATGGGATGGCGGCTCGATCGGATTACCGACGAGATCTTGCCCAAGATGGCCGAGACGGCGGTGTCGAGCGAGTTTCTGACGGTGCCGGCCGGGCGGGTCTGCGGCATCATTCAGGACGGCGTCGGCTTCGTGAACGGCGCGCCGCTGATCACCCTCCACATGGAGGCCTATCTTGGCGCGCCGGAGTCCTACGATGCGGTGCGGATTTCAGGATCGCCGCCGATCTACTCCCGGATCGAGGGCGGGGTCCACGGCGACGTGGCCACGGCATCGATTACGGTGAACTCGATCCCCGCGGTCCTGGCCGCCAAGCCGGGCCTCCACACGATGCGAAGCCTCCGGCTGCCCTCCTACTTCGGCGGCTGACGGCGAAAGTAGACCAACCCGCCGGCGGAGGTCCCGACCACCAACTCGAGGCGGCCATCGCCGTCGAGGTCACCAACCGCCGGCGCGGCCATGACCGGGACCTCGAGCCGGAACGCCGAGTCCTCGACGAACGCGGGGACCTGCCTGGTTCCCTGGTTCCGAAACCAAAGGACCCCGCGTTCATCGGAGCCGACGAGGAGATCGAGATCCCCGTCGGCGTCGAGATCGAACAGCACGGGTACGCTCCGGCGCCCCACGTCGATCTTCTCGTACTCGTCGGTCACCAAGACGAACCGGGGCGCCACGGGGCTGCCGTCGTTCCGGTAGTAGTTGAGCGTCCCCGATCCCTCGCCTACCATCAGATCGAGATCCCCGTCACCATCGAGGTCACCTAACGCCGGCGTGGTATTGCTGCCCCGGGTGATAGTCACCAATGCCGAGTCGGCCTCGGTCCACCGGCCCCGCCCCTCGCCCCGGTACCAGGCGACCCGGGCCGTGTACGAACCGATCAATGCGTCGAGCTTGCCGTCGCCGTCGAGATCTCCCCATGCCGGCACCTGGTGGTACCGGCCGCGGATCGGCAGGACCCGGCCCATCCGGAACGCGGGCGCCCCCCGGGTTCCGGTGTTCTCGAACCAATAGATCCGCGAGGTGGCCCGCTCCACCGGCTCGATCTTGTTGGCCACCACGAGGTCCAGATCGCCGTCGCCGTCGAGGTCCACCATCGACGGCACCGACTCGCTGCCGACGTCGATCATCGGGAGCAACTGGTCGGTCCGGTGGACCCAGGCGCCGGCCGGCGACCGGTTGAAGTAGTGGAGGTTAGCGATCGTCGTCTTGATCGGGTCGTTTGATCCGCCGAGCACTCCGACGACGAGATCGAGTTTGCCGTCGCCGTCGAGGTCCGCGAACGCGGGGGCGTTGTAGCCGCTCGTGAGCAAGGGCGCGTCGACCGGGAACCGAATCGATTCTTGGCGAAGCCGGGGCTCCCGGCAGGAGCCGGTGTTTTCGAACAACAGGAGGCCGGCTTCGAAGAAATCGCCCCAGAACAAATCGAGGTCGCCGTCGGCGTCGAAATCCACGAACGCCATGGTGTTGGCCCCGTGCCGGCTGCCCTGGCCGGTGATGATCTCGAGATTCTGGAACCGGTCGTTGACCAAGTGGAACACCGGCAAAGCCGCCTTCGGGTCGACGATCTCGTAGTGGAGAATCGTGCCCTGGATCCGGCCGATCAGGAGGTCGACTTTCTGATTGCAGTCGATATCGACGAACTGGGCAATGTTTTGCCGGTCGGCGAAGATCACCTTGCCGGTATCGTCCCGGAGGGTATCCGGCAGGGCGACGAACCGGGCCGTTTCCTTGGTTCCGACGTTCCGGTAGGTCTTGATATAGCTGTTCGGCCACTCGGCAAAGAGATCGAGGTCGCCGTCACCGTCAAAATCGACGAACCGCGACCATTCCCCAACGTCGATCTGCTGATAGAAGTCGGTCTGGAACGTGAACCGCGGGAAGCCGTCCGCCCGAGTGCCGTTGCGGGTCAGCAAGGTCATCCGGCCGCTGTACTCCTGAAGCACCAGGTCTTGGTTCCCGTCGCCGTTGAGATCAACGAGTTGGGGGCGGGGGATGTTGAAGCCGCCAACGAACGGAAGATCGAGCGGCCGGCCGGTGGAATCGGCGACCGGAAAGGGACCGACCACCGGGTACCAGGCGCTCGACTCCGGACCCACGCCGGGTGTGGCCAACGGCCCCCTCCCGGAGCAGCCGGCCAAAACCGCAACCGCCGCGACCCGCCAAAGACCGGCTACCGGCATGAAGCGGGTGTGGCCGGGGCCTTGGCCGGCGAGGCAATCCCGAGCCCCGCGGCGTAGTTCCCGACTTCGAGCACGGATTCCGCCGTCCGGGTTGGGATACAGACCACCACCACGGTGCCCTTGCCGGTGGCTTTGTGCCCTTCGTGATCGTGGGCGCCGCCGGATTGGTGGCGGTTGCCGACGAACAGGTACTTCCCGTCCGCCGAGAGGGCGACGCCATGGGGTTGCCCGAAGCCGGCCGATGCGATCGTCCCAAGCGGAGTCCAGGTCGCCACGTCGACCGCGGTAACCAGATCGGCATCGAGATTGGTGACGAACACCGTCTTCCCGTCGTGGGTAAACACCGGCTCGAACGGCCCCTTGGCCATCGGCACCGCCGTCCTGAGCACCGGCTTGGCCGGATCCCGAGTGTCGTACACCAAGATCTGGTTGGCCGATTGCGCCGTGGCCACCAACCAATGCCCGTCCGGCGACACGGCGAACTGGGTGAAGGTCTGCGGCCCGCCGGTGAAATCAACCAGCGAGGATTGGCCGTCCTCGAGCCGGACACTCGCGAATTGGTTGACGCCGAGGCTCGCGACGTAGACGTACTTCCCGCGGGGATCGACGACCAAGGCGTGGGGCCTCGGAAAAAACACCTCCGGCTCCTCGATCAACGTCATATCGGACCGCCGGATGATCCCAAGGCGCTTCGGGGGGTTGACGGCACTCATCGACCGGCCGACCACCAGCCGGTCGGCGGTCGGGTCGAGCGAGAGAAGGCCGGGCACCTCGAGCGCCACCGACCCGACGATCCGGTTGGCGCGGTCGAACTTTACCACCTTGCCGGCCCCGATCATCGTGAGGTACCAGAAGCTCCCGTCGGGCTCCACTTGGGCGTGGTGCGGCTTGGCGTTCGGCCCGAAACCCAACGCCGCCAAGTCGAGCGTCTCGATCACCTTCCGGGCGGCGACGTCGACGATGGAGACCGTGCCGTCGTCCTGATTCGCCACGTAGAGGCGGGGCCCCTGGGCGGCGGCCGGCGCCGCCGGCACCACGACACACGCCGCGAGGATGGCCCAGAACCGGAACCGGTTCAAGGGATCAAGCTCTTTTCCGTCTTCTTGACCAGAAAGAGGCCCTCGGAAATACTGGTCACGACCAAGGTTCCGCTTTTGAAGTACGGGTAGTTGCTCCACGAGCCGGTGAACCCGGGCTCATCCTCGCCCACCGGCACGGTGTCGAAATGGCCGACGGGCTTCGGGTTCTTCCGGTCGCTGATGTCGAAAATCCTGAGGCCGCTCGCATAGTTCGACTGATACATCAGGTCACCCTTGATGTAGAGATTGTGATCGCTGGCCCGGTTGCTCGAAATGTACTCATTGGCCAGGACCGGATCGTCGAGATCGCTCACGTCCCAAATCAGGGTCCGGGTCCCCTTGACCGTCCCTTGGACCTCGTCACCCTCGTCGTCGACGTAGAAGTAGCGCTGATCGTCGGTCAGCCACCCTTGATGGGTATAGCCGACATTGGGATACGCCGCCCGCGACAACGGCTTCGGATTGGCCTTGTCGGTCACGTCGGCAATGCCGATGGCGGTTTCGGACGAGTTGAAACAGATCTGCCGGCCCCGGTAGGCCTCGTCGGGGCCGTGATAGACGGTGCATTGCGAATCGTGGGTGTAGCCGGTGCGCTGGTTGCCGGTGCTCTTGTCGGCAAAGCACCCGGCAAACCGGGGGCTCTTTGGCTCCCGGATATCGATCATGTGGAGCGCACCGCCGCAGGTTTCGCCGCCCCCATTGGCGCCCACCGCGTATGCGAAACCCGACAGGGTATCGATCACGATGTTGTGCACGCTGGCCACTTGGTCGTACCAGACGTCCGGCTTGAGCAGTCCCGGGGTTCGGATGCTCCGAAGCCGGGTCAGGTCGAACACCTGCATGCCGTGGTGTCCGGACCCATCCGCCACCACGTAGGCGTGGTTCTTGTAGACCTTGATGTCGCGCCAAGCGCCAGACGGGGAACCCTCGGTCTTGTGGAGATCGCCGAGATACCGTGGCTTGACCGGGTCGGTGATGTCGACGAACGAGGTGCCGTCGATTCGGCCAACGAGCGCGTATTCGCGGCTGGTTTCCGGATCGGTCCAGCCCCACACATCGTTGAGCTGAACCCCCCGGCCGCCGCCGATGTCCTTGATCGGGAGGAACGCCATCAAATCGACGTCGCTGCAACCGAAGTCGCCCACCTTCTTGGCGGTGCCGCAGTCCCGCTTCGTGCCGGTCAATGCCGCGATACTCGCCGCCTCGGTCCAGACCTTGGTGCCGCTACTGAAGAGTCCGGTGCCCCGATCGAGAATGAAGGCCGTCCCGGCTCCATTATCGTCCCCGGGAAGTCCGACCACGGCCGTGGTGCCGCCCACCGCCAGCTCGGCCCCGAATTGATCACCCTGCTCGGTATCCTTCTGGGCCAACTTCGTCATCCCGGAGAATCCACCCTCGGCCGCCTTGGCCAACCGATAGATCCGGCCGGCCCGGTCCGCCCCCGGTGCCCCGATCCAGACCTCGGCCGACTGGGCCAGGATCGTGCTCCCAAATTGGGCCTGCGGCACGCCGTCGAAGGGCGTCATTCGGGCCTGTTCGACCCATTGATTGTTCTGTTGATGGAAGGCGTACACCGCCCCAACGCCTCCATCGGCCCCCGGCGCGCCGACCAACAGAGTTGGGCCGTCGATGGCGACGGCCGTTCCGAACCGGCCGAACCGGGTGATGCCCCGCCCGGCCAGCTTGGCCGCTTCCTTCCACTGCCCCGACGCATCGCGGCGGAAGACATAGGCCGCCCCTTTGGCCGAGTCCCGTTGCTGGGCGCCGACGAGCATGAGGTCACCGGCCACCGCCACCGGTCCGCCAAAGAAATCGCCGGGCACCCCGTCACCGGCCGAAACGGTTCCCGCTTCCGACCATTGGCCGTCGGCTCCCCGCCGCCAGATCGACACCGCGCCCCGCGATTCGTTGGCGCCCCAACCCGAAACGTAGGCCGCGTCCCCCTGGAGAAGGACCGCCCGGCCCCAGGAATCGCTCGGCTTGGCGGCGGCCGGCACCAACTTGGCCGCCTGCCGCCACGCCCCTGCCCGGTCGCGATCGAACACGTACGCCGCGCCCCGAGACGAGTCGATCGACGTGGAACCGATCAAGAGCCGGTCCCCGTCGGCCGACAGGCTCCGCCCAAAGCGGTCGAAATTGCTCCCGTGAAGAGCCTTGAGTTGGGCGCCGACCCGCCAGGCCCCGTTCGGGCCCCGTTGGTACACGTGCACGAAACCGGGGGTATAACTATTGAGCGGCTCGCCGATGAAGATCTCGCGCCCGTTGGTCGCGACGGCGCCGCCAAAGTTTTGGGCAGAGAGCGCCGTGGTGAAGCAACTAAATAGGCCAAGAACTGCGAGGAGTTGGAGCCGGGTCATGGGGCCTTCGTGATCGAGGGAGCGAGTTTCAAGAATACCGTTGCGGGGCGCGGGGCAGAAGGGTGCTTGGCAGGGGTTCGGAAGGCCTCTAAACTTGCTCGGACCACTCGAAGTGCCACTCATTCCTCCGAGGCAAGTCAATGCGACAATGGACGGGTATCGTTCTCACCGGATTCACGCTGGTCGGCGCCCCTGCCCTCCGGGCCCAAGCCGCTCCGAGCACCGCTACCGGATTCGCGGCGGAGGCGCTCCTCCAATTCAACGAATCGATGAACAAGTTCATTGCGTTGGCCGAGGCCGTGCCGGCGGAGAAGTACGGGTGGAGCCCGGGCGCCGGCTTGATGACCGTCGCGAAAGTGTACGCCCATGTGGCGCACTACAACTACCTCTATCCGGCCACCAGCCTGGGGGTACCGGCACCCGGCGGACGGGACGGCGACGCGACCGAGGACATTGCCGACAAGGCCCGGCTCGTCGCCCTGCTCAAAGAATCGGCCGATCACGTTCGGGGCGTCGTCAAGGGGCTCCGGGATCCGTCGCAAGCAACCACCCAATACGGCCGGGCGGTGCCGCAGTGGTCCGTCCTCCTTCAATTGGTGGCCCACATGAACGAACATCTGGGGCAATCGATCGCCTACGCCCGAATGAACGGAATCGTCCCGCCCTGGTCCCGCTGACATGCGGGCAGCCCGCCTCGTTGCTACGCTGGCATTCCCGGCCGCCCTGGCCGCGCAGGACAGCACCAAAGCCGCCTCGCCGACCATTCCCGCCAAGTGGGACGTGCAGGCCAAGCACGGTCCCTCGCGCGAGGTAGCCTTCGAGACCTCCGAAGGAACCTGGATGTCGGTCGATGTCTCGCCCGACGGCAAGACCTTGGTGTTCGATTTGCTAGGCGACCTCTACACCTTGCCCATCGGCGGCGGCCGGGCGACGGCCATACTCGGCGGGCCGGCGTACGAGAGCATGCCGCGATGGTCGCCGGACGGAAGCCGGATCGCGTTCATGAGCGACCGAGACGGCATCGAAAATGTCTGGACCATGGCCGCCGGCGGCGGTGACCTCCGCCAGGTCTCCAAAGAGCGGGAACGACAAGTGTCGAACCCCGCATGGACCCCGGACGGCCGGTATCTCGTTGCCCGGAAGCACTTCCGCAACACTCGGTCGCTTGGCGCCGGGGAAATGTGGCTGTTCCACGCCGGGGGCGGCGCCGGGCTCCGGCTGACCGACCGGCGAAACTGGGAGCAGAACGCCACCGAGCCGGCCGTGTCGCCCGACGGCCGGTACGTGTACTTCTCGGAGGACGTCTCGCCGGGTGGCGGTTTCGACTACAACCGCAACCCGCACGGAACCATTTACGTGATTCAACGGCTCGACCGGGAATCTGGTGAACGAGTGACGTGGATCGGCGGTCCCGGCGGTTCGCTCGCCCCGACGCCTTCCCCCGACGGCAAGGTCATGGCCTTCATCCGCCGGGTCGGGCCGAAGAGCGTCCTCTTTGTCCAGGACATGGAAAGCGGCCGGGAACGCCCGCTCTGGGACGGCCTCGATCACGATCAACAGGAAGCTTGGTCGCTCTTCGGCACCTACCCCGGCTACGATTGGACCCCCGACCAGAAGAACCTGGTGATTTGGGCCGGGGGCAAACTCTGGCGGGTCGACGCCGCGACGGGACAGGCAGCCGCCATCCCGTTCACCGCCGCCGTCAAGCAAACGATTACCGACGCGGTCCGGTTCCCCCAGTCGGTGGCACCCGACCGGTTCGACGTGAGATTGCTCCGCTGGGTTACCGTCTCGCCCGATCAACGGCGGGTGGTCTACACTGCACTCGGCAAGCTCTACCTCCGCGACCTGCCGAACGGAACGCCGCGGCGGCTCACGGCCGGCGGACGCGGCTTGGAACTGTTTCCTTCGTGGTCGCCGGATGGGGCGACGATTGCCTATGCCACCTGGGACGACGATTCACTCGGCGCCATCCGGACGGTGGGGGTCGACGGGCGGCCCGGCCGCACGCTGACGGCGCGCCGGGGCCACTATGTCACACCCCGCTATTCGCCCGACGGCAAACAGGTGGTGTTTCGCCGGACCGGCGGCGACCAGCTTCGCGGCCCCGGCTCGAGCCGGGACCCCGGGATCTACCGGGTCAGCACGGCCGGCGGTGAACCGCTCCTCGTGACGACCCAGGGCACCGATCCGGCCTTTTCGCGCACCGGCGACCGGCTCTACCTCAGCGCATCGGACAGCGGGAAGCCGGCGCTCATCAGCGTCAATCTGACCGGCGGTGACCGGCGGGTCCACGTCACCTCCGAGAACGCAGCGCAATTCGTGATCTCGCCGGACGAACGGTACGTCGCCTGGGTCGAACGCTTCAACGCGTACCTGGCGCCATTCGCCGCGACCGGACGAGCGGTTCAACTTGGCTCGTCCTCTACGGACGTGCCGGTCAAGCGGCTCTCGCGAGACGCCGGCGAGGGCCTTCACTGGTCGGCCGACAGCCGGCGGCTCTACTGGTCCTTGGGACCGGAACTCTATCAGCGCGACCTGAACCAGACGTTTGGGTTTGAAGCCGCCGATACTACGAATCTCAAGCGCGAGCCGGAGGCGGCCGGCGCCGCCATCGGTTTCCAAGCCGACTCCGACCGGCCGAGCGGCAAGATCGCCTTGGTCGGCGGGACGATCATCACGATGAACGGCGACGAGGTGATCGCCGGCGGTACCGTGGTGATCGACCGGAACCGGATCGTGGCGGTGGGCTCCTCCGGCCAGGTTGTGGTGCCTGCGGACGCCCGGCGGATCGACGTCACCGGCCGGTTCGTGATGCCGGGCTTGGTGGATGCCCACGCTCATGTCGGCACCGGATCAAACGGGATCACGGCGACGACCAATCCCTCGTTGCTTCAGAGCCTGGCCTTCGGGGTCACCACCATGCACGACCCGTCGAATTCGACGGACATGGTGTTCAGTGCCTCGGAGATGATCAAGGCCGGGATGGTCACCGCCCCGCGGCTCTTCTCGACCGGCACCATCTTGTACGGGGCTGAAGGCGGCGCCAAGGCAATCACCACGTCGTTCGACGATGGCTTGACTCACCTCCGCCGGATGAAGGCCGTTGGCGCCTTCAGCGTCAAGAGCTACAACCAGCCTCGCCGGGATGCCCGCCAGCAGATCGTCGAGGCGGCCCGCCAACTCGAGATGATGGTGGTGCCCGAAGGCGGGAGCACCTTCTTCTACAACATGACCCATGTCCTCGACGGCCATACCACCGTCGAACACAACATTCCGGTGGCGCCCCTCTACCAAGACGCCCTCAAGCTGTACCAGGCGAGTGCCACGGGATACACCCCGACGTTGATCGTCAATTTCGGAGGCGTCAGCGGCGAGTATTACTGGTACGCAGAGTCCGATGTCTGGAAGAACGAACGGCTCCGCCGGTTCTCGGCGCCGGGGGTACTCGAGGCCCGGTCCCGCCGGCGGGAACTCGCCGCTGGCGACGATTACTCGTACCAGAGCACGGCGCGGGCCGCCAAATCCCTGGCGGACGGTGGCGTCAAAGTGAACACCGGGGCCCACGGCCAGATTCAGGGGCTCGGCGTCCATTGGGAAATGTGGATGCTCGAGCAAGGCGGGATGTCGCCGCACCAAGCGCTCCGGGCCGGAACGTTGAATGGCGCCGCCAGCCTTGGCCTCGACCGGGACATCGGATCGCTCGGTGCGGGCAAACTGGCCGACCTGTTGGTGCTCGACGAGAACCCGCTCACCAGCATCCGGAGCAGCACGTCGATTCGGTACGTGATGGCGAACGGGCGGTTGTTCGAGGCGGCGACGATGGCTCAACTCGGGAATCATCCGGCGCCGGCGCCGAAGCTATGGTGGGAGCGGTAGTCCGGCTGGGAACGAGCAACGAAGAAAGAGGGCGGGGGACGAAGTCCCCCGCCCTCTTTCTCATTCGTCCTTAACTACGCGTTACGATCGAGACACTTGGCTCCGGGATTCTGGAGCTCCTCCTGGGTCGGCACCGGAAAATTGACATCGGTACCATACACCCCGCCCTTCCGATACGGCCCGGTCGGGAACACGCTGGTTGCCGCGCGGCCATACTGACGGACCAAGCGACGGAGGTCGGACAACCGGGTTCCGGTCCCGTACAGCCAGAATCCCCGTTCGGCGAACAGCAAGTCGACCCGACCCGCTGCGGTTCCCGGATCGGTTAAGGGGGTCAGTCCCGCCACGGTGGTGCGGAGTGCATTCAGCTTCGACAACCACGTCCCCACGTCGCTGGCCGCGAGCGCGGCTTCGGCTTCGATGAGCCGGGCCTCTTTCCCCTTCGCGAACGGGAGGGAGGCACCGCGAGCACCCGAACCCAGCCAGTTGTACTGTGGCGAGCTATTGTCGAATCCGATGCCGTCTCTGGCCCACAAGAGACGGGGATCGGCCAGCGCGGCGTTGGTCCCGTCGCCTTGCCCCCGGAACGGGAGCCCGATGCCGCCGTCCAGATGGGCCATTGACCAACGTTTGCTCAAATGATTGAAAACAAAGACCCCATTCTCATGCGCCGGCGCCGCGATCAAGTGTTCGTTGACCGCCCGGAAGTTGGTCGGGACACTCGCCACGAGGGCGACGGCTGCCGCGTACTGAGCCGGCCCGCTCAACATCAAGGCGCGGGCCTTGAGCAAACGGGCGGTATTGTGGTTGACGCTATTGGTACCGGCCGCGGCCGCGAGCGCCCGGTCGAATTCGGCATTGGCGGATGTCAGCATCTGCGCGGTGGTTTGCGAGGTGCCAAACACGACCTCACCATTCTCAAGGTCACTGAAGGGGACTCCGCTGCAGTAGTTCATCGCGGCGTAGAGGTAGATCGCGCCGGTCCGGTTGTACAACACTCCGAGCCGAGCGTCAGCGGCGGGGGTCGCACCAGTGGCCGTGAGGGCGCCGATCGCCCGTTTGGCTTCGAGCTTGGCGTTCTGGAGCTGGCGGAACACGCCCGCCAGGGTTCCGTTGTCGAGGGCCGCCGCCCGCATATCATAGTCGACGCGAGTACTGAAGGTTCCCGAGTGGAAGAACTCGTCCGACATCATCCCGCCGATGAGGACTTGGCCCTCGATGCCGCCGGCATCGCCGGAAATCGCGATCCCGAACTCGCGGAGGGCGCCGGCATACAGCGCCGAGGCGCCCGCGGCGGTGGTGGCCGCGTCCGGGGAAATGACGTCGCGCTCGACCACATTGACGATGTCATCGAGACAGCCGGTCGCCAGGACCGCGAGGCCGGCAACCGCTGCAATGCGAACAGTGGAGAATGGCATACGGGTGCTCCGTGTCGTGGTAGTCATGACTAGAAGCCCAAGTTGAGGCGAACGTTATAGGACCGGAGCGACGGCAGGCTCAAGAAGTCACGCTGGGCAAAGTTCGCTTCGCCCTGACCGTTCACCTCCGGGTCGATGCCGGTGTACTTGGTCGAGGTCCAGAGATTCCGGCCGCTCAGGGTGATGCCGAGCCGGTCGCCGCCGAGGGCGCGGGCCCAGGTTTTCGGCGCGTTGTACGTCACCGACAACTCGCGCCACTTGATGTAGTCCGCGTCCTCCATGTACCCGAAGCGCGAGTTCTTGGCGCCGAGGAACCGGAGCGCCGTGACCCGGGCCTTCTCCTCGATCGGGGCGTTGATGTCATAGAGGCCCCAGCAGTTCTGAGAACTCCGGCACCGGAAGTCCTCGGTCAGGTTGTACAACCGGGCCCCGCCCCGATAGTCGAGTTGGGCACTGATTTGAAGCCGGCCGTCGAACAGGCCGATCCCGCTGGTCAACGCCACTTCGCGGGTCGGCTGCGACGGACCGACATACGCCAGGGTATCCTCGGCGGTCACTTCGCTCGCCGCAATGATCTGGTCGCTGTTGGCATCGGCATAGGTGTACCGGCGGGCCCAGTAACCGCCCAACGGATAGCCTTCCCGGTGTTGCTGATCCACCCCGTTCGCGAGGATCGGGAGCTGCTTGCCAAGGTTGAGGAGCCGGTTCTTGAGGAATGACCCGCTCAGGGTCAGATCCCACTTGATCGTCTTGCCGGCCAGCACCTGGGCGTCGATCAGGTACTCGATGCCCTCGTTCATGACCTCGCCGAGGTTCCGGAACTGGCCCGCCGGATTCCCGGCCGACAGCGGGGTCGGCACGAAGATCAAGGCGTCTCTGGTGTTCTTGTGGAACGCCGTGACTTCCAGCGCGAGCCGGCTGTTCAAGAACGTGGCGTCAAAGCCGCCTTCATACTCAACGCTTCGTTCGGGCTTCAAGCTCGGATCGCCGATGTTGTTGAGCAGGATGGCCGGCTGAACCGTACCACCAACCGCCGCGGCACTCGCAAAATAGCTTTCGATCGCCACCGAGCCGCCGGGCTGCTGGCCGGCGTGACCATAGGAGGCCCGGAACCGGAGGGAGTTGAGGAAGTTCCCTTTCGGGAAGAATCCTGCCTCGCTGATCAGATACGACAGCGACGCCTTCGGGTAGGCGATGGTCTTCGACAGAGTTCCCGACGCGCTGTTCCGGTCAACCCGGACCGAGGTGGTCAGGAACAGCCGGTCGTCGAGCCCCAAGATGTGCTGAACGAACCCGCCGGCCGTCTTGAGCGTGTTGTTGACTTCCGACGCTTGCTTGTTCGCCCCGGCGGTGACCGTCACCGCGCCGGGAGGCAGCGGATCGCCCTAGGCGTTGGTGCCCCGGAAATTATTCTGGCTGTAGTTGACGCCGGCCGTGGTCTTCGACTCCATCCGATCGGAGAGCTTGAAGGCGGCGGTGGCGTTGTAGTCAATCGTATACAGCGCAATCGTCCGGCGGCCTTCGGCGGCGATCCCGACTCGGTCAAGACTGAAGTTCGGACCCTCGCCAAACCGGTTGAGCAACTGATCGACCCGCGACGTCAGATCGAGCCCGATCGTGGCCCGGGTGGTGAGCCAATCGAACGGGTTGTAGTTGGCGGTAGTGCCGGTCGTCAGGCGTTGGATCGTCTGGGAGGTGAGCCGTTGGAAGGTCTCGCCGGGGCGGAAGAAGCCCCAGGTCCCTACCAGTCCGTTGGGCCCGGTGGGGCCTCGGCCATCGCCGTTTAGAGCACTGCTGTGAATGCCCCGCACATTGTTGTCGTTCTGGGGCAAGCGGAGCGCACTGGTCACATACCCGATGTTCAAAGCAATGTTCGATTTCGGGGAGAGCTGCGCGGTAAAGTTCGAACGAACGTTGACCTTGTCGATGTTGTTCGGGTTGATCTCGTCTTCTCGGAGGGTGGCCCGGCCGCTGCCGTCCCCAATCCGAGTCACTTCGGACTTCGGCATAAAAAATACGCCGCTCTCCGACTCGCGCTCGGCCGACACGAAGTACTGGACGAGATCGGAGCCGCCCGAGACGTTGGCCCCGTACTGCTGCCGCCGACCCCGGCCGAGGGGCGACTGATCCGGATCGCGAAGCGGATTGAACCGGCTCACGGTCGCGATGGTGCAGGTGGCCGCCGCCACGTTGGCCAAGGTACACCGGGTTCCAGCGGACGAGGCGCCGAAATAATTGTCCGGGTACGGATTCTTGTCGGTGTTGGTGCCCTGTTCCGACCAGAGGCTCCACTTGGCCCGACCGGCCACGCCGCGCCGGGTGGTGATGAGGACGACGCCGTTAGCTCCGCGGGTGCCGTAGATGGCGGCCGCCGACGGCCCCTTGAGGATCTGCATGTCGGCGATTTCGTCCGGATTGAGATCGTTGAACCGCGACGGCCCCTGACCACCAACGCCGAACGACGCCGAGCCGGTCCCGGCCTCGTACGAGATCCCGTCGACCACTACCAACGGTTCGTTGTTCAGCGACACCGAGTTCGAACCCCGGATTCGAATCCGCTGGCCGGCCCCGATCGTGCCGGTCGACGAGAAGACCTGGACCCCGGGCGCCCGCGCCTTGAGGACGTCCGAAATATTCTTGACGGGGGCCGTCTCGGAGAGCGACGTGACCTGAATCGTGTTGACGGAATTCCCGAGTTCCCGCTTCCGGGTATCGCCGGTGGAGGTAATCGTGATTTCGTCGAGGGTGTACGGGGCCTGGACCAGGACGAAGTCCAAGGCTGACGCCTGGTTGGCCGTCACCGTCACCTGCTTGATCGCCGTCGCGAATCCAAGAGCGGTGACCCGGACCGACACCGATCCCGGCGTGACGCCGCGAAGCGTGTACAGTCCCTCCCGGTTCGTGTTGACGCTGAGCCCGGTGCCTACAATCGAGACCCGGGCCGCTTCGAGCGGCGTTGGGGAGTCAGCGGCGGTGACCTTCCCGGTGATCGTGCCGGTCTGGGCCGCGAGCGGCGAGAAGCCCGCTCCGAGCGCCAGCAGCACGAGCGCTCTGGTTACGGAAGATGTGAAGTGCCTCATCAGCCATTCCTTGGTTCGAGTTATTGCCTGCCCGACTTCCGGGCCCGACCGAATTTATGGGGTGGTTGTTCAGAGGCTCCTATTCTCACGAATCGTGCCCTCGATCAAGCACGCTAACTCGTTGAGGGAAAAGTTGTTACGGAAGTGTGACCCGAGGACACATCGTGTCAGTTCGACACAAAGCGCGTCGAAGCGTCACGGTGCGGGCAACTGACGGCAGACTTGGCGACCAACGAACCCGGCAGGCCCTAGTTTCTGACCCGCACCCGGGGGCGGACCCTGCCCCGATCGCCATCGATTTGAGCGATGGCCCAGCGCACCGCCCGGCGAACGCTGTTGGACCCATCTTGTTGGGCGGCCTCGAGCGCCGGCAGGGCGCCGTCGCTTTCAATCTGACCGAGGGCCCACGCCGCGGTGATCCGGACATCTTCGTCTGAATCTTTGAGCACCGGCGTGAGGTATCGCACCGCACTGGCCGCCTCGATTTGCCCCAAAGCCCATGCGGCCATGATCCGAACGTCGGGATCGCGATCCTTCAGCGCGGCCGCGACCGCCTCGACTCCGGTTTCCGATTCGATTTCACCCAAAGCCCAAAGGGCCGTAGTCTTGACCTCGGTGACCGGATCGCGAGTGAGTGGACCCAAGGCCGCCACGCCGGCGGCCTCCTCGATTTGTCCGAGCGCCCAGGCCGCCATCTGCCGGACGTCGGCGGAGGGGTCCCGGGCCAGTCGTGCCAGTGGTTCGACCGCGGTCGCGTCCTCGATTTCCGCCAAGGCCCAAATCGCCGTCATCCGGACGTCGGAGTCGGCATCGGCCAAGGCCGTCCGTAGCACCGGCACACCTCGCGGCGATTCGATTTCGCCGATGGCCCAGGCCGCCATCCGACGGACCCCGGCCACCGGGTCGCGAATGGCCCGCTCCAACGCGGGGATCGCCTCGGGACTCTCAATTTTGCCTAACGCCCAGACCGCCCGGCTCCGCACGGTGGGGCTCCCATCGCCGAGGACTCGCTTCAACGGTTCGATGGCCCGGGCGTCCTCGAGTTCACCTAACGCCCACGCCGCCATGGCCCGGACCCCGGTCTCCCGGTCGGTCAGGGCATCGCTGAGGCCGCCCAACGACCGGGGGTCCTCGAGTTCGCCGAGGCCGAGGATTCCGGTTTCCCGAAGACCGGCGTCCGAGTCCTTCGACATCGCCGTGAAGGCCTGATACGCCCACGGTGGCTTGGCGTCGCCCACCACCCTGGCCGCGATGTGGCGGACACACCGGCTCGCATCGCGAAGGCCGGCGCGGAAGGCGCCGAGCGCCACACCGTCGGCCTTCCGGTGCCAGCCGACCCCGTGAATCGACGGATTGACGTGGATCCCGCCGTCCGCAAACGGCATCGGAATGGGCATCGGCATTGGCATCGGCATCGGCATCGGGAGGTCGCCGTTGGCTCCCCACCAACCGCCGTAGTTGGTCAGCGCCCGGCCGGCCAGTTCGCACACCGTGGAGTCGGCTCCCCGCAGGCTCGCAAACAATCGGGCCACGGCGGCGGAATCTCGAGTCAGGGGCTGCTGCAGGGAAACGGCGACGGCCAGCACGGCAACGATCATCGGGACTCTGACGAAGGGGACCCTACTTGGACAGACCCGCAGCCCCGAACGTTGGAACCCTGATCAGCCGACGGTTTCGAAGAACGACGGCCGGCCGGTGTGGTCGGCGCTGACCATGACCCGGCGGACCAACATGCCGGACGGGGCCGGGGGATCGGGCGGCACGCCGGCCTCATCGACCCGGACGAGATGGACCGAACCGGCCCGCCGCAACGGCAACCCAACGATCGGTTGGGCGAGTTCCGGCAACGCGTCCCGCCACCGCCGTTCATCCGCTCCCGGTTCGGCGAACCAGAGGTGAATCCGCGCGGCCTGCCCCTCCGCCGGCACGGGAAGCCACGCAATCGGCTCCATCCGCGGTGCGGCCTTGGCCATCGGCTCGGCGGCTGCGGGCTGACCGGGCAAGATGATGTCCGGGCCCCGCGTCCACCCGGGTCGAAACGGTTTGGGACGGTGCCAGCGGCTCACCACGCCACCCATGTCGATGCGCCACCGGCCGGTTGGATAGGCCGTGAG
>SXGU01314925.1_pt1 | contig 20867 bp, 17 predicted proteins | sample 3174531 | NCBI WGS metagenome assembly SXGU01 (sample SAMN11356863, study PRJNA531348) | freshwater metagenome | isolation source: freshwater sample F1-140 | place: China: Fuxian Lake, Yuxi | collected 2017-12-25 | reverse complement strand
TTGTTCAAGATGTTAAACAGAGTGATGATGACAAACTGGACTTGCTACCGAATAACGCTGTTTATTATGTTAAACATAATGTGCCTGTTCAGGCTGATGACGTTATAGACAGTTCTGTTTATGACTTTAAACAGATTCATTTTGCCGTAACTTTTACCCACCAGGGACAACCCAAACGTACAACAGTGATGCTGGAGGGTTACTTGGTCAAAGCATTACAGCGGAAACATGGCCTAACCGATAATACGGCAATCCGGGGATGGATTGAACAGGCGATTAAATCCGATGGCGCAAGATTCGATAGCCTTGCTCCACTAACCCGACAAGTTAAACGGATTATCATAGAATCGTTTGCTTAAGTGGCTGAAAAATGAGTAATCAATATCCCGTTGAGATAGACGGCATAACCGGCGAAGTCGAAACCCTACCCCCGAAAAAAGGGCAGCGTTACCGTGCAAAGCTCGACACCATGCAGGATGTGAAGCGGGAAATGGCGAAGGTTTACCGTGAAGCCAGAAGCGGCATTGTGGACGTGCAGGACGCTACTAAATTGACGTGGATGCTTCAGGCAGTCGGTAAAGTGATTGAAAGCAGCGATTTAGAAAAACGGATAGAAGCCCTGGAGTCTAAAAGGTGAGGCTGAAACACAGACTAACCGCACTCGAACAAAAAACCCGTGCAGAACTGCCCACCGTCGTCATTGGCTGGGGTGGCGTATTCAACGAAGAACAACTGCAAAAAAAGGCCGAGGCCGAAGAATCGGGGCGGGATTTAGTTATTGTTGATTTTCAAGGTATCAAGTCCATTAACGGGGTTCGACATGACTCTTAAAACCCGATTGGCTAAACTTGAGATTATCAGCAAAGTAAAGGAACCCTTAAAGGTGTTGTTTTACTTTCCTGAAGAACAGACGCTTGAAGCAGCCAAAGCCGCCAAAGGCTGGCAACACGTACCGGACAATCAGTTAAGGATTATCTGTTTCGAGGTGGTGGAGTGAGTTTAAAAACCAGACTGGCAAAACTGGAATCTAGCAACAAGCATCAAGCCCCGCGTTATGTTGTTCGGCTAATTGGTGATGAATCGCTTCAGGATGCAAAAATTAAGCAGGGTATCGGACATATACCGGATGATGAAATCTTCATTATTCACCGGGTTATTGTAAAACCACCGATGAGGCATTAAAAATGAGTTAGGAGTTCCGAAGCAAGGGATAATCGCACGTTGATAATTAGTTAAACTTAATGTTTTAGACTATGCTTAACGGCAAGAATAATTACACCATCAATAATATTTAAGAGGGTTTGAAATGGCTATAATTAAGGGCACTGACGGCATTGATAATCTGACCGGCAGCAAGGGTAACGACGTAATATATGGTTATGAGGATAACGACACTTTGAGCGGGGGCGCTGGTGATGATTTTTTATATGCAGATAGAAAAGGCGAAACCAATAACGGATACAGCGACGATACTCTCTATGGTGACGCAGGGAACGATACTTTATACAGTTACATAGGCCAGGATCATCTGTATGGTGGGGACGGCAATGACAAACTATACAGCACATCAGATAACAGCTATTTATATGGCGATGCAGGCGATGACTATCTATATGGAAAAGGGGAGTTATATGGCGGCGATGGCAATGACACAATGTATCGTGATGGTAAAAGTTCTCGCAGCATGTTTGGCGATGCTGGAAATGATACGATGTATGGTGGTGATGGCGACGATTATCTGAATGGAGGGTTAAGGGACAGCACCACTAATGACGGCAACGATACCCTGTATGGCGGTATAGGTAATGACTGGCTGAATGGCGGCTTTGATAATGATATTTTGAACGGCGATTCAGGCGACGACCAACTAAATGGCGACAACGGAAACGACAAACTTAACGGCGGCATCGGTAGTGACACACTGAACGGTGGTACTGGCAATGACAAGCTATATGGATGGTCAGGAACTAGGGATGAACTATACGGCAATGCGGGAGATGATTACCTAAATGGCGGTAGTGGGGTCGATTACTTAGGCGGGGATGATTATAACAGTAGTGGCGCAGGCAATGACACGCTGCTAGGCATGGGCGGCGATGACACGCTATACGGCGGACTTGGAAAGGATATTATGACTGGAGGCGATGGCCTGGATAAGTTCATTTTCAGATTTATAGAAGAATCTGGTTTAACATCGGAAACCAGAGATATTATTACCGATTTCCATCACAGTGATGGTGATCAAATTGCATTATGGATGGATGCTGATGTAACGCACTCTGACGTTCAAAAATTTACGTTCATCGGTTCAGCAAAATTTACCGACGCTGGACAAATACGCTTTGACAAGGGATCGCATATCCTCTATGCCAGCAATGACGCAGATACTACGCCGGAGTTCGCCGTGCAACTAACCGGCGTTCAAAGCTTGCAAGCATCGGATTTGATTTTGTGATCGGTAGAATTAAGACGGGCTGATATTCTTCGCCCCGTTGCAAAAATAATATTCAGCAAGAGTATTTGTTCTGTCGTCACCATCAATATGTTGAGTGTTGATAATCTCTTTCTGGGTTATCACTACCGTATTGGCTCCATAGGTTATTGCATGTTTTTTATGCCAGTCCAGGCATTGGTTCCATTCCATGCTACAAGCCTCCTGCACCTTGTACACGCAACTCTTGTCAGGGATATTGTTTTCAATTCGGACATATTCCCAGCCTTTATATTTAGTGACATTGAATATTGCACTACACCCACTCAACAACACACACAAAACAAGCAATTTTTTCATCACATAACCTTCCAATTATTGATTCAACTAAAAAGAATAATAGTCCATAATTCATACAGGCATTAGTTTTTTAGACTTTGCGGCTTTATTGCTTAACGAAAGTTTTTTATGCGTGGTGATTGGCAATCGGTGACGAATTGCGCTGAAGATGAATAATTCAGGGATGTGATAATGTATCAATAAAGGCCGGATAATACCGGCTTTTTTGTGCGTGGAATATCAGCAATTGTTGCGGGTGTTTTTCCTATTAATTTAGGGTGTATTGTTCCAACTGCTTATTATGTGCTTATTAATTTTTTTCAGGCAATAAAAAAGGCCTTAAGTTTGCACCTAATGCCTTGATATTCTTGGAGCCAATGATGGGAGTCGAACCCACGACCTACTGATTACGAATCAGTTGCTCTACCAACTGAGCTACATCGGCTTGATAATTGAGGAACTGGCTACATTAAAACACAGGTTTTGAATACAATAAACCAAATTTGTTGTATCGGTGCCGTGCTTTTGCAAGTTAACTTGACGCGAATTCGATAGTCTCTTCGCATTTTTCCCCGATAATTTCTTTTTGTATTTGGGGCTTGTCTATATGAATGCTTTATGAATTTAATGTATAAAATCAAGAAACAATTTATATATACCTAGTGCTATTGTCAACAATAAGAGTCTTCATTATAGTTAAGTCGTGTTAAAACACTTTATCAACTTTTTGAGGATTTACTAATGAACGACTTTTACAAAGATATTTTAACCGGAGCCGTGTTTTTAACGGGCCTGATTGGATTTATTTCCGGTGAATTCATTCTCTCATCCACGCTGTTTGCCTCAGCGGCCATTGCCAGTAACGTTAACCTGAATCGTAAACGGGACGACGTTGGGCAACTGTCATGCGACTGATGATCTTTCCTACTCTTAAGCAAGCAACTTGAAAACTTCCAAGGCTTAACGGCCTTGGAAGTTTTTTTATTTTACCTGTTTGAAAAACTTCGTTGATCGATTTCGGTCAATGCCAATCCCGTCTTATTATGGCCTGAATGCAGGTTATTTTTCGCTTATCTCGATTGATATAGCTTTTATATTAAATATTAGAGTTATCTGATCAACCTAACCTTTTCCGCGGGTCCGGGTCAGTAATTTATCCTTCGATGTTTCAAGAGTTTCAAAGCGCTTTTCAATAAATTGAATAATCAGGTCGGCAATATCCTTGCCGCTGGCGGCTTCAATGCCCTTTAATCCGGGAGATGAGTTGACTTCCATAATGACCGGTCCGTGATTTGAACGCAGCATGTCAACACCGCAGACATTGAGCCCCATTATTTTGGCCGCACGCACGGCGGTGGAACGCTCTTCAGGCGTTAATCGTATCAGCGTAGCGGAGCCTCCGCGATGCAGGTTTGATCGAAATTCACCGGCCGCTCCCTGGCGCTTCATGGCTGCAACGACTTTGTCGCCGACCACGAAACAGCGTATATCACTGCCGCCGGCTTCTTTAATAAATTCCTGTACCATAATATTGGCATTGAGCCCCATAAAAGCTTGGATAACGCTTTCCGCCGCATTATGCGTTTCCGCCAGTACCACGCCGATTCCTTGCGTGCCCTGCAATAACTTTATTACCAACGGTGCGCCGCCGACTTGGTCAATCAAGTCGGTAATATCGTCAGGGTTATTGGCAAAACCGGTTACCGGCAAACCGATGCCTTTTCTGGCAAGCAATTGAGTTGAGCGTAATTTATCGCGGGAACGTGAGATGGCCACCGATTCGTTTAACGGGAAAACGTTCATCATTTCAAACTGTCTGAGTACCGCGGTACCGTAAAAGGTCACTGATGCGCCTATGCGGGGGATAACGGCGTCAAATCCGGTCAGGTCTTCACCCCGGTAATGAATGGAGGGATTATGGGACGTAATATTCATATAGCAGCGTAATACATCCAGAACCCGTACTTTATGACCGCGCGCTTCGGCGGCTTCAACCAATCGAGAGGTTGAATATAATTTGGAGTTACGGGATAAAATTGCAATTTTCATAGTTTCTCGATTAACACAGGGAATTAAGGATATTTTGGCATGAAATAATGCGACAAGCATTAGAAAATGGGCCGCGAAAAAATAATAAAACACTTGAGATTTGTTGTAGATTATTGGCGGCGTTGTACATCGGTGGCATGGGCAATAATCGCATCACTCAAGTCACGTTATAAAATTAATACATTAAGGAGACATTACAATGGCAACATTACAAACGCCGGTCTGTGATTTCGGCAAAAAAGCGGTCGATTTTGAACTGCCCGGTGTTGACGGGCGTACTTGGTCGTTACAGCAATGTATGGGTAAAAAGGGTTTGTTGATTATGTTTATCTGCAACCACTGTCCTTATGTCAAAGCCGTGCATGAGAGAATTCTCAGGGATACGCGCGAGTTGAAGCAGTTCGGCATTGAATCCGTCGCCATTATGTCCAACGATACGGTGAACTATCCGGATGATTCGTTCGAGAATATGAAGCGGATTGCCGAACAATCGGCTTATGATTTCCCTTATTTATTCGATGAAACGCAGCAGGTCGCCAAAGATTACGGCGCGGTGTGTACGCCGGATTTTTTCGGCTTTAACGCCGATTATGAACTGCAATACAGAGGACGACTCGATGCCAGTCGCAAGGAAACCGCCCCGGCTGATACAATACGCGAGTTATTTGAAGCCATGAAACTGGTTGCTGAAACCGGTCATGGCCCCGAGCAGCAGATTCCCAGTATGGGGTGTTCCATCAAATGGAAAAGTTAAGGTTAAGGCCTGCCGGTTTGAAGTTGACACCTTTTACTTAATATTTCACACAACAATTTTTCACACAACAGCTAGAGAGAAAATATATGTCAATTAAAAGAATGGTTGATCTGGATTTATCAGGTAAACGCGTGTTAATTCGCCAGGATTTAAACGTACCGGTAAAAAACGGTAAGGTGACCAGCGATATTCGTATACAAGCCAGTGTACCAACCATTGAAAAAGCGCTTGCAGCCGGTGCTGCGGTGATGCTGTTATCGCATTTGGGCCGGCCTGTTGAAGGCCAGTATGACGAAGAGTCGTCATTAAAACCGGTTGCCGAACGCCTGGCGGAATTACTGGGTAAACCGGTTCGTCTGGAAAAGGACTGGCTGGACGGTATTAGCATTGCTCCCGGCGAAGTAGTGCTGTGCGAAAACGTGCGCTTTAATGCAGGCGAAGAAAAAAACAGCGATGCCTTGGGCCAAAAAATGGCTGCTCTTTGCGATGTCTTCGTTATGGATGCCTTCGGCACCGCCCATAGAGCACAAGCTTCCACGCACAGTGTCGCCAAATTCGCACCGATTGTCTGCGCAGGGCCCTTGCTCGCGAGCGAACTGGATGCGCTGGGCAAAGCCCTGGAAACACCTGCAAAACCATTGGTGGCTATTGTCGGCGGTTCCAAGGTATCGACCAAATTGACGGTTTTAAAATCACTGTCGGAAAAAGTCGACCAGTTAATCGTCGGCGGCGGTATTGCCAATACCTTTATTGCCGCATCAGGATTCCCAGTGGGCAAGTCGTTGTATGAAGCTGACCTGATCGAAGAAGCGCAACGCCTGATCGCCGCTGCAAAACAGGCGGGTTCCGATATTCCGATACCGACCGATGTGGTTTGCGCCAAGGAATTTTCGGAAACCGCTGTCGCGACAGTCAAGAAAGTCGAAGACGTTGAAGCCGACGACCTGATTCTGGATATCGGTCCCGATACCGCCAAGCATTATGCCGAGCTGTTAAAATCTGCCGGCACTATCGTCTGGAACGGTCCGGTCGGCGTGTTTGAAATCGAGCAATTCAGTCACGGCACCCAGTCACTGGCAAGCGCCATTGCGGAAAGCAGCGCGTTTTCAATTGCAGGCGGCGGCGATACCCTGGCGGCTATCGACAAATACGGTATTAATGACCAGGTTTCTTACACGTCTACCGGCGGCGGCGCTTTCCTTGAATTTTTGGAGGGCAAGGAGTTGCCGGCAGTTGCTATATTAAAATCAAGAGAATAGTGGTTTAAGTCGATCATTATCCCTATAATGAACACCCACCTTAATATTAAGGTATTCCTGATCAGCCTGATTTATCAGGCTGATGTCATTAGTTATTTAGGTTTAAATGGATTAGGTTTAAAAAATGGCCAGAGTCACTGTCGAAGATTGTTTAGAACATGTAGAAAACCGTTTCAAGCTGGTTTTATTGGCGGGCGCAAGAGCGCGTCAATTAAGTCACGGCGCTACCGAATTTCTCCCGCGCGGCAAAGATAAAGATACCGTTCTTGCGTTACGCGAAATTGCGGCAGGTCATGTTTCTCCTGAAAACATCAACCTCCTGCACCGTACCGGCGAAATGCACGATCATACGCCCACCATGTTCTAAGTCCTTGATGCCATGTTGGAAGAAGCCGACACGATCGAACTTGAACGCCCTCAGGATCAACTGATCCGGCGATTATGTGCGACTTTGTCCGGCTATCTGGATCAAAATCAAATTAATGATTGTATCCGCGCTTATGAATTCGGCGCGGCTGCACATGCCGGTCAATTCCGTAAAAGTGGTGAAGCCTATATCTGTCATCCCGTTGCTGTTGCGATCAGCCTGGCTGAAATGCGTATGGACGCAAGCGGCATCATGGCCGCTATCCTGCATGATGTTATTGAAGATACCCCGGTCAGCAAAAAAGAGCTGGCCAAGGAATTCAGCGTAGAGGTTGCCGAACTGGTTGACGGCGTCACCAAATTAACCAAAATCGACAGTAAATCACACGCCGAAGCGCAAGCGGAAAATGTCCGTAAAATGTTCCTGGCGATGGGCAAGGATTTGCGTGTCATTATGGTCAAACTGGCGGACCGTCTGCATAACATGCAGACACTGGGAGTCATGACACCGGAAAAAAAACGCCGTATTGCCCGCGAAACACTGGATATCTACGCCCCAATCGCCAACCGCCTGGGCATGAACAATATCCGCCACAAACTTGAAGCGCTCAGCTTTGAGGCCATGTATCCCCTGCGTTACGCCGTTTTAAACAGCGCGGTAAAAAAAGCACGCGGCAACCGCCGCAAGATTGTTGACATCATCGAAAGCGCGATAAAAAACCGTCTGGAACAGGCCGGTTTACGCGGCGATGTGTCAGGACGGGAAAAAAATCTGTACAGCATTTACCAGAAAATGCTGCATAAAAAGATTTCCTTGTCGGCTGTTTTTGATGTGTATGCCTTCCGAATTTTTTGTGATGAGGTTGACACCTGCTACCGGATATTGGGTGTTATCCATAACCTGTATAAACCGATACCGGGACGCTTTAAAGACTATATCGCGCTTCCCAAAGCCAACGGCTATCAATCTTTGCATACCATTCTGATCGGCCCTTACGGCGTGCCTATCGAGATCCAGATCAGGACCCACGACATGCACCGCATGGCCGAATCGGGTATTGCCGCGCATTGGCTGTATAAATCCGATGACGACAAGACTGAAAAATTCCAGGCGCGCGCTAACGAATGGCTCAGGGATTTGCTGGAGATACAAAAGTCCGCCGGCGATTCGCTGGAATTTATCGATAATTTAAAAGTTGATCTCTTCCCTCAGGAAGTTTTCGTTTTTACGCCCAAGGGCGGTATTGTCAAATTACCGCGCGGCGCGACCATTATCGATTTTGCCTATACCGTACATACCGACATCGGCAACGCCTGTGTGTCTGCCAGGATCGACAAGCAGTTGGTGCCGTTGCAAACCAAGCTGGAAAACGGCATGACTGTCGAAGTGATTACCGCGCTGTGGGCAAGACCCAACCCGCTCTGGCTTAATTATGTGATTACCGCCAAAGCGCGCTCCAGCATCCGCAATTACCTGAAGCATTTTAAACAACAGGAAGCGATTAATTTAGGCAGGCGCTTACTGGAAAAAGAATTGCAAGTCATGCACCTGCATCTGGAAAGCATCAGCGAAACCCGAATCAAGGCGCTGCTTAAAATCGTCGCCAAACAATCGCTGGATGAATTGCTTGAAGACATCGGCCTCGGTAACAAGATGCCGTTTTTGATTGCAAAACAGCTGACCCAGGACGATATTAACGCCAACATCAAGCTGAACGACAGCGACCATATTAAAAAAGCACCGCTGGTCATTAAAGGCACGGAAGGCATGGTGGTGACATTGGCCAAATGTTGCAGGCCGATTCCCGGTGATTCCATCATCGGTTTTTTCAACCCCGGCAAGGGTATTGTTGTTCATCATCACGAGTGCCGCAACAATAATGAAGTCCGCAAAAAAAACACCAGTTGGCTCGATGTTGAATGGGATCAGAATGCGGTGGGCGAATTCCCTGCCGATCTGCGCATAGAAATCCTTAATCAACGGGGTTCTTTGGCAACCATCGCCTCGACGATTTCCGAGCTGAATTCAAATATAGAAAATGTCACCGTGGTCGATCAGGATGATCGCGTTTGCGTCGATTTAATCACGCTAACCGTCAAAGACCGCGTACACCTGGCCAAAATAATGCGCCGCCTGAAAGAGCTGTCCATTGTTTTGAAAATAACCCGTGTTAAGGCCTAAACCGGGTATTCGCGTTAAATCAACGAATGATTATTTTAGCCTCATCAATCACTTCGCCGATAACACAAGCCCTGGATACGCCGTTTTGATGAAGAGCATTTAAACAGCTTTCTACCTGATCGGGCGGCACTGAAAACAACAGCCCGCCGCTGGTTTGAGGGTCAAAAAGCGCAGGGAAATTTTGCCGGTTCACATCAGCACTGAGAACGCCGCGTAATGATGCCTCATTTTTATCGGCAATCGATGCCGCATAACCTTGTTGAAATAACCGACAAACGCCATCGAATAACGGAATCGCGTTATAGTCGATGGTAATGCCCAAATCCTTATCCGTATTTTTCCCAAGCATTTCAACCGCATGGCCCAACAGGCCGAAACCGGTAATATCCGTACAACCGGAAACTTCAAAAGCCCTGATCGTTTCCATCGCAATTTTGTTGGATTGCATCATGCTGGAAAGCGCCTCATCGACCAGCTTTCCATTCGCCTGGGCAAGCATATTGGCGGCAAAAACGACGCCCGTGCCGATCGCTTTGGTGAGAATCAAGCGGTTTCCCGCTTTGGTTACTTGTTTTCTTAAAACGCGTCCAGGTTCCACTTCACCCTGTACGGCAATGGCGATAGCCAATTCCGATCCTTCACCGGTGTGACCGCCGACCAGAGACACAGCGCTTTTTGTTAAAATATCCAGCACGCCCGACATCAGCTGGAAAATATCCTCCCGATGAATCTTGTCAGTGGCTGGGCAGAGCGTTAAAGCCACTTGCGCGGTCCTGGCAATGCCGCCCATTGCATAAATATCACTTAAGGCATGTTGGGTGGCAATTTGACCGAGCAAATAAGGATCTGAAATAAACGAGCGGAATTGATCGATACTTTGCAGGCATAAGGTATGCTCGGAAAACCGGGTCAACGCACAGTCTTCGCCATCGTTGACGCCCAGCAATACCGCGTCGTCTGTTGGAATCGCCAGTTTAGCTAGGCTTTGCGACAACGTGGAAGCGGCCAATTTACTGCCGCAACCGCCGCAGCTATTATCTTGCCAATCTTCGGGCACGAGCGTGGTCTTCGGCAAAGGCATTGTTTTTTTAACAGGCCCCGGATTCATCGCAAAAGTCCGGGCCTGGAAACGTTGCATAAACCGCCTGTCGATCCCGTCTTTAACCGTCCATAACAGCGCAGGCGACAGCCATCTAAGTATGGAAAAATCGTCTTGATGAACCAGCGCTTTTTTATCGCCAATGGTAATTAAAGACAGCACATTTTTTTTAGGATGAAAGGTTTTTAACGAGGACTTTCGATCGAAAAAGGCGCGGATATTATGCTCAAGCACCATGCCTTGCCGGACCGCATAAACGCCTGCTTTTTTCAAAGGCGAAGGGGAGAAATGAATACAATCGCCCCCTGCAAAAAGCGCATCTTCATTTTCAACGAGCAGCTTTTTGCTCACCTTTAAAAACCCCTCCTGATTTACCGGAAGACCCGAACCGGTAAACCACCGCGGAGCGGAAGCTTGTGTTGCAATCAGCGCGCGATAAAAATTTTCGCTGTGAATCCGTCCCTGACTGTCTTTAAGCACCAAGCTCTGATCATGTACTTCAAGCACTTCGGTATTCTGCAAAACCTTAATGTCCAGTTCGTTAAGCGTTTTTAACAGGCTATCCTGGGCGCGACGATCTTTTGCCGAAACCAGGAACTCATGCCGGTGAATCAGGCTCACCTGGGCATTCCAGCGGTTTTGCTCGATGAGCATTTTCAGGATAATCGAGATTTCAACACCCGAAGCGCCTGCGCCCACCATTGCCAGCTGTAAAGGCTCTTTGCCCTGATAAGCTTTCAAGTCCGATATTAATTGATCCCAATGCGCGATAAACCGGGAAATCGGTTTCAGCGGGATAAGCTTTAAAACCGCCTCTTGCGAAACATTGTCTATCGGTTTGGGTTCGATGCCGACGTTAATGGACGCGCACTCGTAGCTGATTTCCGCACGGTTCTCCAGGCGGATTTTTTTTCGTTGCGAGTCTATCCCGATGATGGTTGCCTTGATAAAACGCTGACCGAGTTCCTCGCAGAGTCTTCTCAGGTCGAAATGACAGTCTTCGTAAGAGTAATAACCCGCCAAATAACCGGGCACCATGCCGGAGTAAGGCGAATGCGTTTGATCGGAGATTAAAGTGATTCTAAGACCGCCGATCAGATTCATTGCCATCATTTTTAATACTTGGATATTGGCATGGCCGCCGCCAAGCAACACCAGATCGGAAACAATCGGCGTCGAATTGTTATTCATTATTGAGGCCCTTTAAAAAATCCAGGCAATCTTGCCATGAGCCTTTAAACAAGGTTTTTCGTGACTTTAACGACAGCGAATACAGATATTGTTTGTCGTAATAGTGCGTCAGCAAGCGTTCAATCCAGTCAAGATGCGCGTCTTGGTCGATAGCCTCGGCTTGAAATGCGTTGCCCAGACGGTTTTTGACAAAATCGCACTCCAGTCCGCCCAGCTTGTTTCTGATTCGTTCGATATTTTTCGCAAAGCACTGTTCCAATGCCTGTGCGGACATGCCGCCGACAAGCGGAACCTGGATATATTCCTGATAAATTTCCAATGCCCGCTGCCGTGCCGGGGTTTCGATCATCACCATCGGCGCTGTCTGCATGCGGTCATAAAAGTTGTCAGGCACATGGCAGCGGCCAATATTGGGGCTTTCATCTTCAAGCACAAAGTTATCGGTTTTTTGATAAAGCGATTGCGCCAGCTTGTTTTCAAACGTCGCTTGCTGCGGCTGGCTTATGCCAACATGTGATCCGAATGCGCTGCCTCTGTGTTTGGCCAGAGCTTCAAGATCGACGAAATGCGGGAGTTTATGAAGCAGACGGGTTTTGCCCGAGCCCGTCATGCCGGACAGGACGATAAACGGGGCAGGGTTTTCTATCGCATCAAGCGCCTCATGTCGCAAACCTTTATAACCGGAATCAACGCGAAAAACCTCGCAGCCGCTTTGGTAAAGCCAATCTTGAGCCAGTTTAGAGCGTAATCCACCGCGCCAACAAAAGATTAAAGCCGGTTGCTGTGGATGGTTTTTTATCGACTCGCACCATCGTTGAATCATCTGCTCTTTGTAAGCACCGCTGACCAGCTTATGCCCAAGCGCTTTGGCGGCTTCAGACCCTTCGGTTTTATAGGTTAGGCCCACATCATGACGATGCGCATCCGAAAGTATCGGGATATTGACCGTATTGCCGAAGTGAGCCTTTTCATATTCCCCCTCTGACCTGACATCGATAACCGCCATATTATTGTTGAGGGCAAGTAGTTTAAAGGCGTCAGATGCCGGTATAACAGGATGATTGTTCATGGCTTATAATGGATGTCCAGGTGTGTGGTAGCGTAACCCGCATGAAAAATTAAATAAGTTCAACAACGGCTGGGGAGAGGGAATAAAATATTCAAGTTATTTAGCTTCAGATCAGGGTAGCTAACCATAACGGCTGTTAAGATTCAATAGACGCGACGCTCCCTTGCCGGTTTTGGCGTTGCATTTTTTATCACGGTTCTGCTGCTTCGGTTAAGCTCGCACAGATACCCTGTATTGGTTATGTCACAAGGTTCAGCAATGCAAACAATCGACCAACTGCGCTCCGGTGAACTCGCCGGCAGTCGTCACCTGAAATTATCCTGTGGCCTGACGCATTTTCCACGCGAGATAATGAGCCTCGCGGACACGCTGGAAATTCTTGACCTATCCGGCAATGCGCTCTCTGAGCTTCCTGATGATCTGGCGCGACTCAGTAAGTTGCGTATTCTTTTCTGTTCTGATAATCAGTTTACGGTGTTGCCGGAGGTTCTGGGCAGTTGCGCTGAACTGAGTATGATCGGCTTTAAGGCCAATCGCATCCGCAAGGTTTCCGCCCAGGCTCTGCCGAGCCCATTACGTTGGTTGATTTTGACGGATAACGAAATCGACGTGCTGCCTGACGAAATAGGCAACTGTGCCCGCCTGCAAAAATTAATGTTGGCAGGCAATAATCTTCATGTGCTGCCAGAGTCTCTGGTTAATTGCAAGCGGCTTGAATTACTGCGCATCGCCGCCAATCGGCTTAATGAATTACCCCTCTGGTTATTTGCTTTACCGCGTTTATCGTGGCTGGCGTATTCCGGCAATCCATTCGCGGCTCAATTGGAAAACAGGATGCTGAGGACTTCGTCCGTTGATGATATTGCCTGGAGTAGTCTGGAACTTGGGCAGTTGTTAGGTGAAGGCGCTTCCGGATTTATTCATCGCGCCGATTATAATACCGGAGACCGCTGCCATGGTGTTGCGGTCAAATTGTTCAAAGGTGCGGTAACCAGTGACGGTTTGCCGCATTCCGAAATGGCGGCGGCCATCGCTGCCGGACAACATCCGAATCTTATTCGTGTTCTTGGCAGAGTGAGTGGCCATCCATCGGGTGTCAACGGCTTGGTGCTGGAGCTGATTGACCCGGACTTCAGAAATCTTGCCGGGCCACCCAGTTTTGCCTCATGCACTCGCGATATTTACCCTGCCGATGCCCGCTTCGATTTGCCGGTTGCACTGCAAATAGCGCAAGGTGTTGCTTCCGCTGCCCGGCATTTACATCATCAAGGGATCATGCACGGCGATCTCTACGGCCATAACATTCTGCATTGCGGCCAGGGCAGGGCATTGCTTGGCGATTTTGGCGCGGCCTCTTGTTACGCAGCCGACAAGAGTGCAATTGCCGAGGGCCTGGAGCGGCTTGAGGTAAGGGCTTTTGGTTGCCTTCTTGAGGAATTGGTTGAGCGTTGCAATCCATCATCCGAAGCAATCGGCGTACTTGCGTTGCTTAATGATTTGAAGTCGGCCTGTTTGTCTGAGGAAAGCGAAAGTCGGCCGTTTTTTGATGAAATTACGGAGCGATTAATTGAGGCCGACAGCGTGCTTAATTCAGGTGAACGGCTTGAACAGCGCTCTGAGCTTTCTCTTTTAAAAAGAGGCGAGGTAGTTGTGTCGATATAGTGTCATGGCGGTGAACGGATATAAGGTATTGTCAGCCTCCGAACGGTCATAGACAGTCTTTACATACAAAGTCATAGAAATGGCTTCAAATGAATGGCTTGTATGGCGGAAACAGTTACATCGCACCACTACGCGCCTGTTTCCGCGATTTGTTCTCGAACAAAATAGCTCGGCCTTAAATCCCGGAAATGTGTCCGCGCAGAGTATAATGACTCCCATGCTACAATTCTCCCGAGACACCGAGCTACGAAACCTACCCTGTACGTTGGATTTTATCGACTATTTTTTGAATAGCCTTTCATGCAAGCAAACCTAGCTAAATCTTCCCATGCCCGCTATTGGATCGTCGGACTGCTCATCGTAGCGTTGTCGGCAGTGGGCGGTCTCTGGCTGTATTTTTCGAAACCGGCTGAATCCGATCAAGCCTTAACGGATGAAACGACGGCCCTTATTGCGTCGGGAGATATTGAGGAAAATGTGACGGCCCAGGGTAAACTGGAACCGAAGGAGTATGTCGATGTCGGCGCGCAAGTCACAGGGCAATTGCAGACGCTGCATGTGGCCATCGGCGATGTCGTCAAGACCGGGCAATTGCTGGCGGAAATTGACCCCAGGCTGTATGCCGCGCGCGTGCAGGCGGACGAAGCGCGCATCAACAACCTGCGTGCGCAACTGGTTGAACAGGAAGCGCTGATCCTGTTTGCCGATCGCCAGTATAAGCGTAATCAAAAGATGTATCTGACCAAGGCTGTCAGTCAGGAGGCCCTGCAAAACAGCGAAACCAATATCAAGGCGGCAATGGCGAAGGCGGACTCGATCCGGGCACAAATACAGGAAATCGAATCGACGCTGTCCGGCGATCGCACTAATCTGGGTTATACCAAGATTTTCGCGCCGATGGACGGCACCGTCGTCCAGCAAAGCGCGCGCGCCGGACAGACGCTGAACTCCAACCAGCAAACACCGACCATCATGCAATTGGCGAAACTCGACAAGATGACCGTGCGCGCGCAAACCGCCGAAGCCGACATCATGCGTATCAAGCCGGGCTTGCCGGTTTATTTCACGACGTTGGGTTCGGAACAGCGGCGCTGGCAGGGCATTGTGCGTCAGGTGTTACCGACGCCCGAAGTGTTGAATAACGTGGTGCTTTACAATGTCCTCGTCGATGTCGACAACACCGATCGACAATTGATGACCGGCATGAGTGCGCAGCTCTTTTTCGTATTGGGTGAGGCCAAAAACGTGCTGATCATACCGGTAAACGCATTAGGCAAGCGCTTGCTTGAACAGGATAACGAGCAAGGCACGGCTTACCGGGTCAAGGTGGTTTTAGCCGGAAAAGAGGAGCCTCAGGAGCGGGTGATACACATCGGCTTGCAGAATCGCCGCTTTGCCGAGGTCCGCGATGGCTTGGCGGTCGGTGAACGGGTAAAACTCAACTTGCCTCCGGTCAAGAAAGGCAATTCCCAGTACGGATACCCGAGATTATGAGCGCAGTCTTCCCCGATCAGGAGCCGCTGCTGAATCTGGAACATATTTGCCGTACCTTTCGCAACGGCGATAGCGTGGTTCGTGCGCTGGATGATGTCTCGCTGAAAATCTGGCCCGGTGAATTCGTTGCGATTATCGGACAATCGGGTTCTGGAAAATCGACCCTGATGAATTTGCTGGGCTGCCTGGATCGATCCAGTTTCGGGACTTATTCGGTTATGGGCCACGACGTCGCCGGTCTCGATCCTGACCAACTCGCGGCCTTGCGCCGGGCGACTTTCGGTTTTGTCTTCCAGCGCTATAACCTGCTCGGTTCGGCAAGCGCCGAGGAAAATGTCGAAATTCCCGCCCTGTATGCCGGTGAAGACAAGTCTGTGCGCATGGCAAGAGCGCGCAAACTGCTTGGCGACCTGGGTTTGGGCGAACGCATGGAGCATAGGCCTGCGCAATTATCCGGCGGCCAACAACAGCGGGTTGCGATTGCTCGCGCGTTGATGAACGATCCGCCGGTGATTCTCGCCGACGAGCCGACCGGCGCACTGGACAGTCGCAGCGGCAAGGAAGTGATGGACTTATTGGCCGAATTGCACAGGTCGGGGCGCACCATTCTATTAATTACCCATGATGCCCAGGTTGCCGGACATGCCGATCGCGTTATTCATATCAGTGACGGCAGGATTACCGACGATTCCGCGCCGGTCAACGGCAAGAAAACACATTCGCCTTATATTTTTAATGTAGTTGGTAAAGCCGGCGTATTCGCCGATATAGGCGAAGCCGTGAAAACCGCACTGCGGGCGTTGCGCGTCAATCTGTTTCGCACCGCGTTGACCTTGCTGGGCATCATTATCGGTGTAGCAGCTGTAGTGACGATGCTGGCGGTAGGGCAGGGCAGCCAGCAGGAAGTCCTGAATCAAATTAAAGCGATGGGCACCAACCTGTTGTCGATTCGTCCCGGCGCGCCGGGTTTACGCGGCAGCAGCGATGTGGTCACGCTGACGCCGGGCGATGCCGAGGTGATTGAAGAACTGCCGAATGTGGAAATTGCGCTTCCCGAGCGTAATTCGCGCTTGACGGTGCGCTTCGGCAATATCGACTACGCCACCAGCGTGCAGGGCGTCGGCAGCGAAATGCCCAGGGCGCGTGACTGGCCGGTTGCCTCGGGCGCATTTTTTAACGAGCGCGATATAAAACGTTATGCTCCGGTTGTCGTACTGGGTCAAACCGTGGCGCAAATCCTGTTTCCCGACGGCGATGATCCGCTGGGCCGTTATATCTTGGTCGGCAATATTCCTTTCGAAGTGATTGCAGTAATGACGCCGAAAGGCGCTTCCGGCTTTGGCGGCGACCAGGACGATACCGTCATTATCCCGATCAGCACCGGGCTGATCCGCTTGTTCGGGCAGAACTACCTGAACGGCATTACCGTGCGTGTCAGCGATGTCTCGGCTATCGAGACCACGCAAGAGGCTATTTCCGAATTGCTGCTGGCGCGCCATCAAACCGAGGATTTTCGTATACGCAACATGGCCTCTATCCTGGAAACCGCGACCGCTACGCAAAATACGCTGACGACACTGCTCGGCACCGTGGCGGCGATTTCGTTGTTGGTAGGCGGTATCGGCGTCATGAACATCAGGCTGGTCAGCGTCACCGAACGCACTCGCGAAATCGGCATACGCATGGCGGTCGGCGCGCGCCGGCGCGACATCCTGCTGCAATTCAACACCGAAGCGGCGGTGGTATGTACGCTGGGCGGCATATTGGGCGTATTGATCGGCTACGGCACTGGCAAGGCGATTGCGGTGTTCGACGTGCCGGTGGTGTTCTCGCCGCTACCGGCGGTTTTGGCGTTTTCCTGCGCCTTCGGAACCGGGATATTGTTCGGTTATTTACCGGCGCGCAAAGCGGCGCTGCTCGATCCGGTCGTGGCGCTGGCGGCTGAATGATGTCGGTTAATCGCTTGTCTCTATCGGGATTGCTTGTGCTGCTCGCAAGTTGTTCGTTAGCGCCTGAATACCGGCGTACTGAGGCTTTAGCGCCGAAGCAATGGAAGAACGAAGCGCCCGGTTTGGTGTCGGGTAGCCATGAGATTTCAGCGCATTGGTGGAAGCAGTTTGGCAGCATGGAACTCGACCGTCTGGTAGCCGAGGCGCTTAACAATAACAGGGATTTAGCCGCCGCCGGTCAACGTATCGGGCAATTCCGGGCGCTGGCCAAGATTGCCGGTGCGCCGCTATGGCCGGCCATCGGCGTAGCAGGCAGTTATAACCATACAGACGGTACGCGAACCGTCGGCGATGCCTGGCAAGGCCAATGGAACATGGCTTATGAAGTCGATTTGTGGGGCGGGCTGCGCGCCGCGCGTGATAGTGCAAAGGCGCATTTCGACACGGCCCGCTTCACGTTCGATGCACTGCGGCTTGTTGTCATGGGCGATGTTGCGCAATCCTACTTTGCCATCGTCGGCTTGAAGGAACGCAAGCGCATTGCCGAAAATAATCTTAACAATATCACCGACGTGCTGGCTATTATTGCCGCGCGTTTCGAGGCGGGCGGCGCATCGGCGCTTGATGTGGCGCAGCAGCGGACCGAGCGCGCCAATGCCGCCGCTGCTTTAGCTTCACTCGACCAGCAAATCGCGCAAGCTGAAAACGCCCTGGCTGTGTTGCTGGGCCGTCCTCCGCAACAATTCAAGGTCAACGAAAACAGCCTGCAAGCCCTGTTGATTCCGAAACCCGATACCGCTCAAGCGGCTAGCCTGTTTGACCGTCGACCGGACATTCGTAGCGCCGAGACCGAATTGATCGCCGCGCATGCCGACATCGGCAAAGCGCGGGCGGCATTTTATCCTCGATTGCAATTAGGCGCCGACAATATCTTCACCGCTGCGACTGTATCGCAACCGGCGGGTATCGCCGTTGCGTTGGCTTCGTCGCTAACTGCGCCTATCTTCCAGGGCGGGCGTCTCGAAGGGGAGCTTGAACGCACGCTTGCGCGGCGCGCCGAATTGATCGAGATTTATCGAAAAACCATTCTGGACGCCTACCGCGAAGTTGAAGATGCGCTTGCGCTCGGCCATCAGGCGACGCGCCGCCGCGATAGTTTGCTGTTATCCGTTGACAGCGCCGGGCAGGCTTATGGCCTTGCGCGAGACCGCTATCTGGCGGGCGCTACCGATTATCAAACCCTGCTGAATGTACAGCGCACGTTATTAAACGCGCAAGACAGTGAAATCCAGGCGCAGGTGGATGTGCTGAGTGCCTCGGTGTTATTGTTTAAGTCACTGGGTGGCGGCTGGAGTCATAGTTAAGGTGATATTGAATGCTTTTGTGCTTCACGGATCATTGCTTGATCCTCAGTCGCCTGCTTGCGCGACTATTGCCAGCCAGGGTTGTTCATGCAGGGGTTTGCCGACGGGTCGGTAATAATGATCGATTACTGCAAATCCCGCCTGCTCCAGAAACAGCTTGCTGGTATCAAATTGCATGTAATGACCGTATCGTTGGCCTGACCAGCCTTCACCTTCGCCCCTGGGGTTGGATGAAAATAAAATACCGCCGGGCCTTAATGCACGGCGCAATTCACTTAGCACGCGGGGCAATTCCCGGCTGGGAACATGAAACAACGAGGCATTGGCGAAAATGCCGTCGAAAGCGTGTTCTGGTAATTCCAGGCTGAGAAACTTTTGATGCAGAATTCGACAGCCTGTATTGCTGCGAGCCATCCTGCAAAATTCTTCGCTGCCATCCAATCCTACTGGCCTGTGACCCAGTGACTGAAAATAGCGGACATCGCGTCCGGGTCCGCAACCCAGATCAAGAATATCGAGCTTCTTATCACTCGGGAAAGGCCTCAGAAAGGCCGCATAGTTCTGCGCTACATCATGGTCTTTGGTGCCGTTCCAGAACGCCTCGGCATTTTGATTATAATGGTTCAGGGTAAGTGTTTCGATGGAATCCAACACTTCGTTTTTTGCTGTCATAAGTTCGCTTCACTACACCTATAAAATCGGTCAGACTCGAAAATGCCATGCCTGCAATTATAATTGAAACACGCCAAGTAGTTAGATACTTGGCTGCGTTCATGTCATTCAGAACTGCTGGGTTTCAATTTACGGATCAGATTTCCCGAAATTTTTTATAAGTGTTAATCAATCCATTAGTCGAACTGTCGTGGCTGGTGATGATTTCATCGTTCTGAAGTTCAGGCAATATAACCTTGGCTAGCACTTTTCCCAATTCCACGCCCATCTGGTCGAATGAATTGATGTTCCAGATGGCGCCTTGCACAAAGGTTTTATGTTCGTAAAACGCTAATAACGAGCCCAGGGTTTTGGGCGTCAGTTTTTTAAACAAGAAAGAATTTGACGGTTTATTGCCTTCAAATACTTTGGATGCGACCAGAACAGGGTCCTCCCGGTCGGCAGGCGGCAGCTTCTGTTTGACTTCTTCCGCCGTTATGCCTTTCATCAACGCTTCCGGCTGGGCGAGATAGTTTGATACCAAAATATCGTGGTGTTCGGGCAGCGTGTAATGGCTATTTGCTGCAACCATAAAATCGCAGGGGATGAGTTTGGTGCCCTGATGTATCAATTGGAAAAAGGCATGTTGACCGTTGGTGCCGGGTTGTCCCCAAATAATGGGGCCGGTGTTGTAGTCCACTTTTTCGCCCGTCAACGTGATGCTTTTGCCGTTGCTCTCCATATCGCCCTGTTGAAAATAATCGGCGAAGTAACACAGGGACTGGTCGTACGGTAACAGGGCATGAGATTCGGCATTAAAGAAGTTGTTGTACCAGATACCCAGCAAGCCCATGATGACCGGAATGTTCTTTTCAAACGGCGTGGTGCGAAAATGCAGGTCGGTTTCGTGCGCGCCTTGTAACAGTTCTTCAAAATTATCCATGCCTATATATAATGCGATGGACAAGCCGACTGCCGACCACAGCGACTAGCGACCGCCCACCCAAT
>SXGU01081986.1_pt1 | contig 20873 bp, 27 predicted proteins | sample 3174531 | NCBI WGS metagenome assembly SXGU01 (sample SAMN11356863, study PRJNA531348) | freshwater metagenome | isolation source: freshwater sample F1-140 | place: China: Fuxian Lake, Yuxi | collected 2017-12-25 | reverse complement strand
CCAGGCGAAGATCGGCCGATCGATGAAAACCCGCGAGATCATCGGCCGTCAGGACGCCTTCTGCTGGGCGGGCCGGCCCGCGGCTCGCGGGCGCGGCGGCGATCCGGCGGGCACCGGGATGACGGTGGCCCCCGGTTGGATGAAGAGGAGGCCTTCGGTGATCACGCGTTCGCCCGGACGCAGCCCGCCCGTCACCACCCACTGGTCTTCATAGGTGCGATCGGCCTGGACGCGCCGCTGCACGGCCTTGTTGCCGGGGCCGATCACCAGCACGGTGGCGACGCCCTCCGGCGTGCGCGACAGCGCCGCCTGCGGCACCAGGATCGCGTTGTCCACGGTGCGCTGCACGAAGTTCGCCCGCACGAACATGCCGGGCAGCAGCAGCCCGTCCGGATTGGGGAAGCGCGCTCGCAATGTCACCGTGCCGGTTTCCGGATCGACCGTCGCCTCGGCAAATTGGAGCGTGCCGACCTGGCCGTAGTCGCTGCCGTCCTCCAGCCGCAGCCGCACCTGCGCGCTGGACGCGGCTGGGCCGTCGCCGGCCAGCGCGCGGCGCAGCGCGAGCAGCTGCGCGCTTGACTGCTGGATGTCGACGTAGATCGGGTCGAGGCGCTGGATGGTGGCGAGCGGCTCCGCCTGGCTCGCCGTCACCAGCGCGCCGGTGGTCACCAGCGAGCGGCCGATACGGCCGGAGATCGGCGCCGCCACGCGGGTGTAGCGCAGGTTGATGTTGGCGCTGTCGAGCAATGCCCGGTTCTGGGCCACCGCCGCCGCGCCCTGCGCCGCCGCCGCGCGCGCGTCCGTATATTCCTGCTGGCTCACCGCCTCCATCCTGGCGAGCGGCGCCAGCCGGTTGGCGCGGGTCTGCGCGGCCGAGCGATTCGCCTCCGCATTGGCGAGATTGGCCCGCGCCTCGGCCGCCTGGGCTTCGTAGACCGACGGATCGATCTGGTAGAGCGTTTGCCCGGCGCGCACCTGCGAGCCTTCCGCGAACAGCCGCTGCCGGACGATGCCGGACACTTGCGGGCGCACTTCCGACAGCTCGAACGCCGCGGTGCGGCCGGCAAGCTCGGTGACCAGCGGCACGTCGGACGCCGCGGTGACGACGAAGCCGGCCTCGCGCGGCCCCTGCGGGCCGCCCCGGCCGCCGCCCTTCTCGTCCGCCGCGCCGCCGCCGCACGCGGCGAGCGACAGGCACGCGATTACCATCATCCAACGGGGCAACGACAAACCCGCCATCCTTCAACCATCATCGCCCCGCCACGCCCCTGCCGCGACAGGCCGGCTTTCGCAACCGGCTTGTTAACTCATCGCCCCCGCTTTGCTTTTCGGGTCGGGCGTGCGCAGAGCGGCAGCGATGGACCGCGCCGCCGCCCTCGCCTTCGCCGCCCGCCTCGCCGATGCCGCACGAGCGGCAATCGCCGCCGGGTCTAAAGCCCCCGAGAACAAGCTCGTCGACGGCTACGATCCGGTCACGGAATGCGATCGCGCGGCCGAGCGGGCGATGCGCGCGCTGATCGCCGCCGCGCATCCCGATCACGGCGTCGCCGGCGAGGAATATGGCAAGACGGCCGGTGCCGGCCGATACGTCTGGAGCCTCGATCCGATCGACGGCACCCGCGCCTTCATCTGCGGCCTGCCGAGCTGGACGACCTTGATCGCTTTGCTCGACAACGGCGCGCCCGCGATCGGCCTGATCGACGCGCCGGCGGTCGGCGAGCGCTTCACCGGGGACGGCGATGCCGCGTGGCTGAACGGCGCTGCGGTCCGTGCCAGCGACTGCCGCACGCTGGCCGAGGCACGGCTCGCCTCCACCGACCCGTATCTGTTCGCGGGGGCGGAAGCGGAGGCGTTCGCCCGGCTGCGGGCTGCGGCGCGGCTCACCCGCTACGGCTGGGACGCTTATGCTTATGCGCGGCTCGCCGCCGGCACGATCGACCTGGTCGCCGAATCCGGGCTGAAGCCGCACGACTACAATGCGCTGGTGCCGGTCGTGCGCGGTGCCGGCGGCATCATCGGCAATTGGTCCGGCGGCACCGACGTGAGCGCGGGCCAGGTGCTCGCGGCGGCGACGCCGGCGCTGTTCGAGGAGGCGGTGGGCGTGCTCAAGGCGAGCGGGGACGGTTCGGGTCCGAGCTAGCGCGCCCCCCGTGTCGCTCGCGGAGCACCGCCGCCACCTCTTCCCAGCCGAAGCCGCGCGCCTGCATCAGCACGGTCAGGTGGAAGAGGAGGTCGGCGGCTTCCCCGATACAGTCGTCGCGGCTCCCCGCGGCGCCCGCGAGGGCGAGTTCGACGCCTTCCTCGCCGACCTTCTGGGCGACCCGCAACGGCCCCTCCGCGAGCAGCCGAGCGGTGTAGCTCTCCGCCGGGTTCACGGCCGCGCGCTCGGCGACGATCCGCGAAAGCTGCGGGAGCCAGCCGATCCCCGGCGCCTGCTCGTCGCCGAAGCAGCTCGCCGTGCCGCGGTGGCAGGCCGGCCCCGCCGGATCGGCGAGCACCAGCAGCGCGTCGCCGTCGCAATCCGCGGTGACGCTGACGAGCTTCAGGACATTGCCGCTGGTCTCGCCTTTGCGCCACAGCCGGCCTTTGGAGCGGCTCCAGAAGGTCACCGCGCCGCTCGCCAGCGTGGCGTCGAGCGCAGCCCGGTTCATGTAGCCGAGCATCAGCAGCTGGCGCGTCGCCGCGTCCTGCACGATCGCGGGCAGCAGCCCGTCCATCTTGCCCCAGGCGAGCGCGTCGACCTGGCCGGGCGTCATCGCCGCACCTCGATGCCGCATGTGCAGAGATAGTCCTTGAGCTCGGGGATGGCGATCAGGCGATCGTGAAACACGGTGGCGGCGAGCGCGCCGCTGGCGCCAGCGGCCAGCACGTCGCGGAAGTGCTCGGGCGCGCCGGCGCCGCCGGAGGCGATCACCGGCACGGCGACGGCGTCGATCACGGCGCGGCTGTGCGGCAGATCGTAGCCGCACCGCACGCCGTCGCGCTTCATGCAATTGAGCACGATCTCACCGGCGCCGCGCGCGACCGCCTCTCGGACCCAATCGACGGTCCGGCGGCCGGCGTCCTGCGTTCGTTCGGCGACGCCGGTATATTGCTTCACGCGATATTCGCCCTTTTCTTCGAAGCTGTCGATGCCGAGCACGACGCACTGGCTGCCGAAGTCGCGCGCGAGTTCGTCGATCAGCGCCGGTCGCTCGAGCGCCGGGGAGTTCACCGACACCTTGTCGGCGCCGGCCGCGAGCAGCCGCGCGGCCTGGTCGCGGGTGCGTATGCCGCCGGCGACGCAGAACGGCACGTCGATGATCCGGGCGACGCGATCGATCCAGGCGAGATCGACGCTGCGGTCCTCCGCGCTCGCGCCGATGTCGTAGAAGACCAGCTCGTCGGCGCCCTCGTCGCGGTAACGGATCGCCTGTTCGACGATGTCGCCGGCGTCGCGATGGTCGCGGAACTGGATGCCCTTCACCACGCGCCCGTCCCTGACGTCGAGGCAGGGGATGATCCTAGCGGCCGGCACCGATCGCCTCCGCGAGGGTGAAACGGGCTTCCCACAGCGCCTTGCCGACGATCGCGCCGGCCGCGCCGGCTGTCGCCAGCCCAGCCAGATCGGCAAGCGATGCGACGCCGCCCGAGGCTTGCACGGCGATGTTCGGCAGCCGTTCCACCGCTTCCGCCACCAGCGCGACATTGGGTCCGGCAAGCATCCCGTCGCGGCCAATGTCGGTGAGCAGCAGGTGGCGGAACTCGTAGCGCACGGCGACCTCCCACAGGGTCTCGCCGGATCCGGCGGTCCAGCCGTGGGTGGCGACGCGCGGCACGCCCGCGTCGAGCCGTACGTCCAGGGCCAGCGTGATCCGCTCCGCGCCGAATTCGGCCAGCAGGTCGCGGGTGAGCGCGGGATCCTTCACCGCGAGGCTGCCGATCACGACCCGGCTCGCGCCGGCATCGAGCATCGCCCGCACCTGCTCGGCAGTGCGGAACCCGCCGGCGACCTGCAGCTGGAGCGGCGCCGCGCCCGCCAGCCGGGCGAGCAGCGAGTGCTGGCGCGGCGCGCCGGCGCGGGCGCCGTCGAGATCGACGACGTGCGCCCAGGTCGCGCCGGCCGCCGCGAAAGCCGCCAGCGCATCGAGCGGGTCCGCGGCATAGTCGGTGCGCGCATCGAAGTCGCCCTGGGCCAGCCGCACCGCGCCGCCGCCCATCAGGTCCATGGCGGGGTAGATCAGCACCGCAGGAACGCCTCCAGCACGCGTGCGCCGACCGCGCCCGAGCGCTCCGGGTGGAACTGGACACCCCAAACCGCGCCGCGCGCGACCAGCGCAGGCACGCTGCCGCCATGCTCGGCGGCGGCGGCGACATGCGCGCCCTCGGGACAGACGTAGGAATGGGCGAAATAGACGTAATCGCCATCGGCCAGCCCGAGCGCCTGTTCCGGCGCTGGCACCGCGAGGCGGCTCCAGCCCATGTGCGGGACGGGCGCCGCGCGCGTCCCCGTCATCTTCCGCACCGCTCCGGGCAGGATGCCGAGCAGGTCGCCGCCGCCTTCCTCCGAGCGCTCGAACAGCAATTGCATGCCGAGGCAGATGCCGAGCAGCGGCTGTGCCAGGCCGCGCAGCACGTCGCGGAGGCCGAGCCGGTCGATCGCCGCCATTGCGAAGCCGGCGGCGCCGACCCCCGGCAGCACGACGCGGGGTGCGGCGCGGATCACAGCCGGATCGCAGGTCCGCTCCACCCCGACGCCGAGCCGCTCGAAGGCCACTGCCACCGAGCCGATATTGCCGTAGCCGAGATCGACGATCGCGACGCGGCTCACAGCACGCCCTTGGTGCTCGGCACGGCGCCGCCGGTGACCGCGATCGCCTGGCGCAGCGCGCGGCCGAACGCCTTGAAGCAGGCCTCGACCTTGTGATGATCGTTGTCGCCGTCGACACGCACATGGATCGCCGCGCCCAGGCTGTCGGCGATCGAGCGGAACACGTGCGGCGTCATCTCGGTCGGATAGTCGCCCACGTGGCTGCCGGCGAAGCTGCCCTCGAACCGGGTGAACGGGCGGCCGGACAGGTCGATCAGCACCTCGGCCCTCGTTTCGTCCATCGGCAGCGCAAAGCCGAACCGGCCAATGCCGCGGCGGTCGCCGAGCGCCTGCTTCAGCGCCGCGCCGAGCGCGATCGCCACGTCCTCGATGCTGTGGTGCGGATCGATCTCCAAATCGCCCTCGCAGGCGATGACGGCCGCGAAGCCGCCATGCGCCGCTACCTGATCGAGCATGTGATCGTAATAAGGGATGCCGGTGCTGATCACGCGCGGGCCGTCGCGGTCGAGATCGAGCGCCACGGCGATCCGCGTCTCGCGCGTGTCGCGCGTCACCTCCGCCGTACGGCGGGGGCGCGCTGCCTCGCCAACGCCGAACGCGGCCAAAGCGGCGTCGTTCTCGGCGGGCGTGCCGATGGTCAGCCGGATCGCGCCGGGCGCCACCTTGGGGCGGAAGCGAACCCGGATCGCGAGCGCCTGCAGCCGCTGCGCGAGCGCCGCAGGATCGACGACCTCCAGCAGGAGGAAATTGCCGTCGGCCTCGTGAACGCGCGTGACGCCCGCCGCGCCGCGCAATGCCTTGGCGAGCCGCCCCCGTTCCGCCTTGATCTCGGCGATGCGGCGCGCGTGCAGCGGGCGCCGCGACGGCGAGAGCGCGGCGAGCGCGGCGGCGATCGACGGGCTCGGGAGCGGATAAGGGTGGCTCACGCGGCGCAGCAGCGCGACCGTCTCGGGGGCGGCAATCACCGCGCCGACCCGCGCGCCGGCCAGGCCATAGGCCTTGGACAAGGTGCGCAGCACGGCCAGGTTCGGCCGCGTCGCCGCGTCCCGCGCGAGGCTCCCGGCCGCGGCGAACTCGACATAGGCCTCGTCCAGCACGACGATCGTGTCGGGCAGGGCGTCGGCCAGGCGCAGCACCTCGGCGGGCGGAATGACATCGCCGGTCGGGTTGTTGGGCGAGCAGAGAAAGACGAGTTTTAGCGGCCCCGCCGCGAGGAGCGCGTCCGCGTCGATCTGCCAGGCCGGCGTCAGCGGCACCTCGACGACGCGCGCGCCCTGCAACGCCGCGAAATGGGCATAGGCGCCGAAGGTCGGGGGGCAGATCGCCACCGCGTCCTCGCCCGGCCTGCAAAAGGCGCGGCAGAGCAGGTCGATGCCCTCATCGGCGCCGCGGCCGAGCACGAGATTGTCCGGGCGAACACCATAAAGGCCGGCGAGCGCCGTCAGCAACGCTGCCGGCTGCGGCTCGGGATAGCGATTCAGCCCGGCCGCGAGGCTGCCCTCCACCAGCGGCCCCCACGGATTCTCGTTGGCGTCGAGCCGGATCGCGTCGGCCGGAAACGACGCATTGGCGTCGGCCGACAGGTCGAACGCCGGCAACGCCAGCACTTCGGGGCGGGCGAGGCGGTGCGCGGTCGAAATCATGCCGCGCGCCGTTCGGCCGAGCGGGCATGCGCTTCCAGCCCTTCGAGCCGCGCCAGCGCGGCCGTTGGCGCCGCGAGCCGGCGGGCGGCGGCGGGCGAGACGGTCTGCACGCTGATCGCCTTGGTGAAGGTCAGCGCCGAGACGCCGCTCCACGCGCGCGCCGCGCCATCGGTCGGTAGCACGTGGCTGGAGCCCGCCAGATAGTCGCCGAAGCTCTCGGATGCGGCATGGCCGGCGAACACCGCGCCGGCGTTGCGCACCTCGGCGACGAGCGGCTGCGGATCGTCCACCGCGAGCGTGAGGTGCTCCGGCGCATAGGAGTTCGCTACCGTCACTGCCTCAGCGAGGTCGCGCACCAGAATGGCGCGGGCCGCCGCGAGCGAAGCGGCCGCGGTCTCCCGCCGCGGCAGCGCAGCGCTCTGACGCTCCACTTCGGCAAGTACCCGTTTCAGCAGCTCCGGCGAAGGGGTCACCAGCAGCACCTGCGCATCGGCGTCGTGCTCGGCCTGGCTCAGCAGGTCGGCGGCTACGATGGCCGGATCGGCGCTCTCGTCGGCGATCACCATCAGCTCGCTCGGGCCGGCCGGCATGTCGATCGCCGGGCCGCCGGGCGCCGCCGCGGCCTGCCGCTTGGCCTCCGCCACCCAGGCGTTGCCGGGTCCGCAGATCTTGTCCACGGCCGCGATCGGCCCGGCGCCGAACGCCAGCGCGGCGATCGCCTGCGCGCCACCGATCGTCCACACCGCGTCGATGCCCGCCAGCTCGGCAGCGAGCGCGAGCGCCAGCGCGAGCCCGCCAGCGGACGGCGGCGTCACCACCACGATGTCCTCCACTCCGGCCGCGCGCGCCGGCAGGGCAAGCATCAGCAGCGTCGAGAACAACGGCGTCGCACCGCCCGGCACGTAGAGGCCGACGCGCCCGAGCGGCCGCCAGCTCTTGCGGCAGACCAGCCCCGGCATCGTCTCGATCACGTGATCGGCGGGCACGCTGCCGCGGTGAAAGGCGGCGATGTTGCGGGCGGCGAGCTCCATCGCCGCGACCGCCTCGGCCGGCAGATCGCGCCGCGCCGCGGCGGCGACCGGAGCCACCTCGACCAGGGCCGGCGCCGCGCCGTCGATCCGCTCGGCATGGCGCACCAGCGCGTCCCAGCCGCCGTCGCGGATCTCGGCCAGCGTGTCGCGGACACCCGCCACCAGCTCGGGGCGAACTCGTCGCGTCGGACGCGCCAGCGCAGCGGTGCGCTCGGATGGGCCGAGCTCTGACCAGACAAGCCGCCGCATCACATCATCATCTTCTCGATCGGGACCACCAGGATCGCCGACGCGCCGGCATCCTTCAGCTTCTGGAGCGTCTCCCAGAATACCGATTCCTTGCACACCGCGTGGACGGCGACGTGCCCGGGGCTGCCCGCCAACGGCAATATCGTGGGCGCCTCGGCGCCGGGCAGCATGGCGGTGATCGCCGGCAGCGCCGCTTCCGGCGCGTTCAGCATGATGTATTTCGATTCCTGCGTCGCGAGCACGCCTTCGATCCGGCTGAGCAGCCGGGTGCCCTGCGCCGCGCGGGTCGGATCGAGCGGCTTGCGGGTGCGGATCAGCAGTGCCTCGCTTTCCAGCACCGTGTCGACCGCGCGCAGGCCGTTTGCCTCCAGTGTCGCGCCCGTCGAGACGAGATCGCAGATGAAGGACGCGATGTTGAGCCGCGGCGCCAGCTCGACGGCACCGTTCATCTTGACGATCGTCGCATCCACTCCCGCTTCGGCGAGGAAGCGTCCGAGCAGGCGCGGATAGGAGGTCGCGACACGCTGCCCCGCGAGGCTCTGCGGCCCGAAATAAGCGGCGCGCTCGGCCGCGGCGATCCTGAGCGCGCAGCGGCCGAAGCCAAGCGGCGCGACCACCTCGAAGCGACGCTCCGCCTCGCCTGCGGCGAACTCCTCCAGCACGTTGCGGCCGACGATGCCGAACTCGCAGATGCCGTCCGACACGAAGGTGGGGATGTCGTCGTCGCGCACGAACAGGAGGTCGACCGGGAAATTCTCGACGCGGGCGGCGAGCCCGCTGCGGCCGAGCGCCATGCGCAGGCCGGCCGCGCGGAGCAGCGCGCGGCTGTCGTCCGACAGCCGGCCGGACTTCTGCACGGCGAGATGGAGCCGGGCATTATCGAGCATCGGCCTGCTCCGTTCGCGCCAGCACCTGCCGATAGCCGCCGTGCGGCTCCCCGTTGAGGAAGCGCGCGACCCTGACGATGGTGGTGGTGGAAACGCCGGTGGCGTCGTGGATGTCGCGATAGCTCATCTTCGTCCCCGCGAGCAGCTGCGCCACGTGCCATCGCTCGGCCAGCGTGCGGATTTCGGCGGGCGTGCACAGGTCGGCCAGCAGCGCCGCCATCTCGGCAGGGTCGTCGGGCGAGAGCAGGGCACGGCAGAGATCGCCCGTCAGTTTGGCGGCATCGCGGCTGGGGGTGATCATGGATTGGGTCCGCTTGCATTGTTACATCGTGATATCACGCTGTGACGCCGGTAGCCGCGCTTCGCCGGCGATGCAAGCGCTTCTCCGGCTCGGCTCTCGCGGAAGCCGCGCGAGCGCGCCGCCCGGACCTGCGCATCCTCTTCACGAGCGGCTATACGCGCGACGCATTGGTGCACGACGGCAGGCTGGATGCGGGCGTCGACCTGCTCCTGAAGCCGTTCACGCGCGACACGCTCGCGCGGCGGCTGCAGGCGGCGCTCGCCAGCGCGGGCTGAGCAGCGGCTGGCCTTCGCGAACCTGAACCCACGAACCTGAACGAAAAAGGGCGGCCGGCGGCCGCCCTCTTCCTTCTTCTTCCGCTGACCTCAGAAGGTCGCGTAGGCCTCGTTGCCGACGAAGCCGAACGACGTCACGTTGGCGCGCTTCACCACCGCGAGCAGCTCGTCGACCGCGACGTAAGGCGCGCTCGGCTCCGGCTGGAGATGGAGCTCCGGCACCGGCGTCATCTGGGTGGTGAGATCGAGATACTGCCGCAGCGTGACCAGGTTCACCGGCGCGCCGTTCCAGGTGTAGCCGCCATTGCTCTGCACCACGACCTTGTTCTTCACCGGGTCGATCGGCGGCGGCGTGGTGTCGCCGGTGTCGACCGGCAGGTCGATCTTCACCGCATGGGTCTGGATCGGGATGGTGATGATGAACATGATGAGCAGCACCAGCATGACGTCGATGAGCGGCGTCGTGTTGATGTCCATCATCGGTTCGCCTTCGGCGGTGCCCGCTGACATTGCCATTCTAGCTACTCCTTACAGGGGCTCAGAGCCGGACCACGCCGCTGCCCGGCGGCGGCTCGGAAATGAAGCCGATACGCGCGAAACCGGCCTGCTGCATGGTGAAGATCGCGCCGCCCACGCAGCGATAGGGGGTGCTGACGTCGCCGCGGATGTGAACCTCCGGCATCGTCTCTTCCGTCAGATTTTCGGCGCCGCCGACGCGGTCGATGTCCGCCTTGAGCTTGGCGACGGCGCGGTCGAGCAGCTGCTCGGAGTTCATCTTCTGGAGGCCCCAGTAGATCTCGCACTCGCCATTGACCGCCCGGATCGAGAGCGAGACGTTCTCCGGCTTGGTGGTGGTCGGCTCGAACTTCACCTTGGGCAGCTCCACCGGCACCGTTTGGATGACGACGGGACCGGTGATGAGGAAGATGATCAGGAGCACCAGCATGACGTCGACGAGCGGCGTCGTGTTGATCTCCGACATCGGGGTTTCTTCGCCGTTGTCGTCTGAAGGGCCGACACTCATGGCCATGGTTGGAGCATCCTATCCTGTACGGGGGCCGCCGGCGCGCGCGCCGGCGGCCATGGTCATGGTGCTTACAGCTTCTTGGCGGTACCCGCGGCGGCGGTGGCGCCGCCGGTCGAGGTGGTGCCGGCCGGAGTGGTGGGGCGGGCCGCAGCACCGCCGGCCGGCGCGACCACCGGCTTCACCGTGCCGCCCGACATCATGTAGCCGTGGACGTCGTTGGTGAAGCGGGCGAGCTGCTCCAGCACCATCTTGTTGCGGCGCATCAGCCAGTTGTAGGCCAGCACCGCCGGCACCGCCACGGCAAGGCCGAGCGCGGTCATGATCAGCGCCTCGCCGACCGGGCCGGCGACCGCGTCGATCGAGGCCTGGCCGGCCGCGCCGATCTTGATGAGCGCGCGATAGATGCCGATCACGGTGCCGAACAGGCCGATGAACGGCGCGGTCGAACCGACGGTGGCGAGCAGCGCCAGGCCGTTGGACAGCTTGGAGGCGATGGCGCCCTGGCTGCGCGCCAGCGAGCCGAGCATCCAGTCATGCTGGTCGATCGGATCGGTCAGCTTCTTGTGCTGGTCTTCGGCGACGATCGCGTCGTCGACGATCTGGCGATAGGCGCTGTTCTTCTCGAGCTTGTTGGCGCCTTCGCGGAGGTTGGACGACTGCCAGAAGGCGCGCGCCTTCTTGCCCTGGTTGATGATCTTCTGCTGCTCGAACAGCTTGACGAACAGGATGTACCAGGACGCGGCGGACATCACCACGAGGATGATGAAGGTCGCCCAGGCGATGGTGCCGCCCTGCTCGAGCGCGGCCCACAGGCCATAGGGGTTTTCGCCGCCGGCGGGCGCTGCGGGAGTAGCCATGGTGTCGATGTTCCTCTCAACGATAAGATTGAAGTCGGTCGGTCGGGTGCGAACTCAGTCTTCCGGGATGCGCCACACGATGCGGCTGTTGTGGACGCCAGTGGTGGCCGCCCCCGTGCTGTCGCGGGCCGGAGTGAAGCGGGCGCGGCGGGTCAGCAGCCGGCACGTTGCCGAGTCCAGCGCCGAAGAACCCGAGGAGGACGTCACCGTGCAATTGGTGACGCGGCCGTCCGCTCCGACGTCCAGCCGGAAGCCGGTAGTGCCCGCCTCGCCGGATCGCAGCGCCGAGGGCGGATAATCGTCCGTGGAGAACAGCGACGCCAGGTTCGCCTTGGGCGCGACCGGCTGCACGACCTTGGGCGGCGGCGGCGGTGGCGGCGGCGCTGGCGGCGCCGGCGGGGCGACGGGCGCGGTCGGCGTGATCACCGGCGGCGGTGCGACCCGAACGGTGGTGATCGGCGGCGGCGCGGTGTTGGTGCGCACGATCGGCGGCGGCGAGACCACCGGCGGCGGCGGCACCGGCTGATCGGGCGGTGGGGGCGGCGGCTCCTCCGGGGGCGGCGGCTCCTCCGTCACGTCGAACGTCTTCAGATCCTTCGCCACCTGCTTGACCACATTATAGGCTAGGCCGGTGATGAAAGCGTAGCCGAGCAAAGCGTGAAGGAGGGCGACGATCACGATCGCGCCGATCTTCCCGTTGCTCATCTTTTGATCAACGTAGGACATTAACCAGCCACACTCCCTCTCCAGAAGGCTGTCCAGCCCAGCCGAGTCATAACGCAGGCGAGCCGTTGCGGCTCCATGCATTTGTTAATGCCTGTCGCAGCGCCTGTGTCTCTATCGCGACCGTTCCGGCGAAGCAATCCCGCCGAACGCACCGTAAAAACCGCGAAACTCTGCGGGAAATCGTGCATTCAGCCGGGCATCCGCATAGAATCGGGCGATCGGCGCGAGAGAAGGAAAGAGTTAACGTGTTAGGCCCGAAGCATCTCGCGCTGGTCGCGGCACTCGCATTGGCCGGGTCGGCGGCCGAGTCGCAGCCTCGCCCGGCGTCCCCGATCGGGGCACCGGCGCAGCCGGCGATGCTGACCTACGCCGACATTGCCGATCTGGCATTGCCGGCGCCGATCGTCGCCCATGTCCGCATCCGGCGCGCCATTCCGGTGGCGGGCGACACGGCGCGGCAGGGCGGTCGTGCCCGCCTTTACGTCGAGGCGGATATCGTGTCGCTGATCAAGGGTCCGCAGGCGCCGTCGCGGATCGCCTATCTCGCCGACGTCCTTGTCGATGCCCGCGGCCGCCCGGAACGCCTCCGCAAGCGCAGCGAGCAGCTGATCTTCGCGCGACCGGTGCCCGGCCGCCCGGGCGAGCTGCAGCTCCTCGCCGGCGATGCGTGGCAGCCGTTCGACCCGGCGCTGGCGGAACGCACGCGGGCGGTGCTGCGCGCAGCCGCGGCGGCGGACGCGGCGCCGGCGATCACCGGCATCGGCCGCGCCTTCCACGTGCCGGGCACATTGGCGGGCGAGAGCGAGACACAGTTCTTCCTGCTGGCGGAAGGCGGCCGGCCGATCTCCGTCACCGTGCTGCGCCGGCCCGGCGAGCGTCCGCGCTGGGCGGTCGCGCTCGGCGAGATCGTCGACGAGGCGGCCGCCGAGCCGCGCCGCGACACCCTGCTCTGGTATCGTCTCGCCTGCAGCCTGCCCGAGGCCCTGCCGGCCGCATCGATGGTCGACGCCGAGCCCGCCCATCACGCCGCGATCCGCGCCGATTACCGGCTGATTCGCGAGGGCCTCGGCAGCTGCCAGCGAACCCGCCGCACCGGTTGACCCATAGCGTTCAGCTGCGATCGTCGCGGCTGCGATCGTCCGAATAATCGGGCCGCGCCTTTGTCTGCTCGCCGCGCCGCTTCAGCGCAGCGCCGCCATCCACGTCGTCGGCGGCAGCCTGGATCTTCGGCTCGTCGCGATGGGCGCCGTCGATATCGGAATTGGGCGGTGCGGGCGGGGGCTTGGCCATGTCATCTCCTTTTGGATTTCCAGCGAAGCGCTTCGCGCGTGATTGGGTTGCGTGGCCGGGGGAAGTCGGCTCGATGATTTTTTTCGTCATGCGCTTCGATTTTTTCGCAAGCGGTTGGAACCCCCGTCCGATTTGTCGGTTCTGCACCTCGGATAGTGACCTTTTGCCCCCCCGCTCTCGCTATCCAGAACATGAGCCCGGACACGCCAACCTCCCCCCCCCGGTGGCGTCTCCGGGCTCACTATTTTCCGGCAGCACGCATCCTCTCGTCATCCGCGGCAGCGGTCGTGACGTGCGTGGAACCAAGCCGCCGGCGCTGCATTGGACCCGCGACCGCACGTCGACTTCGCCGCGCGTGTTCATGCGATCCCGAGGGAGAGAGATCATGGTTCGTAAGCTTGTTGCCATCATCGCCATCGCCGGCAGCATCGGCCTGGCCGCCTGCAACACCGTGCGCGGCGCCGGCGAGGACGTGTCCTCCGCGGCCAACGCGGTCGACAAGGAAATGTGATCCCGGCGGGCGGCGCCGTGGCGCCGCCCGTCACACCAGGTCGTCGGGGACGAAGAAGAAGCGGCGGCCATAACGCCGCGCGCGGCCGAGCTGATAGGGCACAACGAACCCTTGTCGCTTCTCCGGCGTGGTGCCGGCATTGGCACGGGCGATGTCCCGCCACCCGGCCAGATCGGCAGGGGCCCCGCCCGCGAACAGCTGATCCCACAGGGTTTTGCGAAACGCGGTGATCGCGCCGCCCTCCTCGGCCCAGAGGATGCCGAGTTCAGTATCCCAGTTGAAGCTGCGGCCGTTGATATTGGCGGACGACAGCAGGCAGAGCGCGTCATCCGCGATCAGCAGCTTGGAATGGATGTGGATGAGGCCGGCGTCATAGGCCGTGCCCCGGCTTTCCTCGAACTCGTGTTCGCCGCCTTTGACGCGCTCGTGCTTGGCGAGGGTGAACAGGCCAATCCGTTCCGGTCCGGCCTTGCGCAACAGCCGCCCGAGCGCCCTTGCCTGCAGATATTCGCCGTGGCGGTGCGCGGGGTTGTCGCCCTGCCCCTCGAACGCGATCTCCTCCGGCGTGTTGGCGACCAGCACGATCACCTCCAGCCGCGGCTTGGACCGAAGTGCGGCCTCGACCCAATCCGCCGCCGCGTCCGACCGGAAGAATTGCGCCTCGATGTAGAGCCGCTCGCGGGCATGTTCGATCACGGCACGATGCGCGGCCATCAGTTCGCGCACCGCGCGGCGCGGTCCGGTCGCGAACCAGCTCGCTGAGTTGATCGACACCGTGCGTGCGAGCTGCACGGTCGCGGCGCCGCTCGCGTGCGGCGCGGCCGCCGGCAGCGACGCCTCGTCGAGCGGATCGAGCATCAGCTCGCGGTCGCCGTTCGCCGTCCACTCCGCCCCGATCGCGCGATAGCGCGGCACTTCGCGGTTCCACAGAAAGGCGAAATGGTGCGCGGCGTCCGCGGCGACGTCGCCTGCGATCAGCGCGGAAACATCGTGCCAGGTCTGATCAGCGCGCTGGCTGTGGCGACGGTCGTCCCAGCGGCGTTCGTCCAAGTCGATGCCGCCGATCACGGCCCGCCGTCCGTCCACCACCGCGAATTTCTGGTGGTAGGTCGCCGGCCACAAGCGCGGCGGCGGCGCGCGGCGGTAGCCGGCAACCGTATCTCCCTCCCACCGCACATGCGGCCACAACCCCGGCCTGGTGAGCAGCCCGCCGTCGTCGAACCGGTCGCCGCCGATGAACTTTTCCACCACCGTCCGGATCCGGCGGTGCACGGCGAACCGCAACACGTGTCGCCACACGCGCCCCAGTTCCCCCTCGTGCTGGATCACGATCAGCTGCAGGCAGCTGCGCTGCGCCTCCGGCAGCGTCTCGAGGATCGCACGGATGCCAAGATAGGTGTGCCAGGAGCCGGCGTGGAGATGATCGGCAAGCACGGGCTCGAAGTCGGACAGGAGGATACGCACCTCGACACCGCGGCCGATCGTGTGGCGGATGAGGTCCGACCAGCGCGCCAGGCCGATCGCCTTGGCCTCGTCGGAGCGTGTTTTGGTGTCCGGGTCGAAAACTCGAAAGGCGAGCCAGACGCTGCGCTCCGCCGCCAGCGCCAGCCGCTCCAGCGCCGGAAACATGGCCGCCGCCTCGACCAGGGGCTCCACGCTGCAGCCGCTCCGTGGCGGATAAGGCAACGCCCATTCGGGAGCGGGATCGAGCACCGCCATCGCGTTACCGCGGCTCAAAAAAGGTACTTGGCTCAATTCGGTTGTGCCTCGGCCGGGCGGGCGCGGCGGCGCTCGGTGAACCAGATTGCAATGATGGCGAGTTCGTAGAGCAGGATCAACGGCACTGCGAGCAGGAACTGGGAGATCACGTCCGGCGGCGTCAGCACCGCGGCGAGCGCGAACGCGGCGACGATCGCGTAGCGGCGGCCGCTCTTGAGCTGTTGGCGCGTGACGATGCCGGCCCGCTCCAGCAGCATCAGCAGGATCGGAAGCAGGAACGCGACGCCGAAGCCGAACAGGAACTTGGTGACGAAATTGAGATAATTGCCGATCGCCGGCAACGCCTCCTGCTCGACACCCCCAACAGTGCCTTCGAAGCTCAGCAGGAATTCAAGGGCAATCGGCATTGCGACATAATAAGACAGCGCAGTGCCCATGCCGAACAGGACGGGTGTCAGCAGCAGGAACGGCAGAAAAGCGCGCTTCTCATTCGCGTAAAGGCCGGGCGCCACGAAGCGCCAGATCTGCGTCGCGAGCACCGGAAAGGCCAGCATGATCGCCGAAAAGAAGGCGACCTTCAGGTTGACGAAAAAGGCTTCGAAAATGTCCGTATAGATGAGCTTGCCCTGCCCTGCCCGCAGCAAGGGCTGAACCAGCCAGCCGAAGATCGGCTCGGCAAATTGCAGGCAGATCCCGAACGCCACGCCGAGCGCGGCGAGGCTCCACAGCAGCCGGCGGCGAAGCTCGACCAGATGTTCAAGCAGCGGCGCCTTGGTCTCGTCGATATCCCTCACGGCAGCGGCCGGTCCTCGGCCGCCCCCGGCGGCTCCAGCCGCCGCCCCTCCGCCACGGGCGGCTCGAGCGGCTTGGGCTCGTCGGCTGCCGGGAATTCGCGCATGATGCGCTCGTTCTCAGCCCGCCATTTCTTTTCCATCTCGTCGAGCTCGGCTTCGCGCATCATCGTGTCGAAACCGGAGCGGAAGTGCCGGGCCATGCCGCGCGCGCGGCCAACCCACTGGCCGACCGTGCGCATGGCGCGCGGCAGCTCCTTGGGTCCGATCACCACCAGCGCGATGATCGCCACCAGCAGGAACTCGGTGGGCGCAACGTCGAACATGAAGCCCCCGCTGGTCCGGTCAGACGTCCCGGCGCTCTTCGCTGCGCAGCTCGGCGGGATCGACCCGCGGCTCGGGGCTCACCCGATCGGCCTCGATGCGGCGCGGCGGCGCCTCTTCATCCTCGGTCAGCCCCTTTTTGAAGCTTTTCAGGCCCTTGGCGACGTCGCCCATCATGTCGGAGAAGCGGCCCTTGCCGAACAGGAGCAGCACCACCACGCCCAGCACCAGCCAGTGCCAAAGGCTGCCGAAACCACCCATCATCCGTCTCCAACGCCAGCAACTTGGCCCCTACCTAGTCCTCCGCGTCGCTCTTTTCCAGTTGCTCGAACGCCAGCTCGATCGGGTCGAGCAGTCCGGCCGCGCGAAGATCGTCGATACCGGGCAGATCGCGCCGGCTCGCCAGCCCGAAATGGGCCAGGAAACCGGCCGTGGTGGCGTAGGTGAGCGGTCGCCCCGGCAGCTCACGCCGCCCGGCCGGACGCACCCAGCCGGCTTCCATCAGCACGTCGAGCGTGCCCCTCGAGATCTGGACGCCGCGGATCGCCTCGATCTCGGCGCGGCTGACCGGCTCGTGATACGCGATGATGGCGAGCGTCTCGACCGCGGCGCGGGAGAGCCGCCGCGTCTCCCCTCGCTCGCGACGGAGGAGGTGGGCAAGGTCGGCCGCCGTCTGGAAATGCCAGTGCTGCCCGCGCTGCACCAAGTTTATGCCTCGCCCCGCATAATCATGCACGAGCTGCCTCAGCGCCGCGGCGACGTCGACGCCGCCGACATGGAGGGCGATCTCGGCCACCGTCATCGGCTCAGCGGCGGCGAACAAGGTCGCCTCCACCGCCCGCACAGCATCCGCCGGCTCCCTCACGCGGCCCGGACGTTCAGCGTGCCGAACGGCTCCTCCTGCGCGAGCGCGGCGCGACCCTGCCGGGCGAGCTCCAGCGCGGCGACGAAGCTGGAGGCGAGCGCCGAGCGGCGATACGCCGGGTCCGCCGTCGCGGGCAGAAAGCTCTGGAGGCTGCGCCAATCCAGGGTGGTGCCGAGCAGGCGCTCCAGCCGCTCAAGCGCCTGGTCGAGCGTGACCACCGGCCGGCGGGCAACGACATGGACGACAGGCTCGGTGCGTGCGCGGACCGCACCATAAGCCGCGATGAGATCGTAGAGCTCAGCACGCCAGACAGCGCTGCGGACGATCCGCAATCCTTCCGGCGCGCCGCGGGCGAACACGTCGCGGCCCAGCCGATCGCGCGCCACCAGCCGCGCACCGGCCTCGCGCATGGCATCGAGCCGTTGCAGCCGCAGCTGCAGCCGCGCCGCCAGCTCATCGGGGCTCGGATCGGGCTGCGCCTCCTTGGGCAGCAGCAGGCAGGATTTGAGATAGGCCAGCCACGCCGCCATGACGAGATAGTCGGCGGCGATCTCCAGGCGTAGCCGCTTGGCATCGGCGATGAAGGCGAGATATTGCTCGACCAGCGCCAGGATCGAGATGCGTGCGAGATCGACCTTCTGGGTTCGCGCGAGCATCAGCAGGAGGTCGAGCGGCCCTTCCCAGCCGTCGAGATCGAGGTTGAGCTGGTCGTCGTCTGCCACCAACCCAGGTTAGCGGGAGCTCCCGCCGGTGCGAAGACTCTTCAACCGCCCATCGCTGCCGCACAGCCGGCGAGCGCCGGCGAGCGCGAGACCAGCAGCGCCCCGCGGGCATGGAGTGGGGCGGCACCCACCGAAGGATCGATCGAAACCGCCATCACCCGGTCGCCGGGATCCGCCCACAGGATGCGCGAGCCGGCATCAAGCGCTGCATCGACCTGCGCTCCGAGCGGAGTTCCGGGCGGAAAGATCACCAGCGCGCTGCGAGCGCCCGGCACCGGCAGCGCCGCCAGCGCCGCGGACAGCAGCGCCGTCAGCGACAGCACATTAGCGGCGCGCCTGCCGCCGCCACTTCTCCCGCCGCCACGTGGCCGCAACAACTTCAGAGCAGCGGCGAGTGGAATCGCGCCGAACAGCGTGAGCCAGACGAGATCATAGGCAAGCGGCGATTCCGTCGCGATGCGGATCCGGTGGATGCCCAGCAGCCAATGGAATATACCGACGTCGATCGCATTCCACAGCGCAAAGCCAAGCAGCGCCGCGCCTGACACGTAGCGCCAGTTCGCGGCACCGGCATAGCGGCGCCGGCGCCAGAGCATGACCAGCCTGGCGAGCGTCACCAAATACATCAGAACGTGGAACAGGCCGTCGGCAAGGATCTGCGTTCCGAGGTCACGAAAGGCGCTGCCGGGCACCAGGCTCAGCAGATGATGCCACTGCAGCACCTGATGCAGCAGGATGCCGTCGAAGAACCCGCCGAGCCCGATGCCGATCACGATGGCGGGGGCGAGCAGCCGCCGGCGTGATCCATCGTCCATGGCGCACCTCCGCACGCTCGACGCTTCTGGACGGAGGCCGTTCTAGGCGAAGTCGCTGATCCGGATCAGGCTTTCTCAGCGGATGCGAGCAACGCGTCCCGCGCCTGCGCGGCGGCGGCGTAATCGGGCAGTTCGATCGCGCGATCGACGCTCGCCATGGCCGACGCGAGCCGCCGCGCCCCGGCCTCGCTCAACGCTGGCGTGTCCCTGGCGAGCGCAAGCATTTCAGCCATGTCCCCCGAGCAGTGGAGCGCGGCGTCGCACCCGGCGGCGACGACGCCATAGGCGCGCTCGCCGAAGCCGCCGGTGAGTGCGCCCATGCCGATGTCGTCCGACATCAGGAAGCCGTCGAAGCCGATGCGACCGCGGATGATCGCCTCGATCACGATCGGGGACAGGCTCGCCGGGCGCTCCCGATCCCAGGCGTCGTAGACGACGTGGGCGGTCATGCCCATCGCAGTCTGGTGGAGCCGCACGAACGGCTCCAGATCGATCTCCAGGGCCTCCTCCTCCGCATCGACAACCGGCAAGGTCTCGTGGCTGTCGACGACGGCGCGGCCGTGTCCCGGCATGTGCTTGATCACGCCGAGCACGCCGCCCTCGCGAAGGCCGTCGAGCACGGCGCGTCCGAGCGCGGCCACCTGCATCGGCTCGGCGCCCAAAGTGCGATCCCCCATGATCTCGCTGGAGCCCTCCTGCCGGACATCGAGGAGGGGCAGGCAGTTCACGTTGATGCCGACCTCGCTGAGCAAGGCGGCGATGGCGGCGGCGTTGTGCCGGGTCGCTTCGATCGCAGTCACCGGAGCGTGGCGGTAGAGCTCGGCGAAGCGGCCAGCGGGCGGCAGCTCAGGCCATTCGGGCGGCCGCATGCGGGCGACGCGTCCGCCTTCCTGGTCGATCAGGATCGGCAGATCGGCGCGGCCGTGGAGCTCGCGAAGGCTGTCGGTCAGCGCCTTGAGCTGCGCACGATCCTCGCAATTCCGCCGGAACAGGATGTATCCGGCCGGGTCGGCATCGCGGAAGAAGGCGCGCTCGTCGGGTGTGAGCGTCGGACCGGCGGGGGCAAGGATGGCGGCGAGCATGGGAGATACCCTGTTTCCCTCCCACTAATCGTTCGTCCCGAGCGAAGTCGAGGGGCGTGGTGCCAGCGCCCGTCGACTTCGCTCGGGACCAACGATCCCGCTATTCCCCGTCGACGGTCTTAGTTCAGCTCGACGCAGCTCTCGCCGGCGACGCGGAGCTTGCCGCAGACGCCGCTCGCGCCCGGGCCGCTGGCGCGAAGACGGTAGAGGGTCTTGCCGCCGCTCTGGACCGCCGTGACGCTCTGGCTGAGCGGCGCGAGATAGGCGAAGCGGCTGGACAGTGCTTTCCACGCGCTGTTCGCCGCCGCCTGGCTCGAAAACGCGCCGAGCTGGATTGCGGGGCCGCCGGCCGCGGGCGCCGGCGTGGCCGCCGCCTGCTGCTGCTTGGGCGCAGGGGCCGCTGCCTTCGGTGCCGGAGCGGGCGCCTTGGGAGTCGCGGCGGCCGCCTTGGGCGCGGGTGCCGGTTTGGTGATCGGCGCCTCGGCAAGGCCGCCCGTATCGATCGCGCCCTTGGGCTCGGCGCCTTCGCTGGCGGCGAAAGCGGTGTCGCCCTCCCCTTCCACCTTCATGCCGCCGGGCTCGTCGGGCTTGACCTTGTAATCGCCTTCCGGCGCGGCGATCAGCTCGGGGGCGCCGGTAGGGTCGCCGCCGCCGGTGCGGTCGCGCATCCAGAACAGCCCGCCGACGATCAGGCCGATCGCGACGAGACCGATCACCACCGCGGCGATCAGCTTGGCCGCCGACGGTCCGTCGCTCGTGTCCTCTTCCTCGACCGCCTCCAGCCAGGGCAGGCGCTCCTCGCCCAGAGGCTTGGCATCGTCGGCGCGAACGTCGGTCATCAACCCATCTCCTCGGCCGCGGCCACCCCCATGATGCCGAGCCCGTTCCTGACAACCTGCCCGATCGCGGCCGCGAGCGCCAGACGGGCGCGGGACAGCGGCAGATTGT
>SXGU01563772.1_pt1 | contig 20881 bp, 11 predicted proteins | sample 3174531 | NCBI WGS metagenome assembly SXGU01 (sample SAMN11356863, study PRJNA531348) | freshwater metagenome | isolation source: freshwater sample F1-140 | place: China: Fuxian Lake, Yuxi | collected 2017-12-25 | reverse complement strand
GGGCAATCCTGCCAACATTTGATCCGCATGCGCGATGGACATGCGCCAATCCAATCAGAGTCCACAGCGGCGCGCCACCAAATTCATTCCATCTCCTTGCCCTCAAACTTCATTCCACCCTCCTTGTCGAGGGCCATGTGCTGACTCCGGAAATCTGGAATCCTGCCACAGGTCAGTGGCGTGTCGCCGCGGACATGTCTGTGCCCCGCAATTATCATTCGCTGGCGTTGTTGCTGCCGGACGGTCGGGTGCTCGCCGGCGGCGGCGGTTTGGGCGGCGGCGATCATCGAGACGCGCAATTGTACAGCCCTCCAACGCTCTTCAATCCCGATGGTACTCTGGCAGCGCGTCCGGTTCTTGATTCCGCGCCCCAATCCATCGGAGTCGCGACGCATTTCACAGTATCAGGCACTCCAGGATTGCAGAAATTCAGCTTTATCAAGATGTCAGCCATCACTCACTCGGTGAACACAGACTTGCGTTACCTTTCACTGCCGTTCAGTGAAATTTCGGCGGGCGTGTATGACATCACCGCGCACTCCAGCCTTAACGTCATGACTCCGGGGTACTGGATGCTGTTCGGATTGGACGAGGATGGCATCCACTCGCAGTCCAAGATCATTCTGGTTGACGCCATCAGCAGAGTGAGTGTCGCAGAGCCTGGAAATCAGTCCTCCTACGTCAATCAATCCGCCTCGCTTCAGATGGTGGCCAGTGGACCAGCCGGAAGTGTGTTGGCGTGGTCTGCCACGGGTTTGCCGGCGGGAATGTCCATAGCTTCCACCACAGGTTTGATAAACGGGACGCCAACTACGGTCGGCACCTTCACGGTGCAGATCTCCGCCACCGACGGCAACACTTCTGATTCCTCGAATTTCACATGGACTGTACAGCCGGTGACGTTCAAGCAGAGTTATGCGAACTTTACTGGAGCGAGCGGTCTCACCTTCAATGGCAACGCTGCGCTCTCGGGTTCCGTGCTTCGGGTCACACCGAACTCAGGCAACAAAGTTGGGTCAACATTCTTGACCAGTCCGGTGACGATCGGTCCGAACACCTCAATCTCAACCCGGTTTGTCTTCCAGATTTCCGGGACGACGGACGGAGCTGATGGGTTAACCTTCGTGATGCAAGGAACGGGTGCTACCGCCATCGGTGCTGCGGGTGGAAGTCTTGGATACGAGGGGATCGGATCGAGCGTGGCAGTGGAGGTGGACAATTACCAAGGGGGCAGTGACCCCAACGCGAATCATCTGGGAATCTTGAGCGGCGGCATCGTCGCGACTCACATCGCGACATTCACACCCGGTTGGGATTTGGAAAATGCCGCGAGCCATACGCTCTGGGTGGATTACGATGGTCTGGCGAATCAGCTTCGTGTTTACGCGGCCCAGGGAATCGTGACGACTCGTCCGGCGAGCGCAGTCATGACGGCGACGATGGATTTGCCAGCGTTGTTGGGAGCGCAAGCCTGGCTTGGATTTACCGCCGCGACCGGCGGAGCGTTCAACAATCATGACATTTCCGCTTGGAATGTGACTGTGAATGCATTCGCGCTGCCAACGGCTCCAGTCCTAACCGCTCCCGGGAACCTGACTAATGTGAAAGATGTCGCCGTGAACCGCCAGATGCAGGCTACCGATGCGAATGGGGATTTGCTGACGTGGAGCGCGTCAGGGCTTCCGTCGGGACTGACCATCAACGCGGCCACCGGACTGATCACAGGGACTCCCTCCTCGGCCGGAACCTTTTCTTCAACCGTGACCGTGACCGATGGCAACACGACGCCAGTCAGCACGAGTTTCACGTGGACGATTAACAATCCGGTTACCGTTCAACCGATCAGCGGAGTTGCGGTGGTTGCGGGAACAACCGTGCCGCTGACTGCCGTGGCGTCAGGCGGGTTGAATCCGATGTATCGCTGGAGCTTTGGCGATGGAACACCAGACACAGCCTTCTCGGTTTCACCTGCGACATCACATAATTATCCCACGGCGGGCCGCTTCCTCGTCACGGTCACGGTTCGCGACGACACCGGACGCGAAGTGACTGCCAGCTATCGCCAGGGTGTTTACGCGCCGCTGACTGCGAGCCGGCCAACATCTTCCTCCAGCATCGCCTACGAATCTCGGACGGGTGCCAACTCTCGCCTCTGGGTCGTCAACCCGGATAACGACAGCGTGAGCGTCTTTGACGTGGTGACTCGGGCGAAACTCGCGGAGATCACGGTAGGGCAGGCACCCCGAAGTCTCGCCGTGGGCCCAAATGGCCGGATTTGGGTGGTGAACAAGGAATCAGCCTCCCTCACGATCTTGAAATCCGATTACTCCATTGCCCAGACGGTGAACCTCCCTCGAGGTTCCAGGCCGTTTGGGCTGGTATTCGACCCGGCTGGCCTCAATGCCTACGTGGCATTGGAGGACACGGGCAAGGTCCTCAAACTTAATCCAACCACGGGCGCAACGCTGGCGGCACTCAATGTTGGACTCAATGTCCGCCACCTTTCCGTAACGGCCGATGGTGCCAAGCTTTTGGCCACGCGTTTTATCACGCCGCGCCTGCCGGGCGAAGCGACCGCGATCGTGCAAACCACTGTGAGTGGCGTTGACTATGGTGGCGAAGTTCTCGTGATCGACACAGCGACGTTGACATCGGATGACACGATCATACTTCACCACAGCGAACAGCCGGATACATCCAATTCGGGGAAGGGAATTCCAAATTATCTCGGCGCTGCTGCGATCTCCCCGGATGGGCAGAGCGCGTGGGTTCCCTCCAAGCAGGACAACATCAAACGTGGCACGCTTAGGATTGGGAACGGTGGTTCGCTCACGCATGACATGAGCGTCCGGAGCATCGCCTCGCGCATTGTCATGGCGAGCCAGACGGAGGATTTGGCGGGCAGGATTGACTTTGACAACGCCGGCATTGGAAGTGCCGCCGCGTTTGGTCCGAATGGCATTTACTTATTCACCGCTTTGGAAGGCAGTCGCGAGGTGGCGGTGGCCGACGCATACGGGAAGCAGGAGATTCTCCGATTCGAAACCGGCAGGGCGCCACAGGGTTTAGTTCTCTCCCCTGATGGCCGCACGTTGTATGTTCACAACTTCATGGATCGAACGGTGAGCATCCATGATCTGAACGCGCTGGCCAATGGCACCGAGACATCGCCGCCTGTGCCGGTGATTTTGAATTGTGTTGGGCTGGAGAAACTCAGTGCGACCGTCCTGCTTGGGAAACAATTGTTCTATGACACAAGGGATATACGGGTTGCGTTCCAGCAGTACCTCAGTTGCGCTTCGTGTCACAACGATGGCGACCAGGATGGACGTGTCTGGGACTTCACCCAGTTTGGAGAAGGCTTGCGCAACACCATTACTCTGCGTGGTCACGGCGGTGTGGCTCAGGGCCCGTTGCACTGGACGGGAAATTTCAACGAGGTGCAGGATTTTGAAGGGCAGATCCGGAACTTCGCGCTCGGCACGGGACTGATGAGTGATGCCCTTTTTCATGCCGGCACGCGATCCCAGCCGCTGGGCGACACCAAAGCCGGCTTGAGTACGGATCTGGATGCACTGGCCAGCTACATCAGTTCGCTCACCGCGCAGGGGAAGAGCCCGGATCGCAACTCGGACGGAACCATGACCAGCGCCGCTTGGGATGGCTACATCGTGTTCCAGCAGAAGAACTGCGCGCAGTGCCATTCCGGATCTCAATACACAGACAGCACCTTGGGAGTGTTCCACAACATCGGCACTCTCAAAGCAGCCAGCGGCCAGCGCATGGGTGCGACGCTCACAGGACTCGACACACCGACTTTGTACGGGCTGTGGGCGACTGCGCCTTACCTGCATGATGGTTCAGCAAGTACGCTGGAGGAAGCGATCGGTGCGCATAGCGGAGTCACGCTCAATCCAACTGAGATGAACAACCTGGTTGCCTTTGTCAGCCAGCTTGATGACGCTGGAGCTGTACCACCGCCGGCAGTCATTACGTGGGCCAATCCGTCTGCGATCACCTACGGAACCGCACTGAGCAGCCTGCAACTCAACGCTTCAGCAGACGGAGGGCTGGCTGGCACTTTCGAGTACACCCCTCCCTCCGGAACCATCTTGAACATCGGCAATGCACAGGTGCTGTCGGTCACATTCACACCCGATGACCTGACCACCCACGGTCCGGCGATCGCCACCGTTGCGATTGATGTGGTCCCGTCTGTTGTGGTGGGGCGTCACATTTTTTACAATCGTTCGGCCTTTGACGGAAATGATGCGGCGGCGAACTCTGCTGATGACGCTGCCATTGCGCCCGACAAATCAGCGCTCCTTCCCGGCGGGAAGGGAGCTTTCGCCAACTACACCAGCTACAGCCGCGGCATCAATGGCATCATGGTGGATGTCTCTGACCTGCCCGGAACTCCGACCGTGAACGATTTTGCTTTCAAGGTTGGCAACAACAACACGCCTGGTGGTTGGGCCGCAGCGCAGTCTCCAGCCAGTATCACCATCCGAACCGGTGCCGGTGTGAGCGGTGCGGATCGGATCACAATTATTTGGGTAGATGGTGCGATCAAGAAGCAGTGGCTTCAAACGACAGTGAAAGCCAGCACCACGACCGGCCTGGCGGCTGATGATGTGTTCTATTTCGGCAATGCATTAGGCGAGGTCGGCAACAGCGTCACTGACGCCGTGGTGGATTCCACCGATGTGCTCAATCCTTTCAATCAACAAACCAGTGCTGGCGCAGCAACGATCACATCTAAAGTGGATCTTGACCGGAACCGGGCTGTGGACACCTCTGATGTACTCTTGCCTTTCAACAACCAGACGAGCGTGGCGACAGCCTTGAAGCTGATCGACCTAGGCGGAGGTGGGGTAGGCCCTGCGAGCACGGCAGTGGTGTGGCCCATGTCAGGTGAGCAGTTCCAGACGATCCTGGATCTTGGTACGTCCGTCGATCATCCGTCAATCACAGTACCCATCAAGCTCATCGAAAATGTGAAAGTGGAGACAGGATGGCTGGTCCTCGAAGCCTCAGCTCAGGAGGGGCCTCTCGAGCTTCAGAGTAGCGATCATCTTGACCATTCCACATGGCGGACCGAATCGATTCCTACGGAAAGCGATTTAGGTGTCCTCAGATGGCAGATCCCTTTGCAGTCCGATTCTACAGCCCGATTCTTCCGTGTAACCAGGATGAATGCGCATAGTTCACAACAACGATAACCAGATGATTTAACCCGAACCAAACCTACCTATGAAACACCAACTCAGGTCCACATTCGTCAAAGCGCTCAACAATCTATTCCTCAGTGCCACTCTGATCGCGATAACCGCACCAGTCGGTGCGGCAATCATGATTGACCTCGGCAGTCAGCCGATTGCTCTCCTGCCAGACCTGGCCCTTCAACAGGTCATACTCAATGTCAGCAACCCCGACGGGACCGACTTCTTCTCGACAGCGGCCACGCTGAAATTCGTGGTGGATGACGGGACGGGTGGGGGAAATGCTCCCGTGATCACTGGCATAGATGCATTGAACCTGACGCCATGGAGCAGTGCGGGTGGCATTCAGAATAATCAGACTACTAATCCGGAATTCTGGGATGTCCGTGTGTTTGCCAATTTTCTAGGCGGGCAATCAGCAAAGCTACCGGCCAACTCCTCAACGCGACTCGCCAAGGTGACCTTTGACACAACCGGATTGTCCAGTGGGACATGGACCATAAAGATGTCAGCGCTCAACGTGGACCCTCAAGGTTCCAAGTACGAGGTGTTTGGTGGCGGTACGCATTTCCCCGATGTGACAGTAGGATCGATCACCCTATTGGCCGCCGTCCCCGAACCCGCTGAGACGGCATTGATCAGCGGACTGGCGTTGCTTGGAGTGGGTGTCGCGCGTCGCTATCGGAAGAACAAGCGATCACAGCGAGCCCAGTAGGATCTGGAAAAAGGCCGAACACTCAGCGGTTTATCGCTATCGGATACCCTGCCGACCGACCAGCTCCACCAACGCATCCACCCACTTCGGCTACTCGTTGAGGCACGGGATCAAGTCAACATCCCTGCCGCCACCATGAACAAATGACTCACGGTCGGGTTCGCCAATTTCTTCGAGCGCTTCCAGGCAGTCCGAAACAAATGCTGGCAGATCGAGGGCCTGTCTCTTCATCGACATCTGGCTCAATAGTGAAACTTGCAAAAGAGAATGATGATCGCCTCGTCAGTAACCTGATAAACGAGCTGATGCTCGTCATTGATGCGCCGTGACCAGCAGCTTTTCAGGTTATGCTTCAAGGGCTCAGGTTTCTTCAATCCGCGCACGCTCCACGTTAGCGCGCTTGAATCTCGGTGATTCTCACCCTAGCTTCGCGCCATGAGCACCGTCGAAGAAATTGAGCGAGCTGTGGAGCGGCTGGCTCCGCCCGAGTTTGCGCAATTAGCCTCCTGGATCGATGCGCGACGACACCAACAATGGGTTCGCCAGATGGATGAAGACGCCGCTGCCGGGAAGTTGGACTCCTTGTTTGAAGAAGCAGATGTTCAACGCCAGGCGGGACAACTCCGCGATTGGCCCCCGGATGCAACATGACTTCCAGAGCCACGCGGCGATTTTGGAAGCTCTACGAGGAGTTGCCTGAACCTATTCGCAGGCTGGCGGTGAAGAACTACCTGGTGTGGCGGCAAACTCCTTTCCATCCATCGCTGGATTTCAAAAAACTTCAAGGCAAAGGAAACCGTTTCTCAGTTCGCGTGGGAGATCACTATCGGGTGCTGGGCCGGCAAATCGAAGGCGGCGTCGAGTGGATTTGGGTCGGCACACATGAAGAGTACAACAAACTGGTGAGCCGCTAACCGTTAAGCGTAGAACAGCGCGTCCCGCCTGTTGGGGCATCGGAGGAACCAGAAACCGCCTTCGCTTCCTTTCGTGGTTGGGTGTGCTTCCTGGAGAGCTCCACGTGCATTCGCACGCGCATTGTGACCATGAACCAGTCATGACCAGGAGCGCGGACAGCCATGTCCGCAGGTCGGAAAGATTGGATTCGCGCGGACGAAGCTGTCCGCGCTCCGATGGACGGTTCATGGACAAACCCCGCTGATCCAAAGCCACTTCGATCACCTTCCATCGATAAGTGGGCTTGTATTGCTTTCCAGGAAATCCGGGATGAACCAAAGATTTTTTGAAATTCTTCCAAGAACTCGACGGCGCGGAGCGATTAACCATTAAACCTATGCACCGTCTGTCCGGAACTTCTCTCTTAACACATCCACAACCGCCTGATCGGGAGACCGGTGATCGAGTATCACTTTGCAACGGTCCTGAGTTGTTGCTTCAGGCTCCTGATTTCTTTGCCGGGATACGGACACCAAGCCCGCGAAAACTGCTCTTGCGTGAAGCGGTGCCGCCGGGTTCAATCGTCATCGATCAGAAAAGACACCTATGTAAACCGACTTTTTTCTACACTTCGCGAGCTTCGGCCGCTGTCTCTGACGAAACTGGCAATTTCACTGGAAGGACCGCGCTGGAAGCACGCCCACACCTGGGCGTGCCGAAAGCGTTCCTTCCAAGGCATGCCAGTGCCTGTCAGAGGGCGTGATTAGGTCACGCCCTTTTTGTTTCGTGCATGGCCGGGCTCGCTGGAACAGGCCACCAATGAGAGAGATCCAAATTGCAGCAGTGCGATTGATGGTTAGTGTCTGCCTCCTCGCACCAACCAAATCCGCCCACGGCGAAGGTGTCACGCTCATTACACACGGGCTGCAACTCTTCCAAGATTATCCTGGATGGGTAGATAGAATGGCGATTGCGATTACTAACCAAGCCTACGCCAATGGGAAGGCAATGACGTGGTATCATGCGACTGTAGGCATGCAAGGCGTCCTCACCAAAACACCTGTGCTCTTGCCCTTGGTTAGAAAGAGTGAGGATGCTGGTCAGTTTCCCCAAGGCGAGATCATCATAACTTTGGATTGGTCCCTGCCCTCCAATCACCTCCAAACGTCTGGCTTGCCTTTCACTGGAATCTCCACAGATGAAATCGCGGATGCACTCCTACCAGTTTTCTTGGATACTTACGACAATCTTGGAATTTCTATTCCGCTGGCTGCGTTGCCGCTACACTTCATCGGCCATAGCCGAGGAGGTTCAGTTGTCGTTGAATTGGCCCGATTACTGGGGGAAAAGGGAGTCTGGGTCGATCATTTGACTAGCCTGGATCCGCATCCGATAGACGTGCCAGACTATGGAACTTGGCTGATCCCCCCTGATCCAGCTATCAAACTGTATGAAAACGTCGTCTTTGCCGACGATTATTGGCGCAGAGACCCATTGTGGCTTTTTTGGAACCCAATTCTATGGGCGGATTTCAACGGTGAACCTGTTCGTTACGCTTACCGAGTTAGATTAAGCGAATCGATACTCCATTTGGAGGACCCAAGCCCTGGAATTACAGTCGAGCCTAATGATGAATTTAATCCTGGTTATTCAATTGAACATTCAGACGTTCATCTCTGGTACCATGCAACGATTGGGCCTCCGTTCTCTGATAACGATGGAGGGGCAACTATTGGATCGTACTGGTTTGGTGGTGTTCACCCCAAAAAAACCGAGACTGGTTTCTATTACAGCCGATTAGGCGGCGGCGTTGATGATCGGCCTGAAACTGGAGTGTTTTTCAAACATCGTGAGAACGGCGGAGTGAGTCGGTATTTTTCTCAGCGGAAAGGTAGTCAATGGGCCAACATTAGTGACATAACTGTTCCGAGCGCTCCGTTTGGACTGGTGCAGATTGGAGAAAACATTTCCATTTCGTACCGCTATCAGGATTTCGACAGTGGAGCGACGATTCAATGGTTCCTAGATACGGACTCCAACCCTTTCAATAACTCTGGTGCAACGCCCATCTGGACGCAGCCCATCACGAGTAGCGGCGATGGCGTTGCACATGGTTCTTGTGTCAGGTCGAGTGCGAGCGTCCTGCCAAACACCTATTGGATCTGCGCCAAAATCACCAGTGCGAATGGTGGCGATGATCGATATGCTTACTCACCCGGTAGCTACAGTTTCTCGACTGCTGCCACATTCATCCCCACACCAATCATCACGACTCTAACCCCTCAAATAATGCCTGGCCTGCCTCTGCCGCAAACGCAATTGTTAACCATCACCGGGACGGGATTTTTGCAAGAATCCAAGTTGGAGTTTTTCGACAACTCTACGACTTACTCAGGACGAACACCCACTTACGTCAGCCCTACCGAACTCAGATACGATGTCAAAGTTGGGAATGTGGCATCGAACTGGAAGGTCAAGGTTGTTAATGGCAGTATCAAATCTCCTCCGGCCTCATTTATTGTAGCCGCAACTCCAGACAATACCGCGCCATCACCCCCGATCAATCTGTCTGCATTTCCATCGCCGTGGTCCAGAAACAATCTGTTTTGGATCGGTTGGGACAACCCAACTGACCCCTCTGGCATTGCGCGCGTTTGGTGGAAGCTTGGCTCACCGCCGACAACGTCAACCGACGGTTTGTCGTTAGCCATGGCACTATTCAACCCACTCCCAATAACGCCTACGGTGTCTGAAGGCACACAGGCGCTCTATGTCTGGCTGGAAGATGGCACAGGCAACCGAAACCATAACAACCGGGCCACTGTCAACCTGGGCTTGGACACAACCCTACCTGCGGTGGCAATCACCAGTCCGACCAGCCTTATCTCCCCCGACCTGCCAGGATGGGTGCTTCTGTATGGCACCTACAGTGACAGTTTAAGTGGAGTCTCCTCCGTACGATACTTGAACAGCCAAGGTGAAACCGGTGAGGCAACTTTGGATGGTGGTTCTACAGCCGGTAATTGGTTTTTGCCAGGCGGACTCAGACTTTTTCCAGGACTGAACACGATCGTCGTTACTGCAATCGATTTTGCAGGAAATCAATCCTCGGTCACTTTACCAATGAACTATTTTGATAGTTCGAATGCCGGCACAGTGAGTGTCACCATCACGCCGCAAGGCGCAATTGACCAAGGCGCACAGTGGCGCGTGAATGGTGGAGCTTGGCACAACAACGGTGACTCAGAAATCAGTGTGCCCACGGGTCCTCGATTCGTGGAGTTTAAGGCAGTTCCAGGCGGCTGGCGCACACCGGCGGGTATCGTCGTCAACGTGAGCGCTGGACAAACCGCGACTGGATCGGGCAATTACACGCCCGTGTTCGTGAACCTGCCGCCGAACGCTCCTTCCAACCCCACCCCGGCCAATGGAGCAAGTGATCTCGGGCGGCAACAGCCTGTTTTCTCTTGGTCCGGCAGTGATCCGGACGGGTCAATCGAGTTTTTATTTTGCCTTGATCCAGCAAACCCCTCGAATCCGAATCCTCCGGCGTACGGCGCGTGGAGTTCGGCTTCATCGTTTCAATATCCCGCTACATTACTCGCTGGCACGACCTACAATTGGCGGATTAAGTCGCGTGATAATTTCGGCGCGGCCACAGATGGACCAGTTTGGCGGTTCACCACGGCCTATAGCTACGCAGACCTCGTGGCCAATGGACTCGCGGCGGCAGGCACCATTGAACCGGGCGCGCAGGTCGCTTTGTCGGTGACGGTGAAGAACGAGGGCAGCTTCGTTTCGCCGGGCGCATACGTTCACTTCTATCTGTCGCGGTCTCCAGGAGCGAAAGAGATTCGCCTGACTCCAAATGTGCCGGATTTGGTTCCCCAACTTCAGCCGGCGCAACAGCAGGCGGTTTCCTTCTTGGCCACTTTGAATGGTCTGGTAGCAGGCCAGAGTTTCATCGACGCGTGGATTGATTCCGGCCCGCCGGGGCCGTTCAACGAGAAGAATTTTGAGAACAACATCAGAAGCATCGAACTCAACTACATCGACGGGAAAGACCCGGAGGTTACAGCCCTCAACCTGAGCAACCCGTTTGTGAAAACCGGCGTCGCCAACTCGATTGTCTATTCGGCCCAGGACAATGTTGGCCTTAAAACGGTTGATTTCTACTACTCAACAGACGACGGGCTGAACTGGACGCCGATACAGGAAGGATACGTGCCGCCGAGCCCGCCAACTTATGGCGCACTCTTCGCGTGGACTATTCCATCCAGCTTGCCGATCGGTGGGGTGCTCAAGGTGCGGTGCGTGGCGCGGGACACTTCTGGGAACTGGGGCGAAAGAATCGCCGGGCCTTACACGATTCTCAATGGCGCGGCACCGAGCATCGCTGTGGTTGAACCGAATGGGGGCGAGGTGTGGAACATGGGTACGGTGCAGCAAATCAGGTGGAATGTTTCGTCCGCGAGCCCATTGCAGGAAATTCGTGTTTATTTCACTCACGGAGCGGTCACAGAATTTGTGACGACGATCAGTTCACCACTATCAATAGCGTACTCGTGGACGCTGCCAAGCAACCTTGCGACAACCACAGGTAAGATCCGTCTGCAGGCCTGGGACGTGAATGGCAACATGAGCGAGGATTGGAGCGACGGGTTTTTCACGATTCGAGACAGTTCAACAGGACCACCACCACCTTGGGGTAACCCCCTGCAGATCACCTCTCCGAGCAACGGAGACTCTGGCGCCGGCCCTCGAATCGCGACTGACGCCGCAGGGAATTTGCACATGGTTTACCTCACGACGACCGACACCGGTTTTAATCCACGGACGATCACTCAGACGATCCGATACAAGAGGCGGACAGGTTCTGCTTGGTCAGCGGTGCAGACGGTTTACTCCGTTACTCAGGTGACGGATGGTGCTTTGACGGGTTTCTACAGCCTTGCCGATTTGAGGGTCGCGGTCAGTCCTTCTGGCAATCCACACGCCGTCTGGAGGAGCGATTACGCCGGGGGAATCACTGCGGGGAATCAGAATGACATATTCCACACGACAAGTGACGGCGTTACCTGGAGCGCGCCAGTCAACGTCTCTGCCAACGTCCCGGACTTCCCAGGCGTGCAAACAAAGTCTGTCCTACCCTGCTTGCAAGTTGACTCTTCGGGTACCGCGCATCTTGTGTGGGTGGACGGCTATTATTGGAATCCCGACTTTACGGTGAGTGGCGTGAGCACGCTTTATTATCGGAGCAGGAGTCCGGTCACCGGCTGGTCTTCGATCGTGAAACTCACCACCGGCTACTCGTATTCGCCTTCGATGGCGATCGGTGGAAATGGGGATATTCATCTGGCGTTCCTGTCCATCCCCTCCGGCACGGCAAGCGTCACCTATATGCGGAAGTCTGGCGGCGATTGGTCGTCCTTATCGGTTGTCGCTAGCCAAGTTGACGATTCGATAGATATCGCTTGCAGCAACGGCAGCAGTATCCACGTGACCTGGCTTTACTACAATTCATCCACCAGCAAGAAGGACGTCCGCTATAGCCACTTTGATGGCCAGAGCTGGAGTCCATACGAACTGGTTCACGGAGCCGGCCAGGCAAGAAATGCTTCGCTAATCGCAGATGGCCTGGATCGGCCTCACGTTGTCTGGGAAAACAATGAGTGGCCTTACAAACTCTGGCATAGCCTGCGGGTTGGTAATTCATGGATGAACCCAATTCAAGTCAATCTCGACAGCCAGATCGTGATTGGAGATAGCGCAGATGCCGCCTTCGCGGGGCTGGGCAGTCGGCTTCACGCGGTGTGGAGTTCAAGTGTCGATGGCAGCGCTGAAATCTTCTACAACAGTGCGGACGTGAGTTTCGCGACGGACGTATTTCCACCTTTGGTGCAAGTGATCTCTCCCACCGGGAACGGAGTCGTTTCGGTCGGTTCCCTCCTGGGAATCGGGTGGAACGCCAATGATAACGTTGGAGTGACCTCAGTGGATTTGCACTATTCCACGGATGGCGGAGCCACGTGGGCAATTATCGCCCAGGGCGAAAGCAACGACGGGAGTTTCACCTGGACCGTGTCAAACATCGCGTCAACGTCCTGTGTGGTCCGCGTGACGGCCCACGATGCGGCGGGCAATTCTGGAGCTGCTGAGTCAGGCGCGTTTTCCGTGGCAGACCTCGATGCTCCTTCGATTAACCTCACGGGACCAGTGGGCGGCAGTTCTCTCACGGGCGGTGCGACAGCGAATCTTGGATGGATCGCAACTGACAATGTAGGTGTCATAGGAATCGACCTGGAGTACTCGTTGGACAACGGCAGTTCCTGGAGCGAGATCGGCATTGGTCTGACCAACGATGGAACGGAGCCGTGGGAGGTTCCTAACGTCGCGACGACGAGTCTGGTCATCCGCGCCACAGCGCGGGATGCTGCGGGGCTAACCGCCAGCACCGTGTCAGGAAGTCCTCTGACTATTAACCGGCAGAACACGCTGCCAGCCGTACCACACAGCCCGTTCCCAATCGACGCCGGAGCCGGTGTACCTCCCGGGACCGGCACGCTCCAATGGGCCAGCTCGGACGTTGATGGAGATCCTTTGACCTACGAAGTCAGATTTGGAACCGATCCGAATCCTCCTGTGCTGAGTTCTGCCGTTAAATCTCCTTCTGTGAGTGTGGCTTTGCTGAGGAGCCAGCGAACAAAGCGGTCTGTGGGCCTGAGTTCTGTAGGCAACTCTTCCGAATTCACACCAAGCACGCTGCTGCCGAATACGACTTATTACTGGCGAGTGAGCGTGTCGGACGGAAGCTTAACAGCCGATGGGCCGCTTTGGTCCTTCACCACGGCAGCTTCGACTGTGCTTGGCCGTTACATATTCTACAATCGCTCGGCTTTCGATGGGAACGACCCATCGGCAAATCTCAGTGACGACGCCGCAATTGCCACCGACAAAGTTCCCTTACTTGCGGGAGGCACTGCCACGTTCAACAACTACACCAGCTACAGCCGGGGCATCAACGGGATCATGGTGGACATCGCGGGCCTGGGTGGCACGCCAACTCTCAGCGATTTCGTTTTCAAAGTTGGCAACGACAATAACTCCAGCGGCTGGCCCTCAGCTCCCAGTCCCCTCATCTCCGTCCGCAGCGGCGCTGGTGTGGATGGCGCAGACCGGGTCACCTTGATCTGGCCCGACGGCGCGATCAAGAAGCAGTGGCTCCAAGTCACCGTGAAGGCGACGGCGAACACGGGATTGGCAGCGGATGATGTATTCTACTTCGGAAACGCTGTGGGAGAGGCAGGAAACAGTGTTGCCAACGCGCAGGTGGACGTGACGGATGTGTTGCGTCCTTTCAACCGGCAATCCGGCGGCAGCACGGCGAGCATCACTTCCGTCTTGGACATCAATCGCGATACAGCAGTGGATGTGAGCGACGTGCTTCTGCCCTTCAACCATCAGACCGACGGCACTACCGCACTCAAGCTGATCAATTTGGCAGGCCCGAGCGGATTGTCCGGTCCATCAGGGGAGTCGTCGCAACGAGCCGTGGCTCTGTCTGCGTTCGAACTCTCTGAACTTTTGAGGAAAGGACCGGACGGGAACTCCGTTTCAGGTGGTTCGTTCACGGTTCATCTTTCCCTGCAACTTGTTGCCCGCAGGCATGGCTCCGATGAGGTCTTTCTGGCGACTCCGGACGCTGAAGGTGAATGGTCGTTGGAAGTGACAGACGATGTCACTCGCGCTCGCTGGCAGTCTTTTCCTGAAGCCGCATGGATTACGCCCGAGGGGAAAGGCTGGCTGATCCCAATCCCACCCGACTCAGAGACGCGGTTCTACCGCGCAGTCCAGAATCGTCCCGTCGGCGAATGAATCGATGACTCAAGACAACAAACCAATGACCAGAATGAAAACCTACCGCACCAACTTCACACGGATACTGACACAACACGCCGCGCTAGCCCTCGTGCTGGTGAGCCTAGTGAGCCCTCCAGCGCATGCCGCGATCTTATTGGAGATTAACGTGGGCATCCAACCACTGCTATCCGAGACGCCCGGGCAACCCATTGATCTTTTCATCAACAACACCGGCAGCGATGATTTCATCACGCAAGGCGCCACCCTCAAGTTTGAAATCGACGATGGGCTGGGTGGCGGCAACGCCCCGGTCATCACGGGCATAGACCTTATCACCGGCACGGTCTTCCAATCCGTCGGAACGCAGACGCCCCCTCCCCCCGGAGGATTCAATGCGGAATTTGCTTTCCGCACCGTCGTGGACTTCGGGGGGGCTCGGAGTCACCTTGGGTGCCGGCAGCCAGACCAAATTGGGGACCATCACGGTGAACACGACTGGATTCACCTCTGGGAACTGGGCGTTGCGCATGGCGACCTTCCAGAGCGGAGAGGCGGTGGACAGTAAATACGTTCAATTTGGCACAGAGGCCGAGTTTTTTCCAACTGTCTCCAATGGCCAGATCACGATTACCGCAGTGCCGGAACCGGAATCGTACGCCGCGTTCACAGCGATAACTTTGATCGGAGTGGGTGTGGCGCGGCGCTATCGGAAGCACAAGCGGTTGCTGCGCGCCTAATAAAACTTGGAGGAAGGCGGAGCAATCACCGGTTTCAAGAAAGGGTGTGGATCGAGTCCACCAGCAGGCGACGTCTTGTGGTAAACAATCAGTTTCCGCCTCTGGCGGTATCGCTATCGGATTCCCTGCCGGGCGACCAGCTCCGTTAAGGCATCCAACCACTTCGGGTGCTCGTTGAGGCACTGGATCAAGTCAAAATCCTTGCCGCCGGAGTGAATGAAAGACTCGCGACCGCGCATGCCGATTTCTTCGAGCGTCTCCAGGCAATCCGACACGAAAGCCGGGCAGATGACCAGCAGTCTCTTCTTTCCTTGCTTGGGAAGTTCCTCGATGACCTTGTCCGTGTAGGGAGTGAGCCATGGTTCACGTCCGAGACGTGACTGAAACGAGATGGAGTATTGGTCGGTGGCGAGTTTTGCACGACGGACGAATGCCGCAGTCGTCTTGAAACATTGGGCGCGGTAGCAAGTGGCATGTGCCGGGCTGGGCACTTCGCAACAGTTCGGAACTTTCAAACAATGACGACCCGTCGTGTCCGCTTTCCTCATGTGCCTTTCCGGAAGGCCGTGATAACTGAACAGCAGGTGATCAAATCCCTTTTGGAGATGCGGCTCCGCAGAGGTGACGAGCGCTTCAATGTAAGCCGGCTCGTCGTAGAAAGGAGGCATCACCTTGAGTGTGGCCGTTGGTGCCTTCTTGTTGAGAACCTCCCGAACCCGCTCGACGGCGGTTTCATAGCTCGACATTGCATAGTGCGGAAACAGTGGAACGAGCACCACTTCATTGACTCCCTGTGACAGGAGGCTTTCGACGGCGTGCGGGATGGAAGGATTCTGGTAGCGCATGGCCAGCGCGACCGGGGATTGAACGCGTTTTTGCAGGAGTGCCTGAAGTCGTTTGCTGAGGACGACGAGTGGCGAGCCTTCCGGCCACCAGATGCTCTGATAGGCGGCTCCGGATTGCTTTGGGCGGGAAGGAAGGATCAGTGCGTTTACCACAAAAAAACGAATGAGATACGGAGTGTCGAGAACGCGTGGATCCATCAGAAACTCGCGCAAATAACGACGGACATCCGGGACGGACGGAGAATCCGGGGAACCCAGATTCACCAGGAGGACACCTTGCTTTTTCATCAGGCGGCGACGGGTATTGGTTGAGAGTGTGAAGAGTTGGAGGCAATGGATTCCGCGATCCGGTCCGCGGCCTTGTAGCCGGAGAGAATCGAGTCGCTCAAGCCGGTGCCATCGCGGTAGTGACCCTGCAACAGCAATCCTGGCGCGTGTTGCTCAATGTCATTCATGTTCTGGAGGTGGGTTCCGAAATCCATTTCGTACTGCGGAATCGCATGGCGATAAACCGTGACATGTTGAAAGATCGGCGAACCGGAGACACCGAGCATGCGGCGCAGGTCGGCTACTGTGATTGCCACCAGCCTGTCGGTGGTCTCGTCGGCGAGGTGCGGCGCTCGCGCTCCTCCGACGTAGTTCGTCAGCAGGACACAGCCCTCGGGTGCGCGCTCAGGAAAGAGTGATGAGGCAAAAATGGATCCGAGAATATTGAAGCGCTCGATCTCCGGGATGAGAACTCCAAATCCACTCAGAGAGTGTGCCACCTCTGCCCGGCGGAAGCCGAGAGAGACGGAAGCCACTGGGGAATATCGAATCTTGCCGAGCGAGCTCAGACTTGCCCGGCCGCAACCGCGCAGTTCGATCTGGGCGAGCTTGTGCGCTGGTGCCACCAGCAACACGCGCGAATGTTCGCGGGATTCCGAGGAGGACGCGCAATTGAGGTGGGCAGTCCATCCGGCGCCAGTCCTCTCCAGGCATCGTACCGTCGAGTTGAGTTGAATGTCCTCCTTGAGCGTGGAGGCGAGAGCATCGGTGAGCGCGACAAGACCTCCGTTGAACGAGAGCTTCTTTGCGTTCTGCTTCGAGACGCTTCCGCTGCGCTTGCGTTCACGCGCTCCCAGGATCTGGCCGCGAATGAGGGATCCATAGCGCTGTTCCAGGGCGTGTAGTTTCGGAAATGCGTATCGGACTGAAAGTTTGTTTGGGTCACCAGCAAAAATTCCCGCGACAAACGGGTTGATCGCGTAGTCGAGGAACTCCTGTCCCAGACGCCGGAGAACAAATTGGCCCAGTGATTCTTCCACCATTCCACGCGCGATGAACGGCTCTTTCAAAAGACGCAGCTTCGCGCCGATGGAAAAGAGCGGTGTGGCAAAGAAACCAAGTGGCGAGCCGGGCAAACTCACAGGACCTCCATTCCGGACGATGTAGCGATCATTCGCCTCGGGAGCGGAATAGCGCTTGCTTGATTCGAGTCCGGCATCGGCGACAAGTTTGCCGATCAATGGCGCCGTTTCCAAGATGGTGTTTGGGCCGCACTCGGCAATGAACCCGTCCTGGTGGACGGTCTGAATGACTCCGCCGCAACGGGGGGCCGCTTCATACAGGACGAAAGGAATGTTCTTCGATCGTAACTGAAGCGCAGCGGTCAATCCGGTGATGCCGCCTCCAATGATTGCCACGGGCTTCATACGGTGCGGGAGAATCGCTTCGGAGTGGTTGCGATATGAGCGTCAAAGCGCATCGCGATGTTGCGGATGAACAGGCGCCCGCACTCGGTGACTTCGATGCCGGCCGGCTTGCGTTCGATCAAGCCATCCAGTGCGAGGTCTTCCAAGGAACCGAGTTCGCGGTCAAAATAGGATGGGAAATCAAGCGAGAGATCGCTCGAGAGTTTGTCGTAGTCGAGACGCAGATCACACATGAGCCTCATAATCGTGTGGCGCCGGACCTGGTCGTCGGCAGTCATGAAGTATCCCTTGGCCAGGGGCAGTTCCCCTCGATCCACGGAGGCGTAGTAATCCGGCAGTTCCTTCTCGTTTTGCCAGTAGAAATCCTCCGCTTGCGAGACCGCAGACATTCCGAAGCCATAGATATCGGCTCCACCATGCGTGCTGTAACCTTGAAAATTGCGCTGAAGCGTTCCCTGCTGCTGGGCGATGGCCAGTTCATCATTGGCCCGGGCGAAATGATCCATGCCAATGTAAACAAAGCCCTGGTCAGTGAGTTTCTCGATGGTGAGCTTGAGGATTTGAAGCTTCACTTCGGGGGAGGGCAGGGCGGCTTCCTTTTCCAGAATCTTTTGCGCGGGTTTGATCCAGGGGACATGGGCGTAGCTGAAGATCGCCAGTCGATCGGGACAGATGTCGAGCACGGCATCGATCGTCTCCTCGAACGATGCGACCGTTTGATACGGCAGTCCATAGATGAGGTCGATGTTCAGGGAATTGAAGCCGCTGCTGCGAAGCCACTCGATGGAACGTTCCGTTTCTTCGAGTGGTTGAATACGATGGACTGCCGCCTGCACCTGAGGATTGAAGTCCTGCACGCCGAGAGACGCGCGGTTGAATCCCACGTCACTCAATGCGTGGACATGCTCTCGCGTGAATCGGCGCGGATCGATCTCGACTCCTGCTTCTATGTTTTTCGAGAACTCAAAGCGGGAATGGATCATCTGCCCTAGTTGACGCAATTCTTCGGGAGTCAGAAATGTTGGGGTGCCGCCGCCGAAGTGCAACTGGGTCACCTTGCGATCCAGGTTCAGATGGCTGCGCATGAGGTCCATCTCCTTCTCCAGATACTTCAGATAGCCGCCGCTCTGGCTCTGTTGTGTGGTGATGACCGTCGTGCAGCCGCAGAACCAGCAGAGGGTCTGGCAAAAAGGCAGATGAAAATAGAGTGAAATATCGCGCGCAGCCGTATTGTTTCGTTTTATCTTTTCCTCCCACAACGCGCGATCAACGGGGCCGCTGAATTGTGTTGCAGGCGGGTATGACGTGTAACGCGGTCCGGGCACGTTGTACTTCTTCACCAGTTCGAGATCGACGTTGAGGCGGCTCATAGGAGGGGATCAGGTCAGGGATTGGGGCGGTGGTTTCGGACGGTGTTCACGAGCGCTTCGATGCAGTCAAGCTTTGCACCCGGCGGCGTGCCGTGTCCCAGATTGAAGATATGCCCCGGGTGACCGCGCATATCGTCCAGGATCTGCCGGGTGGCACGTGTGACCGCTGCCGGCGTGGTTTGCAGAAGCACAGGATCCAGGTTGCCCTGCAGTGCGATGTTCGCCGGGATGAGTTTGCGCGCATCCGCGAGCCGGATTCCCCAATCGATCCCGATCACTTGCGATCCAAGTTCGCTCAGAACATTCCAGCTTCCATGGGTTCCTTTTGAGAACGCGATCACGGGCGAGGAACGGTCGAGTGATTCAATGATCTGCCGCATCCACCGGGCGGAAGCGGCTTCGAAGACCTCCGGCGCGAGCATGCCTCCCAGGCTGTCGAAGATCTGGACGGCATCCGCGCCGGCATCGATCTGGAGCTGAAGAAAGCGGGTGACGGCGCTGGCGAGCTTTTCCATGAGCCGGTTGAAAAGCGTCGCATCCTCGTAGAACAGCGCCCTCGCTTTGGTGAATTCCTTCGCGCTGCCACCTTCCATCATGAAATTCGCGAGCGTCCATGGAGATCCTGCAAATCCCAGAAGTGCTGTGCGATTGCCCAGGGCCTGCCGCAATTGTCTGAGCGCCTGCGCCACATATTCGAGCCTTTCCACCACGGCATCGACCTGAAGCCGCTCAATGTCTGCTTGATCGCGGAGTGTGAAGTCCATGCGGATGCCGCCTGCATCCCCAAATTCAAATCCCTGTCCCAAAGCTTGTGGAATCACCAGAATGTCGCTGAAAAGCACAGCTCCATCGAACCCGAAGCGTTTGATCGGCTGAAGTGTGACTTCAGTCGCGAGATCAGGATCTTGAATCAACTGAAGTAAGTAATACTTCTCCCTCAGCTAGCGATACTCCGGCAGGCAGCGTCCGGCCTGGCGCATCAGCCAGACGGGTGGATGATCCACCGGCTGGCATCGGCTGGCGGCGAGGAAACGTTCGCGATCGGTCATGGCGTGGAGTGTCGTGATTGTCTTGAGGATTGCTTTGCGGCTATTGATCTAATGTTCGCAATTATTGGCTGGATCAACTTGGTGGCGCCGATGAGCGGAGTCAACGGGCTTGTTGTTCCGGAGCGAATGTTTCCGCGAGAGCCACGGCTTTCAGCATCGCTTTCGACTTGTTGATGGTTTCCTGGAATTCAGCCTCGGGAACGGAATCGTTCACCCAGCCGCCGCCCGCCTGGACGTAAGCCTTGCCGTCCTTGAGCAGCGCCGTGCGGATGGTGATGCAACAATCAAGGTTGCCGCTGAAGGAAAAGTATCCGACGCATCCGCCGTAAGGCCCCCGGGTCGTTTGCTCCAGTTCCGAGATGAGCTGCATCGCCCTGACTTTTGGTGCGCCGCTCAAGGTTCCGGCGGGGAACGTCGCGCGCATCAGATCGTAAGGAGTGCTGGACGACGCGAGTCTGCCTTCAACCTGCGAAACAATGTGCATCACGTGGCTGT
>SXGU01371423.1_pt1 | contig 20885 bp, 18 predicted proteins | sample 3174531 | NCBI WGS metagenome assembly SXGU01 (sample SAMN11356863, study PRJNA531348) | freshwater metagenome | isolation source: freshwater sample F1-140 | place: China: Fuxian Lake, Yuxi | collected 2017-12-25 | reverse complement strand
CATATCTGACTTGATCTTTTTGAAGTTAGCTTCGTTACTCGTCCTTGAATTAGCGCCTCTGGCTAGTTCTGCGTCCTCCCGCCTTGCTAACTTCAAAAATCTCTGCGTATCTATGCACAAAATATTTCGGTACGGACTATAAATGAAAAATATAAATTTACGTGTAATTATTTTTTTAATATCATGCCTGTTTATTTTAAACTCGTGTAGCTCCTTATATTATTATCCAATAAAAGAAGAGTTGATAGATCGAACTCGATTACCTGTACAACCAAATGACATTTATTTTAATTCTCAAAATGGAAAAAAACTTCATGGTTGGTATTTTAATCATCGCAATGAAAATCCAGAAAAACCAAATCGAACAAAGGCTATTATTGTTCATTTTCATGGTAATGCTCAAAATATTTCGACCCATTTTATGCAACTATATTTTGTTTTAGATTATGATTACGATTATTTTATTTTTGATTATCAAGGTTATGGTGAATCAGAGGGTTCACCTAATCCTGAAAAAACAGTTCAGGATGGCTTGGCTGCCCTAAATTGGGTTCAGAATAATAATCCAAAGCTCCCAATAATTGTAGTTGGACAAAGTTTAGGTGGTATAATTGCATTAAAAACAATTATTGAATTTCAGAAAATATCTCAAAATAGTAAAGAATTTTTGATTCCTAATATAACAATTGATTCTAGTTTTATAAATTATAAGTCTGTGTCACAAGATACAGTTTCAAAATCATGGCTAACATGGTGGTTACAACCCATCGCATGGTTAATTATGGATAATTCAATGTCGCCAGAAAAAGAATTATCAAGTTTAAAAAACACAAGATTTATTATAATACATGGTACAAAAGATCGTGTAGTAGATTATAAGTTTGGTGAAGAGCTGTATGTTAAACTTCCTGAACCTAAAATATTTGTAAAATTAGATGGAGGTCAACACACTGATTATTTCTGGCGTGATAAAGGTGTTAACCAAAAAAAATGGATTGAGATGATAGATGCCACTTTAAATAATTAAGGACCTTCGTAGTTTATTTGAATCGCTAGGCTACAAATGGGTTCATCTCCAATTTTGTTGCATTCAATAAATGAAGTGGAAGCACCACTATCTCCTTGAGATACGGGGAAGCGACTTAAAAATAAACGAAGTTTTTCAGCAGCTGGGATTTGCTTTTTTGTTGTCTTGGTTTGTTTAATATTTTTATATGAGGAGTTTAAATTATTATGTAATTGCTTAAAAGTGCAAATATTATTGAGGGAATTATCTTTCTCTTTGATTGTAAGTATAGTACAAGTCACATCCATAAGTTTGATCTGAGAAATGCTTTTAGTTTTTTTTGGTTTAATCCCTAATTCTAATAAAATTTGATAAAGCTCAGTATTGAAGGATTGAAGATTTTTAGGATATTGTGATGCGGGATTTATAGGTAAATTCGAAGCCGTATTGTTAACTTCTGCGAAAGAATTATTTATAAATGCGAAATTAAAAAAAATAAAAATGGCATATATTAAAACTCCAATTTTGTATTTCGAGTTTAAATTTTGAAATATCATTATAACTCCTAGTTTAGGGTGAACTTTGAATCACCCCGTATTATGAAAACACAAACTAAAGTTTGAATTTTTACAATATTTAAAATAAAACAATATGGAATGAATACGTCAAAGGCAACTCAAAAGAATTTAGTATCAATAATTACTCCAGCTTATAACTCGGCTCCTTGGATTCGAGCATGCATTGAATCGGTGCAAGCCCAAACCTATACAAATTGGGAACAAATTGTAGTTATTGATTCAGGTACCACTGATAACACTGCAGAAATAGTTCAAGAGATAAGTGATAAAGATCCTCGAATAAAATTGTATAGAATTACGAATGGAAAAGGCTTAGCATTAGCACGTAACACCGCTATACAAAATGCAAGAGGTCAGTTTGTAGCATTCTTAGATAGTGATGATATTTGGATATCTAATAAACTGACAGAGCAAGTTCAATTTATGATTCTAAACTCTCTTGATATGTCTTGTTGTGGATTTCGAAGAGTGAGTGATGATTTAGTGACAGTTGGATTTTTACAACTTCCTCCTCAAAATATTACGTATTGGAAGCTGCTAGCAAATAATCGAATGGCTTGCTTAACAGTGATGATTGATCAAAGTAAAGTGGGTGAATTTCAATTTCAAGAAATTTATCACGAGGATTTTTTATTATGGTTATCCCTTCTTAAAAAGGGATTTAAGTGTCAGGGGTTGCAAAAAGATTTGGCTCGTTATCGTATTTTAAAAAATTCAAGATCAGCTAATAAACTCAAAATGATAAAAGTACGATGGAAAATACTTAGGGAATATCAAAAATTAAATTTTATTGTGTCTACGTTTTATTTAATGCTTTACGGTTTGACGAGCCTGATGAAGTATAAAAAATTTTAGGAGTTTTAAAAAATGGTTATTACAAAAACACCTTTTCGATTAAGTTTTTTTGGTGGTGGATCTGATTTAGCAGAATTTTACCATAAATCTCCAGGTTCAGTTTTAAGCGTTTCTATAAACCAATATATGTATATCCAAACTCATAAATATTTTTATGAAGATCAAATTCGTGTTAAATATTCTAAGACTGAAGATGTAAAAAAAGTTAGTGACCTTCAACACCCAATTGTGCGTGAAGTTTTACAAAAATTTGGAATTGAAGGAGCTCTTGAAATTAGCTCCATTGCAGATATTCCAGGAGGCACTGGATTAGGTTCTTCATCCGCTTTTACTGTTGGATTGATACATAATTTATATTCTAGACTGGGAAAATACGTAACTAAGAATCAATTGGCTGAAGAAGCCTGTGATATTGAAATCCAAAGACTGCATGAACCTATTGGAAAACAAGATCAGTATGCGGCGGCCTGTGGGGGACTTCAAATTTATAATTTTTTACCCACTGAAAAAGTGAATACAGAAAAAGTTTTACTGACTAAAGATTCATATCAAGATTTTCAAGATCACTTACTTTTAGTGTATACAGGGAAGACGAGATCTGCGTCTTCTGTTTTGAGTGAACAAAAACAAAATATTCAAGCCCATTCAGATAAGTTTTCGGTTCTTAAAGAAATGGTTTCCTTAGTTGAAGAGGGCAAGGCGGCACTATACAATCATAACTTAAATGAGTTCGGACGATTGCTTGACCATGGTTGGATGTTGAAAAAGAAAATGGCTACAAAAATATCTGATACAGAAATTGATGATATTTACACGATCGCAAAAAAAAATGGTGCAATTGGTGGAAAAATTCTTGGAGCAGGAGGTGGCGGATTTTTTCTATTTTTAGCAGAGCCACAATCTCATTCACAAATTTTATCTCAACTTCAATTAAAGAAAGTCGATTTTAAGTTTGAGGATGAAGGTTCTAAAGTCATCTATTGGGGAGAAGAGTAATGAGTAATGTAGCCAAATCTCCGTTGACAGTTGTGTTAGGCACTGAAGGACAAGTTGCTCAGGCCTTTAAAAAAATAGCTTTGCAGAGAAAACTTAATTATTTATTTTTAAAGAGAAGTGAAATTGATTTTTCTGATTCTCAAAAAGTAATATCAGAACTAAATGTATTAAAACCTAAATTTGTCATCAATGCAGCTGCATATACTGCCGTAGATAAATCTGAAACAGAAAAAGAACTAGCTTTACAAATAAATGCTCATACACCTACTGCGCTTGCAAAATGGTGTTTTGAAAATCAATCGACCCTAGTTCATTATTCAACTGATTATGTTTTTGATGGTACAGGTACAAACCCACATCTTGAGAGCGAAAAAACTCATCCAGTAAATTATTATGGATTTACAAAAGAGCAGGGTGAGATAGGTATTCAAAAATCAGGATGTTCGTATTTAATTTTTAGAATTTCATGGGTTTATTATGAACAAGGTAATAATTTTGTAAAAACAATGTTACGTTTTGGATCCCAAAAAGAAGAAATGTCAGTTGTTAATGATCAAGTTGGGTATCCAACATATGCTGGCGATGTAGCCGAGTCTACAATAAAAGCCTTAGAGTATTATTTTTCTGATAGAAATAAATTATCAAGCGATAATAATTTTGTTAATGGTCCCAAAGAAATTTTTCATATGAGTTCCCATACACACACAACCACCTGGTATGATTTTGCTCAACAAATTTTTACAAATGCACGCGAGTTAGGATTTCCATTACAAATAAAAAAATTAAATCCAATACTATCTTCACAATTTCCGACTCCGGCACAGCGACCATTAAACAGTCGTATGAATTCTTCATCAATAAAAGAAAAATTAAATATCACAATGCCTGATTGGAGACAGTCACTTTTAAAATGCATGAAACATTTAAAGCCAACTGTACAGAGCGCAGTAATCCTAGCTGGTGGAAAGGGGACAAGGCTTGGAGTTGAAACGACAAGCCTTCCAAAACCAATGATCGAAATTGCAGGTAAGCCCCTTTTGCAATGGCAAATAGAAATGTTAAAAGAGCAGGGGATTTCAAAAATTTATTTATTAACAGGCCATCTTTCTCAAGTGATTGAAGACTATTTTAAAGATGGTTCGCAATTCGGTGTTCAATTAAATTATATTATTGAGTCAGAACCATTGGGTACAGCAGGTGCTCTAGCTCAATTAGAATCCAAACTTCATGAACCATTTTATATTATTTATGGTGATTTATTTTTAAAATTAGATTTGCATCGTATTTCATTATTTAAAGAGCAAACTAATGCTATGGGAGTATTGGTTGTTCATCCAAACGATCATCCTTATGATAGTGATTTAGTTGAAGTGGATTCTTCAATGAAAGTAATTAATTTGCTTTCGAAAGATCGATCTAAAAATCAATTTTATAAAAATGTTGTTAACGCAGCAGTATATTTATTTGATCCACTTATTTTCAAATTTTTAAAAAATTCAAAAGGAAAAGATTTAGCTCGAGATATATTTCCTGAGTTAATAAAACATGAAGCTGTATTTGCGTATTCCACTCCCGAATATTTAAAAGATATGGGTACACCTGAGCGACTTGCGAAAGTAAGAAACGACGTTGAGATTGGTAAGCCAAACAAATGGTGTTTAACAACGCCTCGTCCAGTTGCTTTTTTAGATCGTGATGGTGTAATTTGCAAACATGTTCCATTTTTAAGTGACATCAATGATTTTGAATTGAATCCAGGGGTACCCAAAGCTATTCGTCTCTTAAATCAAGCAGGATATTTAGTAGTTGTGGTAACGAATCAACCCATGGTTGCTATGGGAAAATTAAGTGAAAATGACTTGCATAAGATTCATAATAAAATGGAATCTTTATTAGGTGATGAGGGCGCATGGGTTGACCATATATTTTATTGCCCCCACCATCCAGATGCCGGGTTTGATAACGAGCGTTTTGAATTAAAAATTAAATGCAATTGTAGAAAACCCGCAATTGGAATGTTTGTTCAAGCCACATTAAAATTTAATGTGGATCGAAAGAAATCACTAATGTTCGGAGATTCATGGCGAGACATGCAAGCTGGAAGTCACTTTGGATTAAAAACTTACGGTATCCATGGCGTAGAGGGCTTTACTGATAAAAAAACCGGTATCGAATACAATCCCCAAGTTGAATGTTCAAGCCTTCTAGAGGCTGTGGAATTACTTAATGCAAATTTTAAAGTTTAATCTTGGAATACCTTTTTATCAAATTACCAAAAAAATAAATAGATTATAAATATTGATTAAAAATTACGGACTCAAAAAGTCCGTTTTATTAGAAAAAATGGACATATTGAGTCCATTTTTTTTATCAAGAGATGGAAATGCAATTTAAAATTCATTTAGGTTAAAGAAATCTATACAAAGTGAGTATCCAACTTCTTCAGGAGAGTTTTGAACAAAACTTAAATTAGATTTTAATTGTTCTAATAATTTTTTACGCAATTCAATGACATCATCTTTACTCAACGTTATTACAGCAGAGTAATGGAGATCAAAATTTGATTTACTTCTCCCTAGAGAGTCCATGGCTTTTAATCTCCAATTTATATGATGTTGTTTTAAAAAATCTGAATTTTCAGTTAAATGTAAATTACGTGGACCAATTTGGAAAAAATCATTTTTTTTAATCACAAGTTGATGTTCAGTTAAGAAATTTAAAATATTATACGTTTCTTCTAACGATAGAGATAAGTAATTGGATAATGCCTCTGCTGTTTGAAGATTGTTTATTGAGAGTAAGGTTTGTATAGCTTGATATTTCCATGAACTATAAAATTTAGCCTGTATTTTTTCTGGAACTTCATTGAAGTTCGATAAATGTGTTACCATTTTAATTTGTTGGTTATTGATGTCAATTAGTTGTGACTCATAATATTTTTTAAGCTCAAGAGAACCAGCACGCTCTTTTTGAAGTAATAACATAAAGAAATGCGACTCCAAATCACTATGATGAAAAAATGAATTAGCCTTTATACCTTGTTCTAAACTTAAGTGAACTTTTTTGGACAAAACTTGTGACAAAAAAGAGCTTTGACATCCTATGTATTTTGAAAATTCTTTTTTCTTTCCCGATCGATTTGAAAATGAATTTAAACGATTTGAGAGATAATTGCAATACGATTTATATTTAAATAACTCAGTATTCATATATAGTTACCCTTCTTAGTTACTAAATTTATAAAGTTATACTATCATAATTAATTAAATAAATCTTTAAGTATTTTTTATGAACGATTAAAATAACTCAAGATTTTTAAAAGTCTCGATATTGCAAAGGAGCTTTATATGGAAAAAAATAATAAGCAGAATTCTTGGAAAAAAATATTTAGGATTAAATTCTTTTTAATTTTATTTAATTTAACAATTATTTTTAACTGGGCCCATAGTCAAATAAGAGAAGGCGCTGTTGGAGGTGGAGGTTCTGGTTTATTAGTTAAAAGTGATAAATCATCAAATTTTATTTTATGGGATATCTTTAAAAATGATCCTAATTTTCAAGATAACTCAAAAGGGGATCAACTTGAGTTATCAAAAAATTGGTCAAACAAAAGAGCGCAATATTTAAATTATAAATCCTTAAAATCTTATCAAAAGATGCGTGAAAAAGTTTTGGCATGGCGAGAGTTTGCCCCTCGATTTGTAAATGCCATTGAATCAATTGATTTTTTAGAACCTCATATTTACAAAAATGCAATTTTACCTGAATATTCTGAGGTCTTGCCCTTTATAATGACTAAATTATTTATTCAACGAGTGGATGAAGTTTATGTTGGATCAAATGAAACAATAGAGTTAACAAAGGCATCAGTATTAAATAATTTGGGTAACCAAGTTATTTATCCACTGGGATTTTATATGGCACAAGATATCAGTGATGAAAAGCTAAAATCCGAAAATTACAATGTAGATTTTGTTCAAATTGATTTATTTAACAAAGCGGGTGAGGTTTCTCAAGGTGCATTTTTCTTACATGAGCGACTTCGACAAATTCAATTTTATGATGGATTAGATAATGAAAGTCTTCAAAGAATTGTATATTTAGTTATGACACAAAAGCCTAGTGCTAATTTAATTGATGATACACTATTTAATCGATCAATATTTTATACTTGTTGGCCAAAGCCTGAAGGTCCTTTTGTATTAAATAGTTCAATACTTACGCTAAAGGAACATGCGCGAGTTATCGCTTCTGGGATATCTGGAACCTATATTCCAATTGGTGATTATAAAGATAAAAATAATTTTAAATGTGAGGATATTAAAATACCTAATCTTAATTATGAAGAAATAGAAAAAAGTATTAGTGAAGAGAAAATGATTGAAACTGTTATAACAAATGCTATTAAATTAAATGTTCTCTCAACTAATGAATCGATAATACCATTAAAAAATTATGGAAAAAGTAATCCACTTCCTGTAAATGAAGGTGAGAGATATTTGCTTGAACCTTCTAATTGTTCAAATGCACTTAAAATGTTTATCGATCCAACTTACTTTTCTTTAACAAGGTGGGCATTGAGTTGTGATCGCCAAGAACTTTCCTTAAATGGAGTTGGAGGATTAGTTTTTAAAAAATCAAATTTAGAAAATTTTGTTTTGGAAATTGAATCAAAATTAGGATCAAATTCTGATGGTGGTTCTCAGATGGAGATTCATTTATTTGAAGATGATAAACAATTAAATTTTTTAAATATAAAATTGGATTACAACTGGTCCATATATCCAGAGGTAAGTATATTTAAAAAATTAAAGTGTGAGGCTCCAAAAGTCCATCGATTATGCACTCAAGATTATGAAAATAATGAATATACTCCAGCTATTGTCGCCTTTAATCCAAGCATGAAATCAGATTTTGATAAATTAAGTAAAAATAGTAAAAGATTAATTCGGTTAACAGTTTTGGTAAGCCAAAAACAAGTATTAATAGAATTTCCAAATGAAAATCCTGCTTTTCAAATAAAAATTTCTGTGCCAGATAATTTGTTAGAAAAGTTGAATCAAAATAATTGGTCATTATACCAAATTAATAAAGCAACAACATATACAATTAAAGAAATCATGTGAGGAAATTTTATTATAAATTTATTTAATGAACCCGATATTTATAAAAAACTCGAAATATTAGACAAAGCTTGTGATCAAGCTATGTCTGGAAAGTTTAATATCGAGATTCCTGATGATCTTGATCGTGGTACCAATATAAAAGTGCTTGATCCCCATTTTCATCCTCCTTCAAAAGGTCTCTCTCATCTCGAAGGTAAGGCTAGATTGATTCATGATCTGGCAAATATCGAATTGCAGGCCATGGAACTTGCGCTTCGTTCTTTGTATGAGTTTCCTGAGGCTCCCGAGCAATTTCGCTTGGAGCTTCGTGATCTCTGTTTATCAGAAGGGAAGCATTTTAAATCTTGTATTGAGCAACTGCAATTAATGGGTTTTGATTGGGGGAGTCGTCCGGTTCATACTGTACTTTGGAAAACAGTTAGTCCTGAAGATGACCTTATTGATCGCATTTTAATTGTTCATCGCTATCTGGAGGGTAGTGGTCTAGATGCTGGTGAGATGATATTAAAAAAATTAGAGGGGAGCAAAGATTCTTATTTTAATCCTATAGCGAATTTAATTTGTTTTATCCAAAAAGAAGAAATTGATCATGTTGAATTTGGAAGTCGATGGTTTCGACAAATTTGTAAACTTGAAAAAAGAAATTCTGATGAAGAATTTAAAACAAGATTATTTGCCATGAAAAATCGTTTACCACGCCGTTTAGAAAAAGTTTCCCATCACTTGCGCTTAAAATCTGGATTCACACCCAGCGAGATAGAAATTGTCGAAGACTATAGATCACATTTTTTAATATCTTTTTAATTAAATTATAATTAACAAAAATTAATTTCAAAAGTTATAAAACTTTATTTACGCAATAAAGAGGAAAATAATCAATTGTTCGAGCCTCTCCTATTTTAAGAGGTTGTCCACTTAAAATAATTGCTTTTTTTACATGAGAATATTTTTCTAAAAAAACTTTTAAACTTTTACTTTTAGTAATTTGTCCTGATTTGACTTCTATAGGAATTATTTTTCCATTTTTTTCACATATAAATTCAACTTCAGAAGTATTTGAACTCCAACAATAAAGAGTTTGGCAATATGAACTTTGTAATTGGTTGGCTACAAAATTCTCGGCAATGTAGCCTTTGTACGTTCCAAAATTTTCTTGCAATAAAAATTCAAAAGAGAGTTCTGATAAAGATCCTAATAATCCCACGTCAAATAGGTAGAGTTTAAAAATACTTCCACTCACTTGAGAACTCAATGGGACATGAATATTATCTATGATAGGTACTTTAATAATTAATCCAGCTTTTTGTAACCAATCAATAGGCCCCGACAATTGATTATAACGATTAAGCCCCTTAATTACATCTTTAAATTTATAGCGAGAAACCGAGTCATCTTGGTTTTTTGCTAACTGACGTGGTATACTACTTAAAACACTTTCAATATGCGAAGCATTTATTTTTCCACAATGTTTTGCAATGTCTGCATAGTAGTTTAAAATTAATGCTTTTTGTTTTTTGCGAACTAATTTGAAAGCTTTATTAAGATCGGTCTTGTAATTCTCGATAAAAATTTTAATTACTTCAGGTAGGCCTCCTGTAACTAAGTACCACTTTAAATAATTCCAAATTTTATTATGTATTATTTCATTTAAATTAATATTTATATTTTTACCAGAGCTATTATTATTTAGATTAAGGGTTGAATTCACGTACTCGTTGAGTTGCTTTTCGCCTAAGGCAATTAAAAACTCTTCAAACGTCATTGGATTCATATCCAAATACTCAGTCATGCCTACTGGAAATGAGTCTTCTGAAAATACTAAACCTAATAATGAACCAGCCGCACAAATATGTTGCTCGGGTAATTCCTCTGCAAAGTATTTTAAACTGTTAAGGGCCTTTGGGCTTTGTTGAATTTCATCAAAGATGATTAAACTTTTGTTTTGTTGAATTTTAGTTCCAGATATAATTTCTAATTCAGTTTTTATTCTAATTGGATCGAGGTCTTGCTCGAATATAGTATTTAATTGGGGTTGCTTTTCAAAATTATAATAGTGGACTTGTTCAAACAATGTCTTACCATAGGCTCTCATCAGATATGTTTTGCCAACCTGTCTTGCTCCTCTTAATATTAAGGGCTTTCGATCTTTTTTTTCTTTCCAGTTTGCAAACTCTGAATAAACTAATCTTTCCATAAAACTCCTGATTTTATGGTATAATATTGATAAAAAAAATGCAATTTATTACATTAATTAGTATTAAAAAATGTATGAAATATACACTTTTTAATACTAATTAGTGTAACTTTACACATTAATCATTAGTTAACTTTGTAACTATTTGAAATTACATAACGAGAGTGTTATCGGGCACGACTAATAGACGTGTGGAATTCAACATCAGGGTTTTCCCGAACAGCCCAATTAAGATCCCATTCTTGATTGAGTAAAATTACAGGCTGCTCAATAGCATCTCTATAGATTGTAAAATTACCTTTGAGTTGATCAACAGGTTTGCCATCTTTGGTTCTTGGCCATCTGGCAACACCAAAAGGAAGACGATTTAATCTGACTTCAAGATTGTACTCGTCATTTAATCTATGAACTAAAACTTCAAACTGAAGTTCACCAACAACACCAACAATTGGATCTTGTGTCCCAACATAGGGGTCAATGAATAATTGAATCGCGCCTTCTTCGGAAAGATGTTGTAGAGCCTCTTGCATTTTTGTTCTTTTAAGAGCATCACGCACACTTAGGCGTGCGAATAACTCTGGAGCAAATTTAGGTATATCCTCAAACTGAATATCACCGAAGGATGCAACTGAATCACCAATTTGAAAATTTCCAGTATCATTAACACCAACTATATCTCCTGCGAAAGCCACATCAATTGTTGAGCGATCTCCGGCAATAAATTGATTAGAGTAAGCAAGTCTTAATTCGCGTTTTAGACGCATGTGTTTTATTTTCATTCCTCGTTCAAATTTTCCAGAACATATACGAATGAAGGCTACTCGATCACGGTGGCGACGATCCATATTAGCTTGAATTTTAAAAACAAAACCAGCGAAATTATCTTCAAGAGGATTTAATGCATTACCATTTTGAAGCTGTCGTGGTTGTGCACCAGGAGCAAATTGACAAAAGAATTTTAAGAAAATATCAACACCAAAATTTTGCTTTGCGCTCCCAAAAGTAACTGGACTTATTTTGCCACTCAAAAAATCTTCAACTTCAAAATGAGGTAAAACACCTTCAACAAGTTCAAGCTCTTCTCGCATTTGAGCTAGAATTTCTTTTTCAATTAAAGTATCAAGCTGTGGATCTGTAGGACCATTTGTTTGAATAATAGTAACATCAAGATCATCTTCACGTTGTTGATTGTATAAAATAACTTTTTTATTAAGGCGATTGTATATACCGCGAAAACGATTTCCAATACCAATTGGCCAAGTGACAGGATGACATTGCATTTGTAATGTTTTTTCTATCTCGTCTATGAGGTCTAATGGAGATTTACCTTCTCGGTCTAATTTATTTACAAAAGTAAATATAGGAATACTTCGGTATCGACATACATCATAAAGTTTTTTAGTTCTCTCTTCCACGCCCTTTGCAACGTCGATCAACATAGCTGCGCTATCAACGGCCATTAATACACGGTAAGTATCTTCTGAAAAGTCTTTATGGCCTGGGGTATCTAATAAATTAATACAAAGGGTGTCATAATTAAAAGTCATTACAGAAGAAGTAATTGAAATTCCCTTTTGTTTTTCAAGCTCCATCCAATCAGATGTTGCAGCCTTGGTTCCAGATTTCCCCTTTACTTCACCGGCCTCATGAATAACTCCACCATGAAATAAAAGTTTTTCAGTAAGCGTAGTTTTACCAGCGTCTGGATGGGAAATAATTGCGAATGTTCTACGTCTAAGTATTTCTTCTTTATCTGGGCCACTCATTAACATAAATATTATTTCCGATTTTCTAGTTAGTTTCTTAAGAATGATCGGAGAATATTATCACATAATATAGGAGTAGGACAACCGAAACTTTGCTTAATTCACCATTGAAGGATTTGTTGAGGCAACTTCTTCACTAGTTTTAGGAGTGGCTATCTTTTTAGATTTTGTAGGTTTACTTTTCGCTTTAACTTCAGTTTTATTCTTAACAGGAGTATATGCAGCTTCCACATCAATTTCATTGATAAAAACATCATTTTCGATCATGTATTTTACATAATCATTTGCTAATAAAATAGCTTCAATTATTCCAACAGTATTGCCTGATTTAATCATCATTCCGATTTGATATTGTGGTTTCATTTTTTGCTCCATCAAATTAAACTGTTCTTGATTAAGTCTGGGTTGTTATAAAAGTTAGACCATATATAATCATAAGCAGTTATTTTTTGTTTATTTAACGTGATTTTCAATCACAGTAATTTACTATTAAAAAAAAAGTATTTAATGTCTAGTTAATATTTAAAAATATGGGGTTAAAATGGATTTTTTTGAAGCTGTAAAAAAACGAAGAAGTATACGTCGATATACAAGTAAGTTAGTTCCTGAAGAAGTTATGAGAAAGGCATTAGCCGCAGCAGTTTTAGCACCTAACTCTTCTAACACTCAAACATGGGATTTTTATTGGATCAAAACACTTGATACTAAAAAAAAGTTAATTTCTGCTTGTCTAGATCAATCTGCTGCACGAACGGCACAAGAACTCTTGGTTGTTGCAATTCATCCAGATAATTACAAACGTTCACAGCCTCAATTAATAAATTATGTTAATACGATAAACGCACCAAAACCAGTAATTACTTATTACAAAAAATTAGTTCCGTTAATGTATAAAGGTGGTATTTTTTGCCTTATTAAAAATCTAATTTTTTTCTTTACGGGTTTATTTAAACCAACTCCCCGTGGGCCAAGTTCATTGCGTGATATAAAAGAAGTGTGTATAAAATCTGCTGCATTAGCATGTGAAAATTTTGTTCTAGCAATTGCTGCGCAAGGATTTAATACTTGTATGATGGAGGGTTTTGATGAGTGGAGAGTTAAAAAATTATTGAATTTAAAATTTAACTCAAGAGTAGTTATGGTAATTTCAATAGGTGAAGCTGCCGAAGACGGAACTTGGGGACCTCAATTTAGAATCCCACTTACTCAAGTCGTTCACGAAGTCTAATCACCTCGTGATTGTATAAGAAAAAATCAAGTGCCGTTATTATTTTATTTGTTAGAGTTTATTTGCAACCTGTACTCCGTTGTAAATTGCTTGACCCATTAAATTAATAGAATGTTGCATTAATTGAAATTCATAATTCTCAATATCATCATGGGTAAGATTGGAATCAAACTCCCTTGTTCCTAGGCTTACAGCAAATAAGATATCTCCATCTGTATAAGTTTGAAAGGGTGAAATAAACTTTGCCATATTTGTATGAACAGAATTTGCTAATCTTTGCAATTGGTTTCGATCTAATTTTAAGTCAGTGATTACTATTGAAAGAGTAGTGTTATGGCCAGCTTTTATTTTATTTAATCCGTTACGATCTCGTAGAGGTTGTAGTAGAGCTCTATCTGTATCAATATTTGAAAATTGCACATTTCCTACAGGGTTGAGTGCCACTGCAACAAATATTTTACCCCATCGAAAGGATTTAAATGCAGCTCCTTGGCCTCCCCAAATTGGTTTTGAAATTTTATTTGCAGTTGTCGATGTGCCGGCGCCTATTCTTCCAATGGGCATTAAGTTTGGACTTCGTGAATTAAAGAGGGCTCTACCCATTTCTTCTGTTGGATAAACTTTTTGATTTTGAGTTTCTTCAAGGCGTTGCCCAAAATCATAAACCACTGCTCCTGGAACCGAAGGAATAAAATCAAAATCACCAGCATTATCTGATCGTTCATTAAAAATTTCTGCACGAACTCCACCATGAGCAGCAAGCCCCATAGTTGAGCCACCGGAAAACACAATACCATCTATTATATTACTATAGCTCCCGTGATCGAGTAATGTTGTTTCGATAGCGGCGACAGATCCTCCACTGGCATTAGCTTGTGCTGCTGCTCCTTTTGGAAAATAAAAAAGTGTAGAGCCAGTTGCAAGTGTGGGGTCGGAAACCGCAGCGACTTCAAGTCCAGGCATATTAAATTTTAAAAAATCAATTTCAGCTCGCTGTAGGTGAAATGGGAAAGCGGGATTTGAATTTCCAAATAAGCCCATGCAAATGGGTTTAGCATCAGTAGTAGATGTGTAGATAAAAAATGTACTTACTAAATATAATGAAGATAAAATCCGTTTCATATTCATTTTCATATTCCTTACGCTCCCTATTTAAGAAAGCATGTTAAATTTTAAAACAGGGTGATTGAAAATCGCCCCCAACAAACAAGAAAATAACTGCATATGATTATGTCTGATAAAATTGCGCAGCAATCAGACTTAATCATGAGCAGTATGGTCTAAAAAATATTTTTTTTCGATAAAAAATAAAAATTATGAAAAAGTTCTATGTCAAATTTATGAACACTCAGGAATATTTTATACTGAATTACTGAAGGGCTAATTTTTTAGCGAAATTAAAAAAATCTTCGATATCTGAATAATCAGATTTGTCTTGATTAAGTGAAACTATTTGATCAATTTCACTTAATGCAGTTAATAGATCAACTTCATTTTTTAAAATTATACAAAGTTGGTAAACTCTTTCACTGATACTCTTATTATACACTATATGGTTTTCTTTATACATGATCCAGCTATTTGATTGATTCCAATTATTAGGAGCTTCCATGGTATTATTAATTGCTGCTTTATAGATTTCTGGAATATTAAAGTTTGATTTAACAAAGTTAATATAGGGGTTAAATTGTATTTTAATGAGTGATAATTTTTCTTGCCCAATTTCGAATTCTTTTTTTATAGTTTTTCCATCAAGTAAAATATCTAAATTCTTATCAATTTTAGTATGAAATAATAATTCTTTACTAGTCTCAAAATCCATAAGATCAAGTAAAAACGGATAATCATTTATTAAGCTTGGATATTCTAATTTAATAAATTGATTTAATTCTGTTCCGTATTTATTTATATTCCAACATTTAGAAATATTATTTTTTATAAAATGAAAAATAATATCTTTAAATAACTCATCTCCTAAAATATTTTTAATTGACTGATGCCTATCTGCTAGAACACCAGTTAATTTACTCATATAACAATTTCGATATAAATTTAATGCAGTAGATAAATCTAAAGCTGGGCTTGGAACAATACCTAATGGTATAAATTCAGATTCTGAGGTGATGTATTTTAGAAAAAAATCTTTTACTTGATTGTCATTCATAATTAAGATTCCAGTAAAAGTTTTGAAGAGTTTGAAGTACTTGAATCTAAAATTAGATTTTTATCTGTTAATATTTTGTTTTGTATATTTAAAAATACCCTTGATTGAATTTCGATAGCTTTCAAAAGTTCATTTTCTAAAACATCAAATTCTGGTATATCATCATCCCATTCAATCATGACAGGTACTTCCCATTTTTTATTCATTAAATATTCAAATAATCGCCAAACATTATTGTGAACAGGATTTGAATGGGTATCATATAAAAAACTTCCCATATCAGTGAAGCCAGCTAAATGGATTTGGCCAATTTTTTCTATAGGAATTTGATCGAGATAATCAAATGGATTCAAATTAAAATTGTTACATGTTACATAAACATTATTTATATCAAGTAGTATCCCACATCCACTTTTTTGACAAACTTGACTAATGAAACTTGTTTCAACCATTTCGTTATAATCAAATGTAATATATGCTGATGGATTTTCGAGTAGTATTGGACGATTTAAAAAATCTTGAACTTGATTCACTTTTTCAATAACAAGAGATAGATTTTTTTTTGTGTAGGGGATTGGTAATAAGTCATGTGAATTAATTGAATGTGCACCAGTCCAGCAAAAGTGATCAGATACAATAAAAGGATCAACTCGGTTTAAAAGTTTTTTTAGCTGAATTAAATACTCAAGATTAATAGGCTCTGGAGATCCAATTGATAAACTAACACCATGTAGTGCAATTGGGAAATCTTGTCTTAGTTTTTCTAAAATAACAATAGGTCTGCCCTCAGTTTCCATGTAGTTTTCAGAAATAACTTCAAACCAAGAGCAATATTTAGGCTTAGTTTCAAGTAAATAAGGATAATGTTGAGATCTGAGTCCAAGGCCGCCCATAAATTTTTGAGGGGGCCTGGCAAAATATCGAGGTGGAACCTTGTTATCCATATTTATTCCATCATTATATTTTATTTTTTTTCTGTTTTTGTTTCGGATTTTGATTTTTCCATTTTCATATGCATTTGCGCTGAATGCCCAGCTGGAAACCATTTTGCTTTTTTAATTTTTTTGCAATTGGCTTCTGTCATTTCTACAGTACCTTGTCCGGCACATTCATTATTTCCACCGCAACCATGTTTTTCACTTGCGCAAACATTACCTTTTCCTTTGCAGGTATTTCCACCAAAACATTCACCCATGACTTCGGCAGTTTTTACAGTTGAGTCCTTAGCAGCTTCAGTTTTCTTAATATCTTCTGCGTTAGAATTAAAAGTTGTTAGTGATAAGCCCAGAATTGCAGCCGTGAAAATTGATTTGTGCATTTTAAAATCTCCTTAATTAATTTAACTTTTTATGATTAAGTCTAATATAATTAATTCTAAATTGTAACAGACTTAATCACAAACAATTATTCTTATAATAATAAAAGTAATTTACAATATCTTCGTTTGGATTCTACTTATTTAAGTTAGAAGATTAATTATATACTTTGCAAGCATATTTTAATTTATTCATAAACCCAGTTAGTTATTTTAAATATTTAAAAATAGTGAAAGTTAGTAATTATAGTACTAGATGAAAGAATGGCTTTTTAAAATATTTAAAAAATCTGTGTATTTTTCTTATGTTCAAAAAAAATTTAAATTACAATAGAGATGTGCAAAAATATTTTATTAAATATATAAACCTATTACTTCCAACTTTGTTTATTTTTTTATTAAGTTTTTACTCCAACATTTTAATGGCTTCAGATGAAGACGTGGATTGTTCAAATCCTAAATTTGGTTTAGAGTTAATGACTAGAACATCGTGTTTTGAAAAATCAAATTATGAATGTGATGTCATTCGATTTGGAAATAATTTTAAAGAAACTACCAATGCCATATCTTTTGCAATTACAGAAAACATATCACCTGAGCAATTATTTAAAATGTCACAATCCAATGTTGATATTAACCTAGTCAATAAACTCATCAAAGAGTATAATGCTAAATTAGCAGAAATAAATGTAGCCACATGGGCAAAGCCTTCATCATCAAATGTTGAAAGTATGAATCAATGGAGACAAAGAATTCGAACAGTTGTAGAAACAGAAGTGAATCCTATAAAAAAGCAAATCTATAAGGCTTTTGGTTTTAGTGAAGAGGATGCTGGAAAATTCACAAAATCTCCAGAGATGGTCGAAATTATAAGAAGTTGGAGAATTGCTAGAGAAAATTCAATGACTCTAGATAGAAGTTTTGATGTTGATAAAGATAAAGATTTAGTAAATGCCTGGAATAAATTAAGAGCACGATTTCCAAATATCAATACTATAAATCCAGCAATAAGCTCTTCTGTATGTAATATTAAATCTAATGGGATAATTGCACTTGCTGAATTTTTTAATCGAGGAGCAATTAAAAAATTTGATTATCGAAGATATACTACATGCAATAAGTTAGATTTTAGTGATTATGATGCCTTAACTGATGATCATATAAAAGAATTAGTAAATGTTGATGCTGATGATAATTGTAATTATATAGTCAGGAGTACTGATTTAATTTATTTGTACTCCTCTGAGCAAAAAAAATATCTAAGTTCTGATAAAAATTTATGTAAAATATTAATGTCTCAAATGGAAAATCTGCGAATTAAGCAACGGAGTCTTAGATTCAACTGAATTAATTAACTTAATGTTGCCAGATGTAGTAATATACTTAATAGAACACGATTAAATTTAAAATAACTGCATATGATTATATCTGATATAATCGCGAAGCGATCAGATTTAATCATGAGCAGTTATTATGAAAATGCAAACTTTAGTTTGGATTTTCATAATACGGGGAGATTGAAAATCGCCCCAAACAAACAAGAAAATAACTGATCATGATTATGTGCGCTTCTCATGAGTCGGCTGTTCCTAAAATCAATACGATAGAACAAAAGTTTAAACCCATTTCATCAAACAATGAATACCTTTTTAAACTTTACCTCAAGTACATTCGAAGATACTTGTTGGATTATGATATTGTTCACCAAACTCAGAAGCTTGCAGATTATCTGACGATGAACTCAGTCGCGCCAATAATAAACTGGCAGCATGTGCAAGAATTTAAAAAAACAATTTCCCATTTGGAATCAGATGGAATTCAAAGTAAAATAAAAAAATTTAAAATAATCAAATCTTATAACGAAAGGCAGCAACCGTTGTTATGGAGCGAGCGCGCAGCGGAAGCCCAGATTGCTGCCCGAGAACGTCGGGGTGGCGCCGCCCAAATCCACGTCGAACACCCCAGCGTTAGTATCACCGTTCCAGCCCCCACCCCGACCGAAGGCGCCAGCGTTATAATTAATCCAACCATAACCCAGACCTCCATACTGTGTACTTCCAAGGGCGTAAGTGCCAGTGGGGCCAAAGAGATATTTTGCAGTACCTGTGAGACCACCGACCGTACCTGTTATTGGGTTTGTAACATCTGTGATTTGTGACCAGTAATTGTCTGTGCCAAAATTAGTTGTAATGTCATCCTTGGACCACTCCCAAACGTTTCCTGAAAGATCCCAAATTTCTGAACCATTGGATAAATCTAAAGTTCTTCGCTGTTCTTTGCCACTCCCATAAACTTGAGCATCAGTATTGCTGGTCCCGTTGTATTTGTCTGCTGTATCTGAAACATCAAGCGCAGCTAATGGATAACTATCTGTATGACCTCTATACATCATTTCACTACCGACTGAATTACTAGTCCAGTTTGTATTCTTTAGTTCTACGTTTTGCGCAATAGTTTGCCATTGGGCATTCGTAATTAAATCATATCCTGCGCCTAAAGCCTGGCATTCTGAAATTGCTTGGGAGCGAGTTACATTCACCCAAGGAGTGCCATCAGGTCGTGACTCAGCCACATTGGCTGCGCTATAGGCGATATTACCATTGGATTGCCCCTGAATCTTCATCTCAAATTTTGCCACACAAAACCCTAAAGATGAGTAAGGCGACCTGGCTGGTATTGCAATAAAGTTTGTAGGGCAGATTGTAGCTACCCATGGGGTCAGCTCCTGGGTGGCAGTGCTTTGATTTCCTGCCACATCCACCGCTTTGATGTTGGCATAGTAAGTTTCAACGCCAGTCAGAAAATCAGCATCCTCGCTATAACTGAGTCCTGCCCCATTTCCTGTTGCTGTAGTGTAGGATTTTACAACACTGTTATCAGATTGCTTTCGTATTTCAATAACGTAATGAGAGAGCCCACTGGCTGTGTCCATACTTTCTGAAAAGGTAAATTCTGGCGTCTGTCGTTTATATAAAGTTGGCACCGTACCAACTGAAATTACCCCTGGTGGTGTTGGGGCTACTGTATCAACAGTCCAACCATCACTCACAGCTTCAGCTGAATAGTTACCTGCATTGTCCACAGCTCGAACTGCAAATCGGTAATTCACTCCATTGACTAGAGTTAATCCTGTAACCGGATTATTACTTTCAAAAGTTGCAAAGCTCGTCACATCAACATCGGCATTCGTGTGATCAATAATTTTTACTTCATGGCGTGCAATAGCACTTCCATTGTCCGTTCCGCCTATAAAAGTTAAAATTGGAGTCTGACTTGTTGAGTTTGACCAAATGCCATCTTCAAGTGAAGTTGGTGCGGTTGGTTTATATGAATTAGCTTGATTCATATTTTTTGGATTTAAGTCTTCAAAAGAATATCGAAGGTAACAACCACTGAGTAAAAGAAAATGAGATAACAAAATGATTTTTGAGATCACCAATAGACGTACAAAAGCATACATTTTAAGAAAATTTTTATAATTAAAATTTGATATAAGTACTACTCCCAACAAAAATGTTAATTTTTAATTAATAGCTCCTTTAAAAGTTTAACATCATTAATGATTCTGTTGCAAAAAAACCTGAAAATACGTTTCAAATTGAGAATTTTTATTTGTGTTTGTAGAGAATATGAAAGAATTTGAATTCGAAAATCAGT
>SXGU01228250.1_pt1 | contig 20885 bp, 17 predicted proteins | sample 3174531 | NCBI WGS metagenome assembly SXGU01 (sample SAMN11356863, study PRJNA531348) | freshwater metagenome | isolation source: freshwater sample F1-140 | place: China: Fuxian Lake, Yuxi | collected 2017-12-25 | reverse complement strand
TGGCCGTAGCAGCCACAGTCGCCCCACCCTAGATCGTCGGCCAGAAAGACAATGATGTTGGGTGGGGCGGCGGCGGGGGCTGCTGAATTTGACGCCAGCAATGCGCAGGCGATGATGAGGGAGAGCAGGCGGCAGATGGGCAACATGGGTAGGGCCTTTAACGCGATGGCTTCGCTTTTCCTTTTGCCTTGGCGGCGGCGGGTTCGGGGTCGCTGAAAGGCGGCTTGTCAAACGTCGACCCGTCGCCAGTGACACGCGGATCCCCGGCGCGAGTGAGCAATTCCAGCAGGCGCGCTGATGCTGCCTTCCTCGCTTCGAGATAGGCTGGGTCCGCCGCCACGTTGCGCAACTGGTCGGGATCCTTGCGAATGTCGTACAGCTCCTCGGCGGGCCGCTTGGCAAAGGCAAAGTCGTAGTGCTCCTTCCATTGCGGACTGTTGCGGTGCGCGACCAGCCATGCCTTGGTGGGGCCTGCGTCCATATCCGCAAAACAACTGCGCGTGTCATTTTCCAGCGTGGCGGCGGCGGGCGCGCGATCGTCCGTGACTGCCAGCGGAGCCCCCATGGGCCAGCGGTCCGGCGCAAAATTGCGGATGTAGAGAAAGTCGCGCGTGCGCAAGGCGCGCTGCGGATAGGGCAGATTGCCTTCGCGGGCGCTGCCGACGTGCCGCTCGCGACCAGTGACCACGTAGTCGCGCGTGGGATCCACCTGGCCGCTCTTTTCCGCGTGCAGCACCGGCACGAGGCTGCGTCCATCCAAAGTGCCGGGCATACGGGCGCGGCCCAGTTCGAGAAACGTGGGCGCCAAGTCCATCAGATTCACAAAATCGTCCACAACGCGCCCGGCTTTGATGCCGGGCCCGGCGGCCACCAGCGCCACTCCCGTGCCAAAGTCGTACAAGTTGCACTTGCCGTGCGGAAACCCCGGAGCACCGTGGTCGCCACTGACGATGACGAGGGTCTGTTCCGCCTGACCGGAAGCTTTTAGCCGCGCGAGAAGCGCACCCACATAGGCATCAAACGCCTGCGCCTCGCCCAGATAGTCCGCAAAGTCCTCGCGCACCTCGGGGACGTCGGGGAGAAACTTTGGCAGCTTCCCCTTGAGCGAGTCGGGATCGATGCCCCACAATTTCTTGCCGCTTCCTTTGACCCACGTTCGGTGCACCGTGGTGGGCCCGAACCAGTAAAACCACGGCTGGTTTGGTTGCCCGGCGGCGAGGAAGGCGTCGAAGTTGCCAGACACCTCCGAGAGCATCCGGCTCCGGGCTTGACCCAGCGGCGTGCCGCCATCCACCAGCCGTGTGACCTGTTCCGAATAATTGTTGTGCAACGCACCCGCCGCTTGGAAGGCGAACTTTTGACCCCCGAAGGGCGCGTCCGCCGGCGTGCCCGGGCTCCAGACCTTGAAACTCTTGCCGATGTGGTAGCCCGACTTGTTGAGCGCAGGGGGAAACGCCTCCACACTGCCGTCCCACACGGCTCCCTGCAGGATTGCCGCGCGACCGGTGTTAAAAAAGTAGCGACCCGAGAGCAGCGCACTGCGGCAGGGCGTGCAGGAGGGCGCATTGACAAAGGCGTTTTGAAAACGAACCCCGCGCCGGGCCAACCCATCGATGTGGGGCGTGCGCACCACGTCGTTGGGTGAGGGCCGATTTGCTTCTGCGTACACGCCCGCGTAGCGCCCCCAGTCATCGGCGAAACAGAAAAGGATATTGGGGCGCGCCCCGGGCGCCTGCGTGGCAGGGGAATCCACCGCCGTCATCAGCACCGCCGCCAAAACTGCGCGCAAAGCAGCCGTGCCAGCCGCGCCCGATCTGCTTCGGGAATCCCGGGGGAACATGATGGAACCCTACGCGAAGGTGCCGCCTTCTGACAAGTCCGGCTCCGCCACGCCCGAGGACGGTGAGCGAACCGGCTACTGCAGTTCGACCATGCGCAAACCGCCTGCAGGCACGCTAAGTTGCACGCGCTGGCCGCTGACATTCTCGGTCATGGGCAGGAGCCACGCCGCCCGACCATTCAAATGCCGTTGCCCTGTGGGGGATTCTCCTCTACAACACGGCCACACCGCATGTCCCTCCCACTTTTTCTTCGCCTTCAACTCATGGTGTTCCTGCACTACTTCGTGTGGGGCGCGTGGTATGTCACGCTGAGCACCTATCTGAACGACACGCTCAAGTTCCCCGGTGCGCAGGTTGGGCTCGCCTACGGCACGGTCGCCATCGGGGCGATGGTCTCGCCGTTCTTCGCGGGCATTGTGGCGGATCGCTTTTTCGCATCCCAGAAACTCCTCGGCTGCCTGCACCTCATCGGCGCCGCACTGCTCTACTACGTCTCGACGACGACCACCTTTGCCACGTTCTACCCGGCGCTCATCGCCTACACCATCAGCTACATGGCCGGACACGGGCTGACAAACGCACTCACGCTGCACCACTCGAAGAATCCGGCGAAGGAATTCCCGCTCGTGATGTTCATGGGCAGCGTCGGATAGATTGCCGCGGGATTCGTTCTCAGCGGATTCAAGCTCGAGGATAATGCGGGCATGTTCCGCCTCGCGTCCGGCGCGGCGCTGGTGATGGGGCTCTACTCGTTCACGCTGCCAAACACGCCTCCCAAGGGCGCGGGCGCGCCGGTGAACGTCCGCACGATGCTCGGGTTCGACGCGCTCAAGCTCATGCGTGACCGCTCGTTCTGCACGTTCATCATCTGCTCATTCCTCATCTGCATCCCGCTGAGTTTTTACTTCAACTGGATGCACGTCTTCATGGGCGAACTAGGCATTCAGAAGGCCGCGATGAAAATGACCGGGGCGCAGGTCTCGGATGTCGTGTTCCTCCTGCTGTTGCCGCTGCTGCTTCAGCGCATCGGCGTGAAGGGCATCCTCATCGTCGGCATGGTGGCTTGGACGGTGCGCTTTGGCCTGCTCACGCAGTTTGACGCCGAGCGCGACGCGACTTGGATGCTTTTCACCGCCATCGCCGTCCACGGCATGTGCTACGACTACATCTTCGTGATGGGCCGCATGTATGTGGACAAGCGTGCAACTCCGGAGATCCGCGCCGCGACGCAGGGATTCCACGCGTTTGTGACGCTCGGCGCGGGAATGTTCGTCGGTTCGTGGCTCGCAGGTGTGGTCGGGGGGCACTACGCCAGCGGTGCTACCCACGCATGGAAGAATATCTGGCTCGTGCCCGCGATCATGTCTGCCGTTCTCATCGTGGTGTTCGCGGTGTTGTTCAAGGACAACAGCGAGGCCGAGGGCGATCGATCCAAACAGCCGTGAGGGAATCAGGCTTGTTCACGCTGCGCTGACTTTCTAGTGTCGGCCATGCCCGCGACTCCTTCCGCACCTGTGCCGGCAGCGCTGTTCCATTACCGGGCCTTTGTGACGGGCGTTTACGATGGTGACACGTGCACGGTGGACATTGACCTCGGCCTTGGCATCTGGGTGCGAGGCGAGAAGCTCCGGCTCCACCGCATCAACACGCCGGAGCTGCGCGGTGCGGACGAGGTGCGGGGCAAGGCCGCGCGCGACCATCTCAAGTCTCTCGTCGAGGGCAAGGCAGCCCTGCTGCAAACCATCAAGGATCGTCGCGAGAAATACGGTCGCTACCTCGCTGAAATCTGGCTCGAACAACCCAACGCCATCCTGCTCAACGTCAACGACGCAATGGTCGGCGCAGGCCACGCCCGGTATCAGGAGTATTAATCATGAAGACCATCTCACGCCGCTTTCTCGGTTGCTTGTTGCTGTTCGTGTCGCTGTGCGCCACCGCCGCCCCGCGCTTGCCCAACGTCGTCGTCATCTTCTGCGATGACCTGGGCTACGCGGACATCGGGCCTTTCGGCTGCAAGGCGTACGCGACACCCAACCTTGACCGCATGGCACGCGAGGGCCGCAAGTTCACCCACTTTCACGTCGCGCAGGCCGTGTGCTCGGCCAGCCGCGCGGCCCTGCTGACCGGCTGCTACCCCAACCGCATCGGCATTCACGGCGCGTTGGGGCCGGGTGCGCGTCACGGCATCCACGCTGATGAGACGACGTTGCCCGAGGTGTTTAAGCAGCGCGGCTACGCGACAGGCATGGCCGGCAAGTGGCACTTAGGGCATCACGCAAAGTTCCTGCCCACGCGCCACGGTTTCGACGAGTACTACGGCCTGCCCTATTCCAATGACATGTGGCCGCATCATCCCGAGGCGAAGAAGGGAAGCTATCCGGCGTTGCCGCTCTTGGAGGGCGAGAAGGTGATTGACGATGACGTGACGCCTGCCGATCAGCCCGCACTCACGGCCGCCTACACCGAGCGCGCCGTCAAGTTCATCGAGCGCAACAAGGGCCGCCCGTTCTTCTTTTACCTCGCCCACTCCATGCCGCACGTGCCGCTCTTTGTCAGCGACCGCTTCAAGGGCAAATCCGGTGCGGGCCTCTTCGGCGATGTGATTCAGGAGATTGATTGGTCTGTCGGCCAAGTGCTCGACGCACTCAAGCAGCACAAGCTCGATGACAACACGCTTGTCATCTTCACCAGCGACAACGGCCCCTGGCTTAGCTACGGCAACCACGCTGGCAGCGCGGGGCCATTGCGCGAGGGCAAAGGCACCGCGTGGGAAGGCGGCACGCGCGTGCCCTGCCTCATGCGCTGGCCCGGTGTGCTTGCCGCGCAGAGCAGCAGCGACGCCATGTGGATGAGCGTGGATGTACTGCCCACGCTGGCAACCCTCATCGGCGCGCCCTTACCGCCCCGCAAGATTGATGGGCGCAATGTCTGGGGGCTCATTACGGACGCACCTGGCGCGGCGGGCGCCCCCCATCCCCATGATGCGTATCTAAGTTATTACGCGCAGAACGAACTGCAGGCGGTGTGGAGCGGGGATGGCCAGTGGAAGCTGCAACTGCCCCACACCTACCGCACGCTGGGCGGCAAGAACGGCGGACGCAACGGCACACCCGCGGCCTACATACAGAAGAAAATCACCCAGCCCGAACTCTACAACCTTAAAGGCGACGCGGGCGAAACACAGGACGTGGCGAAAGCCCACCCGGAGCTTGTGGCGCAGCTCTTGGCACACGCAGCCAAGGCGCGCGCCGACTTGGGCGACTCGCTCACCCAACAGGAAGGCAGCGGCAGGCGCGAGCCCGGGCGGCTGGCCAATCCCTGACCATGAGCCGTTAGGGTTTCGTCAGCAGCCCTGAGGCGCGCATCCACTCCCCGGCACGCGCTGGCCAGTGGCTCACCATGTTGGCCGAAGCGCGCAGTCCGTAGCCGTGGCCGCCGGTGGGGTAGAGGTGCAGCTCGGAGGGCACCTTCGCCTGCTTCAAGGCAAGGTAATAGAAGAGCGCGCACTCCGCCCGCACCCCGTCGTCCTGTGTCATCGCCAAAAACGTGGGCGGCGTCTTCGCGTTCACCGGCAATTCCGGCGGCAGCGCGTCCGCCTTTTCCTTCACGCTCAGATAGGCCGGATAGATGAGCAGCGCAAAATCCGGGCGGCACGGCACCTTGTCGGCTTCGTCCAGTGCAGGGTAGCTGCGCTGCTCGTACTGGTTGCAGGCCACGGCGGAGAGGTGGCCGCCGGCCGAGAATCCCAAGATGCCGATGCGCCCCGCATCCAACCCCAATTCCGCCGCGCGATGCCGCAGCACACCCAGCGCGCGCTGCGCATCCTGCAATGCCGCGGCGTGCTTCTCCCCGGTGGGCGCCTTGGGGACGCGATATTTGAGCAGCGCCGCATTCACCCCGATGGAGTTGAGCCACTGGCACACCTCCGTCCCTTCAAGATCCCACGCCAGGATGTTATAGCCGCCGCCCGGACAGACCATCACGCAGGCGCCGGTGTTCTTGTCCTTGTCGGCGCGGTACAGGCTCAGGGTCGGCCGCGAAACATTCCCCAGACGAATGACCGGCTTGCCCGACACCTTGCCGGCGTTGGGGCCGGAGGTGTCGCGCTCCTCCCCGGCAGCCGCAAGGGCACCGGGCGCACCCTGGGGCCAAAGCGTGATGACCTGGGGCGTGGCGGCTGCACAAAGGTTCCAGCTACATAGTGCGAGTGCCAACGCCAAGAAATGCTTCATCCCCGCCATGAAAGCCCAGGGGCTGCACCCCGGCAATCAGTCATTTTCGCCCTCTTGCAGGGAGGGGGAACAAGCCCGGACTGGCAGCGGCACTCATGCCCGCAATTCAGAAAAACGATTATACGATATTTTATTGACACAACAACCTATTGTGGTGTACAACATTATTATATGGATATGGAGATGCGACAGATCATAGCGATGCGCGCTTCTGCTGAAGAAGGCGATGTCCGGGCGCAGACCGAGATGGGTATCAGCTACGCCCATGGCCAGGGCGTGAAGAAGGATGCGACTGAGGCGGTGAAGTGGTTTCGCAAGGCCGCCCTGCAGGGATTTGCCCAAGCGCAGTTCAATCTGGGGGTCTGCCATGCCCAAAGGCCGGGACGTGGTGAAGGATGGGCAGGGGGCGGTGAAGTGGTTTCTGCTCGCAGGCGCGAAGGGAGCCGCGAACGCCAGGAAGGCAATGGCATGCTTGGAAGTGCTGTTCACGGCGAAAGATCGTCGGGATGGCCAGAAACGGGCCAGGGCGTGGCAGGCCGAGTTTAACCTCGAATCCTCCGGAGACTCCTGCAAGGGCGCCTGCGCAAGCGCCTTTGCAGGGGGCACCTGCGGTGGGCAATAAGGCGGGCTCCTGCGGGGCAGCCCACCTGCGGTGGGGCAATAGAGGGGGGACTCTTGCTCAATGCAATTGCCCCTCCGGGGCGGCCACCTATTGCATGGGAATCGGTGCTTGCCCCAGTGGAATCTGAGCCAACCCCATGGGAATCTGAGCCAACCCCAGTGGAATCTGAGCCAACCCCAGTGGAATCTGAGCCAACCCCATGGGAATCTGAGCCAACCCCATGGGAATCTGAGCCAACCCCATGGGAATTGGAGCCTGCCCCTGCGGGGAGCAATAATCCCCCATCGCCCGCTGCAGGCGCTCCTGCGGAGGGCAATACCCCCCCCCTATGGCCCGCCGTATTGCCCCCGCGCAGCGGCTGCACGGAAGGTTGCAGATGACTTTTCCGGCGGGCCATAGAATCATCGCCTTGGGCTGGGCGCGCACCTGCGCATTCTCCCCGCGCATCCTGCATGGCAAAGACGCTGGGCATCCTTCTCACCCTCTTGTGCCTTTCGATGGGTGCCGTGGTGTGGCTTCACCATCTGGGTGCCGGCGTGACGTCGGCCGACCTGACAGTGCTCTGCGCCGCCAGCTTGAAGCCGCCCATGGAAGCCGTGGGGGGCGCCTATCGCGCCCAGTCGGGCGAAGGACTGCGGTTGCAATGGGGCGGCTCGGCCACGCTCCTGGGGCAGATTCAAATCACGCGCCGCGGCGATGTGCTCATCACCGCCGATGAAGGCACGATGACCGATGCGCGCCGGGGGGGCTGGGTTCTCGAAGCGGCGCCGCTTCTCACGCAGCGGCCGGTGTTTGCCGTGCGCGCGGGAAACCCCAAGGCCATTCATGAATTAAGCGACCTCTTTCGTCCCGATGTCCGCGTCGGCCTTGCGGATCCCAAGGCCGCCAGCATCGGGCGCGCAACGCGCGATGGCCTGGGCGAAGTCTGGCCGAAGCTGGCGGCGCACGCCGCTGTCATGAAGCCCGTCGTCACCGAGATTGCCGGCGACCTTGTGTTGGGTGCGGTGGATGTCGCTGTGGTGTGGGATTCCACCCTGCGACAGTTTCCAGGTTTGCAAAGGGTGGATTTCCCGGGAATCGCCTTCGCGCCGGAACACGCATGGGCGGCGACGCTGACCAGGGCCGCACATCCCGCCGCCGCGCAACGCTTCGCCGCGTTTCTGCGCACGCAGGCTTCGCAAGAGGTGTTCAAGTCCCACGGCTACGCGCCCGCCACTGCCCAGACACCATGAGCAGCCCCGCGACCCGACATCCCTTCACCCCCTTCTGGGCCACGCTGGCGGTGATTGCCGTGGCGTACATCCTCTTTCTCGTGGCGCTCTTGGCGACCACAGCGGCGTACAGTTCGCCCGGCCAGATCGCGGCGGCGATGCGCTCAGCAGAGATTCGGCACGCCCTTCAACTGAGCCTGGCAACCTGCACTGCGGCGGCCATCCTGTCGCTTTTGCTGGCGGTGCCCATCGCCTATCTGCTCTCGCGGCGCGAGTTCCCGGGCAAGGCACTGGTGGAGGCATTGCTGGACATCCCCATCGTGCTGCCGCCCATGGTCGTGGGGCTTTGCCTGCTCATTTTTTTCCAGTCTCCATTGGGCCGGGCCATCGAGACCGTGGTGCCCTTTACCTACACCGTGTACGGCATCGTGCTGGCGCAGACGCTCATCGGCACCTCGCTGGCGGTGCGATCCATGCGCGGCACCTTCGAGCACCTCTCGGCGCGGCCCGAGGAGGTGGCGATGACCCTGGGATGCACGAGGGCGCAGGCGGTGTGGCGCGTCACGCTCCCGGCGGCGCGCAGCGGCATGTTTGCCGCCGCGAGTCTGGCGTGGGCGCGAAGTCTGGGCGAGTTCGGGCCCATCCTCGTTTTCGCCGGCGCCACGCGCATGCGCACCGAGGTGCTGCCCACGACCATCTGGCTGGAACTGGGCGTGGGCAATCTCGCCGCGGCTATCAGCGTGAGCCTGTTGCTGATGGCACTGGCGGTGCTGGTGCTGGTGGCGTTGCGCTGCGCCGGAGAACGGCCATGATTGCGATTGAGGATCTCCACTGGAGCGGGGGCGACTTCCGGCTGGAGGGCGTTTGCCTTCATGTCCCGGCCGGTGGCTACGGCGTCCTCATGGGGCCGACGGGCTGCGGCAAGACGACGCTCTTGGAGCTGATGTGCGGCTTGCGGCAGCCTGATCGCGGGAAGGTGCGCATCCACGGCGCCGATGTGACCGGCAAGCCTCCGGGAGAGCGCGGCATGGGCTATGTGCCGCAGGATAGCGCGTTGTTTCCCGCCATGCCGGTCGCCCGTCAGCTGGGCTTCGCGCTGGAAATCCGGCGCAGGCCCCCGGCGCAAATCCGCGAGCGCGTGCAGTCGCTGGCCGGGCAGCTGGGCCTCACGCCGCTGCTGCTCCGGATGCCGCGGGATCTGTCGGGGGGCGAGCGCCAGCGCGTGGCGCTGGGACGGGCGCTGGCGGCCGATCCGTCCGTGTTGCTGCTGGATGAACCCCTTTCCGCGTTGGACGAAAAGACCCGCGACGAGTTGACCCTGCTTCTGGGGCGCCTGCGCCGCGAGCGAGCGCTCACGGTGCTTCATGTCACGCACAGCCGGCGCGAGGCGCTCCGGCTGGCTGACTGTCTGTTTCGGATGGAAGGCGGGCGCGTGAGTGCGGCGCCCCTCGATGGGATTGACGAAGGTGGAACCCGCCGGGAGGAGATTCCCTAGGGCAGGACGCGCGGCACCCACACGACCACCACCACAATCACCGCGGCGGCGCCGGCAAGGTCAAGTGCCAGCCCGGATCGAATCATCCGTGAGAGCGGAATGCAGCGCGAGCCGTACACGATGGCGTTGGGTGGCGTGGAGATGGGCAGCATGAACCCCATCGATGCCCCCAGACACGCCGCCAATGCAGGCTGCACCGGATCCACGCCCGCCGCCTTCGCAACCGCGATGGCGATGGGAACCATCATGGTCGCCGAAGCCAGATTGGATGTGGTTTCCGAGACGAGAAGGCCGGCCAGCGCGAACACGACGCAAAGCCCCGCCACGCTGCTCGTGGGGGAAAGGCCCGCCAGCCCTTCGCCAATCCAGCGGGCAAGCCCCGTGTCTTTCATGAGCTGCCCCAGCGCCAGCCCGCCACCAAAGAGCAGCAGGGTGCCCCAATCGATGGTCGCCGCGTCGCGCCAGGTGAGGGTGAACTCCATGCGCCGGAGGTTCACGGGCAGCAGAAAGAGCAGCAACGCGCCGGCAAGGGCCGCCATGGACTCAGGCAGATGCGCCTCGAACCAGCGGCACAGCGGCGCGTCCAGACCCTGCACCAACCCCGTGATGCCGGGGGTGAGCCACAGCGCCACCATGATGGCGAAGGCACCCAGGACATTGCGCTCGCCCCGGGTGAGCGTCCCCAGCTTTGCGCGCTCTCCCCTGATCCATTCGCGACCGCCTGCCATCGATCCCGGCGGGGCGGGGTACGAGCGCGAAAGGTGCCACACGAGAAACACCATCAACACCACCATGAGGGGCAGCCCAAAACTCATCCACTGGAAGAACGAGATCTTTACGCCGGTCTCCCGCTCGATTTGCGCGATGCCGATGAGGTTGGGAGGCGTGCCCACGGGCGTCGCCAGCCCGCCCACCGACGAAGCGAAGGCCGCCATCAACATGAGGCCCGTGCCATAGGGCAGGTCGGTGTGGCGCACGACCGCGCCCGTGCGGTGCGATTGCATGCGCGCCATCTCCTGCAGGATGGCCAGGCCAATCGGCAGCATCATCGCCGTCGTGGCCGTGTTGGACATCCACATGGAGATGGCCGCCGTCACGACGCCAAACGCGGCCATGAGCTTGACGGGACTTTCGCCCACTCCGGGCATCGACAGAATGCCGAAGGCGATGCGGCGGTTAAGACCGTGGCGCTGGATCGCCTCGGCCACGAGGAAGCTGCCCAGATAGAGGAACAGAATGGGGTCGGCAAAGCTGCGGAACACCGTGGTCACCGGGCCGATTCCCAGAAGCACGCAGAGAAAGGGCCCCAACAGCGCGGTGGCCGGCAAGGGAATGGCCTCGGTTACCCATAGCGTTACCACCGCTCCCATGAGTGCCAGCAGCCGGTGCGCCGGAATCGCCAGTCCGGTGATGGGAAGATACCACAACGCGAAGAACACCAGTGGTGCCAGCACCAAGCCTGCCTTGCGCCGGCGCAACTCAAAGCGCGCTTCCGCCTCCGAGATGGTGCCGCCTTCTTGGCTCTCTTGGCTCATGTGAGGGGCGTATCGTGCGCGAAATGCGGTGCCGCACTCAAGCGCCAAGCAGCATTCGAAGCTGGTGCCGCACGCGGCGCCGTGCGAGAATCGCCACATGCCGATCTACGAATTTCACTGCGCGAATTGCGGGAGGGACAGCGAGATGCTCGTGCGTTCCACGAGATGGCGCGGGGCGTCGTGCCCCTCCTGCGGCTCCCGTGATTTGAAAAAGAAATGGTCCACCTTTGCTTCGGGCGGAATGTCGGGCGAGAGCGCCCCGGCCTGTTCGGGCGTGCCGACCTCCTGCGGCCGTTGCGGCACAGGCAAACCGCATTCGCACTGATTTGCGCCATGACGACGCTCTCCTTCCTCCGCGCGTGGCGAGCGGCGTTCACCGCGCGCGCCGCTGTGGTGTTTGGTGTGCTTGCCTGCGCGCTGGCGTGGGGAGCGCCACTGGCAAGCGATGCCACAGCCCCCGTTGCGGCGCGTCCCAACATCCTGTTCATCATCACCGACGATCAGGGTTACGGCGACATGGGAGCGCACGGCAATCCCATCCTCAAGACGCCGCATCTGGATCGACTGCACGCGCAGAGCCGCCGATTCACGGACTTTCACGTCAGCCCCACCTGCGCACCCACGCGCAGCGCTCTGCTCACGGGCCGGCATGAGTTCAAGAACGGCGTGACCCACACCATCCTTGAGCGCGAGCGCCTCGTGCCCACGGCCACGACGCTGGCGCAGGTGCTGCAGCAGGCGGGTTACACGACGGGGATTTTCGGCAAGTGGCATCTGGGAGACGAGCCGGCGTACTGGCCCAACCGCCGCGGGTTTGACGAGATGTTCATTCACGGTGCCGGTGGCATCGGCCAGACCTACGCGGGGTCCTGCGGCGATGCGCCGGGCAACACGTATTTCAACCCCGCCATCCTCCACAACGGCCGGTTCGTGCGCACGCAGGGTTATTGCACCGACGTGTTCTTTGCGCAGGCGCAGCGTTGGATTGAATCAGCGAACAACGGCACCCGCCCCTTCTACGCGCACCTGGCGCTCAATGCGCCGCATGCCCCGCTGCAGGTGCGGCCACAAGACGAAGCCCGCTACGCCGGCAAGGTGGATGCGCCCACCGCGAAATTCTTCGGCATGGTCGCCAACATCGACGACAACGTCGGGCGCCTGCTGGCGCGTCTGGACGCACTGGGAATCCAACGGCGTACGCTCGTGATTTTCATGAACGACAACGGCGGCACAGGAGGCGTGAAGATCCACAACGTGGGCATGCGCGGTCAGAAGGGGACGGCGTGGCTGGGCGGCACGCGTGCCTGTTCGTTCTGGCGCTGGCCCGACGTGATCGCGCCCGGCGACTGCGGGGCACTGACGGCGCATGTTGATTTTTTTCCCACCCTCTCGGAGCTGGCCGGCGCAGACCTTAACGCCACCGTGAGGGGCCAGGTCGAAGGGCGCAGCCTTGTGCCCCTGTTAAAAAACCCGGCGGCGGCGTGGCCCGAGCGCACCCTCTTTACGCATGTGGGCCGGTGGCCCAAGGGCACTGATCCCGCCGAATGGAAATACAAGATGTGCAGCGTGCGCACGCCGCGCTGGCATCTGGTTTCGCCCGACGGCGGGCGCGAGGCGCGCTGGCAGCTCTTTGATGTGCAGGCCGACCCCGGAGAAAAGGTGGACTGCGCTGCCAGCAACGCGGCGCACGTCAATGCGCTCACGACGCAGTACGACGCTTGGTGGGCGAGCGCGCGGCCGCTCATGGCGAACGAAGCCGCGGTGGGGCCGAAGGTGAACCCGTTCAAGGAGTTCTACTGGAAACAATTTGGCGGCGGCCCGCCCCAGTAGGCGGCAATGGCCCAGGCGACTGCAAAAGGCGCAGGAATTATCCCAAAAGCCTCCTTGACTTCCCGGTGTCGAAGGCGAGAGTGTCGTGTAATAGCTCACAAAAGACCACCGCATCATCACATGAAAACTCCAAGCACACGCCGCCAGTTCCTCTCGCAGGTTTGACAGGGAATGATCGTCGCCACCGTGGGACACGAGGTTTCCTCGGAGATGGGCATGGCGGACGTTCGCGCCGCCGAAGCCGTCAAGCCGCTCAACTTCGGCGAACTGGAGCCGCTGGTGGGGCTGATGCAGGAGACCCCCGCGGCGAAGCTCCTTCCGGCTCTGAACGCGAAGCTTAAAGCCGGAGTCACGCTGCGCCAGTTGACGGCCGCCGGTGCCCTGGCCAACGCCCGCACCTTTGGCGGCGAGGATTACATCGGCTTCCACACGATGATGGCGCTCAGCCCCGCGCTGCACATGTCCGGCGAGATGCCCGATGGACAGCGCGCGCTGCCGGTCTTCAAGGTGCTCTATCGGAACACCAATCGCATCCAGGAACGCGGCGGGCGCTCCGCCGAGGTGCTGCATTAGGTGGCCGAGGAATCGGCCAGCACCCGCCATGATTCGCAGACCCTGCGCGCGGCCGTGCACCAAAAGGATGTCGCGGCCGCCGAGAAGGCATTTGCGTCGCTGGCGCGCACCGGCGCCGCCGATGCGTTTAATCACCTGCTGCACACCGTGCAGGACAACACGGAAGTTCACCGTGTCGTGCTGCCCTACCGCGCGTGGGACTTGCAGGGGATCATCGGCAGCGAGCACGCGCACACGTTGCTGCGGCAGTCGGTGCGCTACTGCGTTCGCGCCGAGTCGCGCACGGCCAGCGCCACGTGGAATGAGCCGCGCACGCTGCTGCCCAAATTGATGGATCAGCACAAGCTCTTGGGACGCGAGCTGGGCACGCGCGCCATGGACGACGCGTGGGTGGAGCAGTTTAGCTCCACTCTTTTCAAAGCCTCCCCCACGCAGGCAGCCGAGGCGGCGGCCGCCGCGCTGGCTGAAGGCATCGCTCCGGCCGCCGTCGGCGAAGCCATCTCGCTTGCGGCCAACCAGCTCTGCCTGCGCGACCTGGGCCGCCCGCCGAGTCAGGAGTCGGCCGGCAAGCCCGTGGGAAGCGTTCACGGCGATTCCATCGGCGTCCACGCCTGCGACAGCGCCAACGCGTGGCGCAACATGGCCCGCGTGTCCAACGCGCGCAACACGTTCGCCTGCCTCATCCTGGGCGCCTATCAGATGGCGCTGGATCGCGGCCAACGCGGGGGCGACTTCCTCAACTGGCAGCCCCTGCCCGTGCAATGGCAACTGGATCAGGTGAAGGCCACCTCGCAGGCGGACCTGCTGCGCGAGGCCGAGGATGCGATCCGGCAGAACCTGCAAGCGCGCACGGCCGCCATCGTCCACCGGTATGGCGAGCTCAAGCTGCCTGCCCGGCCGGTGTTCGATTTGATGCTGCGCTATGCGGTGAGCGAGGATGGCGCACTGCACGCCGAGAAATTCTACCGCACGACGGTCGAGGAATTTGCCGCCGCCCGCGCACCCTTCCGCTGGCGGTTGCTGGTGGCCTTGGGCCGCGTGACGGCCAGCGAGTTCGGCCGCCCCGCTCCGGGCATGGACGAGGCCCGGGCGCTCATCAAGGCCGCCTAGTTCACAAGGCACGAAGCGCAATCCCGCGGTGGACTGCCATCCGGTTGCTTGGCTTTAGCCAAGAGTCCCGAGTGATCGGTGTCCCTGCAGTGGACTCGCTGTGGAGTCTGGGCGTCGCTACGCGAGGATTTCCCGAACCACGCGGCCGTGGATGTCCGTGAGGCTGTAGTCGCGACCGCCGTAACGGTACGTCAGCTTCTGGTGGTCGATGCCCATGAGGTGCAGCATCGTGGCGTGCAAGTCGTGGTGATGCACCTTGTTCTCCACGGCGATGGAACCGTGCTCGTCCGTCGCACCCACCCTCTGGCCGCCCTTCACGCCGCCGCCGGCCATCCACATGGTAAATCCCGCGGAGTTATGGTCGCGCCCATCTTCCCCCTGACCGGGGGGCGTGCGGCCAAACTCGCCGCCCCACACCACCAGTGTGTCCTTTAGAAGACCGCGATCCTTGAGGTCCGTCATCAGCGCCCCGATGGGCTGATCCACCTGCGCGCACAACTGCCCAAGGCGTCCTTTAAGGCCATTGTGTGTGTCCCAGTTGCCTAGGCTGATTTCAACAAACCGAACGCCCGCTTCCGACAGCCGCCGGGCCATGAGGCATTGCCGCCCGAAATTGTCCGTGGCACCACCACCTGCATTGGGCTTCTTGGCGGCACCAGCCTTGCCCTTGGCCGCAACCACACCCTTGCCGATGCCGTAGCGCCGCAGCATCTCGGCATTTTCCTTCGACAGATCCATCAGCTCAGGCAATGCCGCTTGCATACGAAATCCCAGCTCGTAGGAATTGATCACTCCTTCCAACTCCGGGCTGGCCGCCTGCCGCTCAAGCAGGCCGGCGTTGAGCGACTGGATGAAGTCGAGCTGTTCGCGCTGGCGGGCGGCCGAGAGCGGCGACTGCAAGTTGCCCACGCGCGCGGCCGCAACGGAGGCGTCGGCATCCCCGATGCGCGTAGCCTGATACGACGCCGAGAGGAACGCATTGCCGTAGTTTTGCGCGCCGCCCAGATCGCCCGGCGGATTGATGGTGACGAAGCCCGGCAGATTTTGGTTCGCCGTGCCCAGCCCATAGAGCAGCCACGCGCCCAGCGACGGGCGTGTGAAACGAAATTCGCCCGTGTGCAACATCAGGCACGCCTGCGGATGGTTGGGCACATTGGTGTGCATGCTGTTGATGAGGCACAGGTCGTCGGCGTGGCGCGCGACGTGGGGAAAGAGGCTGCTGATCCACAGGCCGCTCTGGCCGTGCCGGCTGAACGGAAAGGGCGAAGGCAGCAACTTGCGCCCCCGGTTGCGATCCTGCACCTGGCCGCTCAGACTGGCGACCGACTTGCCGGCGTTGACTGCCAGTGCCGGCTTGTAATCAAACGTGTCCACATGCGAAGGCGCGCCGCGCATGTACATGAAGATGACCCGCTTGGCGCTCGCCGGAAACTGCGGCTGACGTGGTGCCAAGGGGTTCATGGCTTTGGCCTCACGCGCGGCGGCTTCCGCCGCCAAACCTGCCAGCGCCATGTAGCCAAATCCGCACGCGCTGGTTTTAAGCCACTCGCGGCGCGAGGGAAAAAGTTGAGGTGTGTTCATGGTTTCTCCGCCGGGGTTATTGCAGGTATCGGAATTCCGCCGAGGCAAACAGCGACTGGCAAAGGCCCGCCCACGCCTTTGCCGGCGGCACCTTGTGTATCTCTAGAGATTGCTTGAGGTGCGCCAGCGCCGCTGCGCGCTCGGCCGGTTGCGGTTCGCGGGAGAGCGCCATGCGAAAGACCCTGTCCACGCGCGCGGCGTCATTCTCCGGTGGCCCGGTCAAAACGCGTGCCGCAAACGCCTCCGCCTGTTTGACGAGCCACGGGCTGTTCATGAGAAAGAGCGACTGGGCCGGCACCGTCGTCACCTCGCGCTGTGCGACCACGATGTTGGGGTTGGCCATGTCAAAGAGGCCCAGAAGCTCCGGCAGTGGCGCGCCCCGCAGGATTCCCAAATACACACTGCGCACGTTGGCGTCGGCCGAGGTGATGGTCGGGCGCTTGGGATTTCCGCCCGCGCTGGCAAGCGACCGGCCCGGCGGCGCGAGGTCAAGCTGGCCACTCACGAGCAGGATGGCATCGCGCAGAGGCTCGCCCTCCAGCCGGCGCGGGCTCATCCGCCAGAGCAATGTGTTGTCGGGATCAGTGGCGTAGGCGGGTGCAGAGGGGGCGCTGGAGAGCTGGTACACGCGGCTCAGCACGATGGCGCGAATGAGTTTCTTGGTGGACCAGCCCTCGCGCACGAAGGCCGCCGCCAGATGATCCAGCAGCGCGGGATGGCTAGGCCGGTCGCCCAAGGCGCCAAAGTTGTCCGCGCTGGACACCAGCCCCCGCCCGAAGAGGTGCAGCCAGATTCGGTTCACCGCCACTCGCGCCGTCAGCGGATTGCGCGCGTCGGTGAGCCACGCCCCCAGTTCCGCGCGACCGCTCCCGGCCCCACCCAGTTTCGGCGCGGGCATCGTATGCACCACCGCGAGCGTGCCACGGGGCACGCGCTCTCCGCGTTTCTGCGACTCACCACGAATGCACAGGGCTGTGTCGGTGGACTTGCCGTCCTTCACGCCCATGCACGGGCTGCCGTCGGAGAGCGCATGCAAACCGCCAACGGCGCCGGCGGCCTTCGCGTTATTGGCATTGGGCCGTCCCGGGCCCGCGAGCATCGTGCTGCTCTCGAAGAACCCCGCCAGCGCGTAGTATTCCTTCTGCGTGATCGCATCAAACTTGTGGTCGTGGCAGCGCGCGCACATCACCGAAAGCCCCAGAATGCCCCGCGTGGTGGCGTCCACCTGATCGGCGATGAGGTCCATCTGGAAGTCCGGGTTGTTCTGCGCGCGCGGCTTGCTGGTGAGCGCAAGAAATCCCGTCGCCGTGATTTGAGTGTCGCGCTGGCGCGAATCGGCGGCGGGCAGCAAGTCGCCGGCGATTTGTTCGCGCAGAAAACGGTCGTAGGGCGTGTCGGCGTTGTAGCTGGCGATCACGTAGTCGCGGTAGCGCCAAGCGTGCGGAAAGGGCACGTTGTCGGCGTTGCCGTTGCTTTCGGCAAACCGCGCAATGTCCAGCCAGTGCCGCCCCCAGCGCTCACCAAATTGCGGGGAGGCCAGCAACCGATCCACCACGCGCTCAAGCGCGTTGCCAGCGCCATCGACTGCAAACGCGTCAAGTTCACTGGGCGTCGGTGGCAGCCCCGTCAGATCAAAGCTCAGCCGCCGCAGCAGCGTGGGCCGATCCGCATCGGCGACCGGCACCAGATTGCGCCCTTCAAGCGCCTCCAAGATGAACCGGTCGATGTCGGTGCGCGGCCACGCGGTGCGCTTGACGCGTGGCACGGCGGGTTTGCCGACGGGCTGAAAGGCCCAAAAACTTCGCGCCTCCTCCGGCGTCATGCGTTTGTACCCTGCGCTCCCAGCGGCATCGCGAGGATCCGGCGCGCCCATTGCGATCCATTGTTCAAAATCTGCCGCCACACTCGCCGGCAGTCGCAGCTTGGGAGGCATCTCAAGCTTGCCCTCGTGCCGGATGGCCCGAAGCACGAGGCTTTGTTGGGGGCTGCCCGGCACGACGCCCGGGCCGGTCTCGCCGCCCGCCCGGATGCCTTCGCGCGAGTCGAGGCGCAGCCCGCCCTTGACCTTGGCAGATTGGGCGGAATGGCATTCAAAGCAGTGCTGGGTGAGCACCGGCCGAATCTTGCTTTCAAAAAAAGCCGCCTGCGCTGCTGTGAGTGCTGCCGGCTTGGTGGCCCCGGCGGCAGTCATCGCCAGCATCGTTGCCATCACTACGGCCAGCGGCACCGGTTGCATCACGTTTCTCATGGCTCTTGCAGGGTCGCTTTGCGTCTTCAGGTCGCTGGGTCAACTGGCGGGACGGCCGACATGGTAGAGCTGCTGGATGGACGGCTCGTCCAGCGCCGCACCGAAAATCATGACTTCGTCCATGCGCCCGTTGAAGCGGCGGATGAGGTGCGCGTCCTTCGCTGCCGGGCGCCCCCAATTTCCCAGCTCCACGGCCCCGCCGCGAAGTGGGCGCCGGTCGGGCAGGGTTGCCATTTCCACCAGCCGGCCGTTGAAATAGTGGCAGACCCGGCCCGAACGCGTGTCCAACGACAACGCGACGTGCAACCAGCGCCCAATTTGCATCGAATCAATGACCGGCGGAGTGGTGCTGACCCAGGGCGCGGGATATTTCCTGTCCAAGCGATGAAGGACGCACTGCAACTTCCCCTCGCCTGTGATCTGCCAAGTGGGCGAGCCGCGCCGCTCTCCATCAGCACTGAGCAGGCTTAAGATCGGCTGGTCAATCGAGTCCACGCGCACCCATGCGGCGAAGGTGAGTGCTGGCAGATGCTGCTGCTCCGCCCTTTCGGCCTTCTCCGCCTTCGAGTCTGGCCGGGGCACGGCGGCCGGGGTTCCTGCGCCTCCCGCTACGGGCTGGCGCAGGGTGAGGCGGATGCGGTCGCCGGGGTGTTTAAACTCCAGCGCGTCCTTGCCCTGCCACCGGCCCTCAACCCACCGGCATCCAATGATGGTACCAGACATTTCGGGTTTGTCTCGCAGCAGGCTGTTGAGCCGCCGCGCCTTGCCATTGCGCTCGAAATCAAAATACGCCAGCAGGCGAGGATCGTCCTTCCAAAGCTCGCGGGCTTCGCGCCAGCGCGCGAACTGCAAAGTCGCGTCAGCTTCCGCCTGCGCCGCGGCTTCGGGTGCGGAGATGAACCGCGTGGGATCGGCGGGGATGTCCAGAATCTGCCCGGCCTGATCAATGCGCGCGGCCCGGCCTGCCGTGAGGTCCGCCTTTGCCGGCGTAACGGGGCCTGTCGGCGGGTGAACCTCCACGCGTCCGTCAAACACGTGCACTTCCGCCGGGCCATTCTCCGCCACCTCGATACCAAATTCGGTGCCTAAGTCCACCAATCGCGCCTGTGCGGTGAGAATCGTGAACCCTGCCGCGGGCGCAGGCACGATGGCGCGAAGCTTGCCGCTGTGGCAAACGGCCAAATCAATGCTTCGCAGTTCAAAATCGGCCGGGCCTTCCAAGAGCACCGTGGCACCGCTGTAAAACTCCAGCCGCACCAATCCGGCGCGCAACTTGATGCGGCCCGGAGGCAGGGAGGCGCCGGCACCCAGCTCGGCCGTCTCCCAAACGGCACCCACGGCACTGGCCAGCAATGCCACGCCTGCGGAATCCGGGCGTGGGGCCGCCCGCAGGGGATCGCGCGCGGGGCCACTCAGAAAGACGAATGCCAGCAACGCCGCCCGAGATGCGGCCAGCGCCCACGGCAGCCAGCGCAGGGCGGGAAGCACCGCAGGTTGCGGGACCTGCGCCCATTCTTGCCCCGTCGGCGAACCGCACCCGTCCAGCGCGGATTCCAAATTCATGTACCGGATAAAAAACGCGCGCGCAGCCTCGTCGCTCTTAAGCCGCTGCTCCAAAAGCCCACGCTGATCCTCGGTGAGGCGCCCATCGCAATGGGCCGCGCACAGTTCAGCGAATGATTCCCATTCGCTCATGCGACCTCCTTACGCATCTCGCGCTCGATGCACTGCAGCAGGGCCATTCGAATGCGTGAAAGCGCCTTGTACGCCGCCGCCACCGACCGGCCGGTCACTTCCGCAGCCTCCTTCATGGCGGCGCCCCGGGTGTACACGGCCGTGACGAGGGCGCGTTCTGTGTCGCGCAACTTGGTGAGGCAAGTTTGCAGCGCGCGCCGTTCACGCGCCAGTGCCTCGCCTGATTCCACAACCTGCGCTCCCAGCAGTTCCACCACCTCATCGCTGAAGACGTGGCGGTCGCGGGCGCGCTCGCGCCGGTATTTGAGCACTTCAAATCGGGCAATCACGCTGGCCCATGCCGAAAAGCTCGTCCCCATCTCGAACCTGTCGAATTTCTTCCAGAGTACGAGGCTGGTCTCCTGCAGCACTTCATCCACATCGGTGACGCTGGGCAGCAACACCCGCAGCAAACCGCGCAGCCCCGGTTCCGCCTGAAGGAACAACCGCACAAAGTCTTCGTATTTCTTGTCCGGATTCTCCATCACGCGTGCCACCCAGCAGATGCCCAACCTGTGACTACTGAGAGACTCCCGGCTGACCCCTCGGTTGGACAGGAGATTGTGGCAGGCCGCCGGACGGTGGGGAAGGCGGTTTAGTCGTCTCGCTCGACGGAAAGCACCTGCAATTCCTGTACCCCGGCGGGGCTTGGGAAGCGGATGCGCTGACCGGCACGCGCACCCTCCAATGCCCTGGCCAGGGGGGACTGCCAACTGATCCAGCCGCGATCCAAATCCACCTCATCCACGCCAACGATACGGTAGCTTGGCTGCTGCCCGTCGCGTTCACGGACACAAACGGTGCATCCAAAGGCCACGACCCCGTCCGGTGTGCTTCGCGCAGGAACCACGGCCGTCTCCAGACTCTGTTGCA
>SXGU01297093.1_pt1 | contig 20893 bp, 32 predicted proteins | sample 3174531 | NCBI WGS metagenome assembly SXGU01 (sample SAMN11356863, study PRJNA531348) | freshwater metagenome | isolation source: freshwater sample F1-140 | place: China: Fuxian Lake, Yuxi | collected 2017-12-25 | reverse complement strand
GTCAACAAGATGGACCGCATCGGTGCGAACTTTGAGAACGCGTTGAACGACATGCGCACCAAGCTGCGCGCGTATGCGTTCCCGATTTTCCTGCCTCTAGGGGCCGGACCGACCGAGGCCGAAGGCAAGATCGTGGTGGGCGGCTTTGAAGGCGTGATCGACGTGGTCAACCAGAAGGCCATCAACTGGGGTCCGACCGAGGCCAACGAGGGCTTGAACTACGACGTCACAGAAATCCCCGCCGAGCATCAGACCCGCGCGAAGGCCGCGCTCGCGGAATTGATTGACGCGGTCTCCAACAAGGACGACGAGATCGCGAACCTTGTGCTTGAGGAGAAGCCGATTGAACCCGCCGTGCTGAAGGCCGCCATCCGCCGGCTCACGTGCAAGATCGAGATCATCCCCGTCCTCTGCGGCTCCGCGTTCAAGAAAAAGGGCGTGCAGGTGCTGGTGGATGCCGTCGTGGATTATCTCCCGTCGCCGCTGGACATCCCTCCCGCCCAGGGCCACGAGCCGGGCACTGACACCGATGTGGCCGTGCCGACGGACGACAACCAGAAGTTCTGCTCTCTCGCGTTCAAGCTGTGGACCGACCCCTACGCGGGCAAGCTCGTGTTCTTCCGCGTGTATTCCGGCCAGCTCAAAAAAGGTGACACCATCTACAACCCGCGCACCCGCCGGCGCGAGCGCGTCAGCCGCCTGATGGTCATCCAGGGCAGCGAGCGCAAGGACATCAACGAGGTGTATGCCGGCGACATCGCGGCGCTGGTGGGCCTGCGCAACATCACGACGGGCGACACGCTCTGCAACGAGGACTTCGACGTGGCCCTGGAGCCGCCGACGTTCCCCGAGCCCGTCATCAGCATGGCCGTGGAGCCCAAGACCAAGCAGGACCGCGACAAGATGTCCGAGGGCCTGCAGCGGCTCTCGGAAGAAGACCCGACCTTCCACTGCTTCACGAACGAGGAGACCGGCCAGCGCATCATCGCGGGCATGGGCGAACTGCATTTGGAGATCATCATTGATCGCCTCAAGCGTGAATTCAAAGTCGAGGCCAACTCCGGCGCGCCGCAGATCGCCTACCGCGAGACCATCACCAAGGCCGCCGAGGGCGAGGGCAAGTTCATCCGCCAGTCCGGCGGTCGCGGTCAATACGGCCACGCCTGCATCACGATCGAGCCGAATGAGAAGGGCAAGGGCGTCGAGATCGAGAACAAGATCGTCGGTGGCACCATCCCGAAGGAATACGTCCCGGCAGTCATCAACGGCATCGAAGAGGCCTGCCGCACCGGCGTGTATGCCGGCTACCAGGTCATTGACATCAAGATCGCCGTGACCGACGGCTCGTTCCACGAGGTGGACTCCAACGAGCTTGCGTTCAAGATGGCCGGCATCTTCGCGATCAAGGACGCCTTCAAATCGGCCGGCCCGATCATCCTCGAGCCCATCATGAAGGTCGAAGTCACGACGCCTGACGAATATCAGGGCGACCTCCTCGGCGACATCAACCGACGCCGCGGCATCATCCACGGCGTGGACGCCAAGGCCGGCCAGACCGTCCTTAACGCGAATGTGCCGCTGGCCGAGATGTTCGGCTACGCCACTGCCATCCGCTCGCTCTCCAAGGGCCGCGCCAGCTACTCGATGGAGCCGCACACCTTTGAGCAGGTGCCGCAGCAGATCGCGCTGCAGATCCTCGAGACATCTGCGAAGAAGCCGGCCGCGCGCACGTAAGCGGACTCAGCTTCAGCGAAGCCCGCCGTCCGCAAGGACGGCGGGCTTTTTTTCTGGGCAGAGAGGCGCGCGCGAGTGGTAAACAGCCGCAGTCAATGCGTGACGCTACTGAGGAGTTGACCTGACTGCGCGTCGCATGAGCCGCCGTCTTGCTTCAGCCCGTCACTCTCCCTTTGGTGGACGCAGTTCCGGAATGATCTTCAACGCGTCACCGATCTTCTCCCCGAGCTCATGCTGTCCCTCCGCCTCAAGCTGCTCGAATCGTGGGTCAGATAAAATCGCCCCTTCCACTTTCGTCCCGGCATCCTTCAGCGCGCCGCTGAACGCCGCAACAAGCCGGTCATACTCGCCGAGCATGGCCCGTAATACTTCTTCCGAGCGCGACTCCCAGTAGCCGCCCTCGTTGTTGACTTGGATTTCCACGCCGAGTTCACGCCATATCGAGACGGCGTCCAGCACGCGACGATGCGTCGCAAGGAAATGGTTCCACCCGTGGCGCGCGGCGTATTGCGTCTTGCAAAAGCCGCGCCAATGCCAGCAGGGCACGCCGGGGAAGCGGCATAGCCCGAGCAGCACGGACTCGGAGTCCTCGCCCGGATCAAGTGAGAAAATCCAGCCGTGCTCCGGCGGCAGTGGACCTTTTGGCCAGTCCCCCGGGTCATGCTCCTCGCGGAAATACCAGTTGATCGGAAAATCTGATTCCAACTCGATGATCTCGATGATCTCACCAGCTCCGAGCGCGCACGCACGGGTGCGCGCCTGCTCCGTGAGCGCACGGCCTCGTTGTCGGTGAGTGTGATCGGAGCGCGGAGTCCGTAGTGGATCGAAAGACCCATAAAAATTGGTGTTGGGTTATGTCTGCGCGGATGCAAGCACGATCTGGCTCAGAATGCGATTCTGACCGCGACACAGGGCATCGCTGAGTTCAGGTTTTCGCAAGCAGCGGTTTCACGAGTAAAAGAGGCTAGAATCGCGGAACGAAACCGTCTTGGTGAAAAAAGATTTGAAAAAATGTTGCACTGAAAACGCGGACTGCTATTTTGCCCGCCCTTTCGTCGGGTGAACACGGCGAGGGTAAAACGAAAACACAGTGACGATCAGTCAAACAATTCGTGAATTGAAGAGCGTGCTGGGCCGACTCGCCGAGTCGGCAAGGGCACGCGAGAGCGCGACCGCCGGGCGCGCATAGGTTTTAAACTCTTGTTCTTTGTATGGCTGGACAACGCATTCGCATTCGCCTCAAGGCTTACGACCACCGGGTCATAGACCAGTCGGCCCACGACATCGTGGAGACGGTCAAGCGCTCCGGCGCCCGGGTCGCCGGCCCCATCCCACTTCCCACCCGCGTCGAGCGCCTCACGGTGCTCCGCTCTCCCCACGCCGACAAGAAATCACAGGAGACTTTCGAGCAGCGCACTCACAAGCGCCTGCTGGACATCCTGGACCCCACCGCCAAGACCGTGGACGAACTGAAGAAGCTCAACCTGCCGGCGGGCGTTGACATCACCATTAAGATCTAATTTCTATGATTGGCTTGCTCGGAAAAAAACTTGGCCACACGCGCGTGTATGACGCGAGCGGCAACGCCATCGCCGTGACGGTGGTGCTCGCAGGCCCGAACCGGGTGCTTCAGGTCAAGCTCAAGGATGGCAAGGATGGCTACAACGCGGTTCAGCTCGGCTTCGACGACCAGAAGGCGCAGCGCCTGACCAAGGCGGTTCTTGGCCACGTCACCAAGCACAAGGGAGCGCCGGTGAAACGCATCAGGGAGTTCCGCGATTTCTCGTTGACGGTGAAGCCGGGTGACATCGTCGGCCCCGACATTTTTGCGGTCGGTGATTTCGTGGACGCGATCGGCACGACCAAGGGCCGTGGCTTTGAAGGCGTCGTTGCTCGCTGGGGATTCGCCGGCGGTGACGCGACCCACGGTTGCAAAGGCTGGAAGCGCCGTTCCGGTGCAATCGGCCAGCGTTTGTTTCCAGGCACCGTCATGCGCGGCATGAAGATGCCCGGTCATTTGGGCCAGGTGCGCCGCACGACGCAGAACTTGGAAGTCATTCAGGTGCGCAAGGACGACAATCTCCTCCTGATCAAGGGATCCATACCCGGCTCTGAGGGCGACTATGTCGTCATCCGTGAAGCCAAGAAGTATCCCATCGTGCAGGCCCGCAAGGACCGCGAGGATGCCGCCAAGGCAGCCGCGGCAAAGGCCGAGGCAAGCGCCAAGGTCAAAAAGGAAGCCGCAGCGAAGAAGAAGTAGGACTGAGTCATGAAACTCCCCATTTTGGACAACAAGGGCAACAGCCAGGGCGAGGTCGAGGTCGGCTTTGAGCTGATCATGAATGGCCGTGGGACCCAAGCAGTGCATGACGCGGTCGTCGCCTACAACGCAGCGCAACGCAGCGGCACGGCCGCCACGAAGCGCGTCGGCGAGGTCTCCGGCACCAACAAAAAGCCCTGGCGCCAGAAGGGCACCGGGCGCGCGCGTGCCGGCTCCACTCAGTCCCCGTTGTGGCCCGGCGGTGGAGTGGTGTTTGGGCCGCAGCCTCGCGATTTCACGAAGAAGATCAACAAGAAGGTTCGCGCGCTGGCACTCCGCAAGGCCCTCAGCGAGCGGCTCAAGGCGGGCGATGTGGTGGTGGTGGACGACTTCAACCTCGCCACCCACAAGACGAAGGAATTCATCAGCATGCTCGGCTCGCTCAAGTTAAGCGGCCGCACGGTTATGCTCGTCGCGACTGGGGACAAGAACCTAGTCATTGCCTCGCGGAACGTGCCGAACGTAAACCTGACCTCCGGGGACTTGCTCAACACCTACGACACGCTGCTCTGCGACAAGCTCGTCTTCACGAAGGCCGCCTTGGAGAAGGTCGCCCTCCGTCTTTCCGACAAGTAACCGCCATGAATTCCTTCGACATTATAAAGACGGTGCGCATCAGCGAGAAGGGCGCGATGCAGGCTGAGAAGTTCAACCAATACACCGTCGTGGCCGACCGCCGCGCGAACAAGATTGAGATTCGCAAGGCCGTGGAAGATCTCTTCAAGGTCAAGGTCGTCGCGGTGAACACATCCAATGTCCGGGGCAAGGCCCGCCGCCAGAGCACGAAACACGCAGGTCGTGACTCGAACTGGAAGAAGGCCATCATCACCCTCAAAAAGGGTGAAAAAATAAACCTCACCTAATTTCCCGCCATGCCAGTCAAGACATTCCGCCCGCTGACGCCGTCCACGAGATACATCACGATCTCGGACTATAGCGACATCACGAAGAAGAAGCCCGAGAAGAGCCTAGTCATCATCCGTAAAAAGACGGGCGGACGCAACGCTCATGGACGCGTCACCGCGCGCGGTATCGGCGGTGGCCACAAGCAGAAGATCCGTCTGCTGGATTTCAGGCGGAACAAACACGGCATGGAGGCCGAGGTCTCGGCGATTGAATACGACCCCATTCGCACCGCGCGACTGGCGTTGCTTACTTACACCGATGGAGAGAAGCGCTATATCGTGGCCCCGGTGGGCCTGAAGGTCGGCGCGAAGGTCGTGTCCGGACCGGCGGCCACTCCAGACCTTGGCAACTGCGTCAAGCTCAAGTCAGTCCCCGTGGGCCTGCCGATTCATGCTATCGAGATCATGCCGGGCCGTGGTGCCCAGATGGTCCGCTCCGCCGGCTCCGCCGCGACACTGATGTCGGTGGACGATGGCTACGCCCAGATTCGCCTGCCGTCAGGGGAGATTCGCAAGATCAACGAGGAATGCTACGCCACCATTGGCCAGGTTGGAAACGCGGAGCATGAGAAAGTCGTGCTCGGCAAGGCCGGACGCAGCCGCCATCGCGGCATCCGACCGATCAGCCGCGGCGTGGCTCGCAACCCGGTGGACCATCCCAACGGCGGCGGTCAGGGCAAGTCGAAGTCCGGCGGCGGCTGGCAGCAGCTCACCTCACCGTGGGGTCTGGTCGCGAAGGGAAAGCGCACCCGCATCAAGACCAAGGATTCCAACCGGTTCATCGTGGTTCGCCGCGACGGACGGCCAATGAAGCAACAGTAAGAGACTATGGGACGTTCAATCAAAAAAGGTGCCTACGTGGAGGCGAGTCTGATGGAAAAGATCGTGAAGGCCAAGGCCGTGAGCCTGAAGACCCCGATCAAGACATGGTCGCGCCGCTCGACCATCACCCCCGAGTTCATCGGGCTGACTTTCAACGTCCACAACGGCAGGCAATTTCTGCCGGTCTTCGTGACGGAGAACATGGTCGGGCACAAGCTGGGCGAATTCTCGCTCACCCGCGTCTTCAAGAAGCACGGCGCTCACACCGCCAAGGCGGAGGCCAAGTAGTATGGAAGTCCAAGCCTTTCTCAAAAATTTCCGGATGTCGCCCCAGAAGGTGCGCGAGGTCGTGCGCCAGATTCAGGGCCTCCCCGCGCTCAAGGCCAAGCATGTTCTGGCGATCCTCCCCCGCAAGTCCGCGCGCGCTGTCGCCAAGACGCTCGACTCCGCCATCGCGAACGCTGAGAACAACAACGGGCTCAAGGCGGAGAACCTCGTTGTGCGCGAGGCGCTGGCGCTGACAGCCGGCCGCTTGAAGCGCTTCACCCCCAAGGCGCGCGGCTCCGCCGGTCCCATCATCAAGCGGAACAGCCACATCAAGATCATCCTTTCCGACCTGCAATAGTATGGGCCAAAAATCCAATCCCATCGGCCTTCGCATCGCTGTCACCAAGGACTGGCGCTCGAAGTGGTATTCCGACAAGAAGGGCTTCGCGCCGCTGTTGATCGAGGATTACAAGATCCGCTCGATCCTCAAGAAGAAGCTCGAGTCCGCTTCCGTGCCGCGCATCGGCATCGAGCGCGCCGCCAGCCGCTGTCGCATCACCATCTACACTGCCCGGCCTGGCGTGGTGATCGGCCGCAAGGGTGCGGAGATCGACAAGCTCAAGGAAGAGTTGAGCAAGATGACAGGCAAGGAAGTTTACCTCGACATCATCGAGGTGAAGTCCCCGGAGTCCGATGCCCAGCTCGTCGCCGAAAACATCGCCCTTCAGCTCGAGCGCCGCGTCTCCTTCCGGCGTGCGATGAAGAAAGCGGTGCAAACCACCATGCAGATGTCGGGTGTGCAGGGCATCCGTGTGCGCTGCGCTGGCCGTCTCGGCGGGTCGGAAATCGCCCGCGTGGAGAAGTATCTAGAAGGCAGCGTGCCGTTGCACACGCTGCGCGCGAACATTGACTACGGCTTTGCCGAGGCCCGGACCCTCCAAGGCAAAATCGGCGTCAAGTGCTGGATTTGCAGAGATGAGTCGAAGGACAAGGATGCCAAGGTGGCGACTCCTGCTCCGGCCCACACCGAAGGCAATTAACTTTCAGACTTAGGACTCGATATGGCGATGATGCCCGCAAGAGTGAAGTATCGCAAAATGCACCGTGGTGCACGCCGTGGCCTTGCCACGCGCGGCAACACGGTGGCATTCGGCGAGTATGGCCTGATGGCGCTGGAACGCTGCTGGCTTGACAACAAGGTCATCGAGGCCTGCCGCGTGGCCATCTCCCGCCACATGAAGCGCCGTGGCAAGATGTGGATCCGCATTTTTCCGGACAAGTCCTTCACGAAGAAGCCTCTCGAGGTCCGAATGGGCACGGGCAAGGGCGGCGTGGAGGGCTGGGTCGCGGTCATCCGCCCCGCCAACGTGCTGTTTGAAGTGGACGGCATCCCCGAGGTGATGGCTCGCGAGGCGATGCGCCTGGCGGCCACCAAAATGCCCATCAAGACGAAGTTTATCGCGCGACACGCGCACGCCTGACCATGAAATTTCTCGAACTGAAAGACATGACCGTGGCCGAACTGGCCGTCAAGGGCCGCGACCTGCGGCAGGAACTCTTCAACCTGCGATTGCAAAAGGCCACTGCGCAGCTCGAAAAGCCCTCCCGCCTGCGCATCCTCCGCAAGGACATCGCGCGCATCGAGACCCGCCTCACCCAGCTCCGCATCAAGTCCGCGCAACCCACAGCCGCCTAAGCCATGCCCGACACCGCGAACATCATTTCCCGCCGCCAACGCAAGGAGCGCACCGGCGAGGTCGTCTCCAGCAAGATGCAGAAGACCATCGTCGTCAGCGTCAAGCGCCGCTTCCCGCACCCGCAATTCAAGAAGGTGGTGACGAGCTTCAAGAAGTTTTACGCGCACGATGAGAAATCCGAGGCCAAGGTCGGCGACATCGTGCGAATTGAAGAGACCCGTCCGCTCTCCAAGACCAAGTGCTGGCGGCTGGTTGAAATCGTCGAGCGTGCGCAGGAACAGGCCCAGATAAACGCGTAACCGCACACGACCATGCTCCAACTCCGCTCCATTCTAGACGTGGCCGACAACACAGGCGCCAAGCGCGCCGCGATGATCGGCGTGCAGGGCCGCAACCAGACCTACGCCGCAGTCGGCGAGGTCATCAAGTGCCACATCAAGGAAGCCGCCCCCGATGGCACCGTGAAGAAGGGCGAAGTCTGCGACGCGGTCGTGGTGCGCACCCGCCAGACCATCCGCCGCGCGGACGGTTCCCACCTGCGCTTCGACAGCAACGCCATCGTCATCATAGACGCCGAGCGCAACCCCAAGGGCACGCGCATCTTCGGCCCCGTGGCCCGCGAGTTGCGCGACCTGAAGTTCATGAAAATCATTTCCCTGGCCCCGGAGGTCATCTAGTTATGCCCAAGCACCTTCATGTCAGACGCGAGGACGAGGTCGTTGTCATCACCGGCAAGGACAAGGGGAAGCGTGGCAAAATCACCTCCGTGGTGATCAAGAAAGACCGTGTCTTTGTGGAGGGGGTGAACATGCAGAAGAAGCACGTTAAAAAGAACCAGCAGAACCCGAACGGCGCGATCCTTGAACGCGAAGGCTCCATCCACGTCTCCAACGTGATGCTGGCCACCAAGTTCGACGCCCGTGCTGCCAAGCGCGCCCTCGCCACCGCCGCCACCGCCACCGCCGCCGAGCCAGCCAAAGCCTGACCTGTATGGAATCCCGACTTTACAAGAAATACATTTCCGAGGTGCGACCCGCGCTCATCGAGAAACGCGGCTACAAGAACATCCACGAGGTGCCGAAGCTGGAGAAGATCGTCCTGAACATGGGCGTGAGCGCCGCGCTGGAGAAGAGCGCGGTGGACGACGCCGCGAAGGACCTGACGGCGATCTCGGGCCGCAAGCCCGTCATCACGAAGTCGCGCAAGAGCATCGCCAACTTCAAGCTGCGGCAGCACCAGCCGGTGGGGTGCTACGTGACACTGAGGCGGGACGCGATGTATGAGTTCTTTGACCGGCTGGTGGCGACCGCGCTGCCGCGCATCCGGGATTTCCGGGGGATCAGCCCGCGCAAGTTCGATGGGCGCGGCAACTACACCATCGGAGTCTCGGACCAGACGATTTTCCCGGAGATTGACCTAGACAAGATCAAGCGCCAGCAGGGGATGGACATCACGATCGTGACCTCGGCGCCGAGCAACGACGAGGCGCGCGACCTGCTGAAGCTGATGGGGATGCCCTTCGCGGAGAAGTAATTTTTAACACGCTTAGAATATGGCCAAGACCGCCTGGTTGGAGCGCAACAAGCGCAAGCAAGCAACGGTGAAGAAATACGCCGCCAAGCGCGCGGAGCTGAAGGCCCGCAAGGACTACGCCGGCCTGAGCAAGCTGCCGCGAGATGCCTCACCCGTGCGCCTGGTGAACCGGTGCGCCGTGACCGGCCGCCGTCACGCCTTCATCCGCAAGTTTGGGGTGTCGCGCCTGACGTTCCGAGAGTTGGCGCTGACGGGCATGATGCCTGGAGTGACGAAAGCGAGCTGGTAAATATGAGCGACCCCATTGCTGACCTTTTGACCCGCATCCGCAACGCCGGCAACGCGTTGTTGCCCAGCGTTGAGATCCCGCACTCCAAGCTGAAGGAGAACGTCGCCCAAGTCCTCAAGCGCGAGGGCTATGTCAGCGATGTCGCCGTCGAGGGCGGGGTCGCCATGAAGAAGATCAAAATCAAGCTCAAGTATGAGGGGCGCAAGTGCGTGATTGACGGGCTCAAGCGCGTGAGCACTCCCGGCCTCCGGCGCTATGTCGGCTCCGACGAGATTCCCCGTGTCCGCAACGGCATGGGCACTGCTATCCTTTCCACGCCCGCTGGCATCATGACCGGCAACGAGGCGCGCCGCCAGAATGTTGGCGGCGAGCTGCTCTGCTACGTTTGGTAACTTTTCACGCTTATGTCACGCATCGGTAAACAGCCCGTTTCCATCCCGGCCAAGGTCAAGGTCGAGGTGAGGGGCGCAAGTGTTTTTGTCGAGGGGCCCAAAGGCAAGCTGCAGCAGGCCATTCCCGCTCGCGTCACCGCGACCGTCGAGAAGGACAAGGTTGTTGTCAGCCGCGATGGCGATGATGCGGAGGCCAGAGCATTGCACGGCCTGACCCGCTCGCTCATCAACAACATGGTCAAGGGCGTCAGCGAGGGCTACGTCAAGAAGCTCGAGATTCACGGCGTCGGCTTCAAGGCTGCCGTGAAGGGCAAGCAGGTGGATCTCTCGCTCGGTTTTTCGCACCCGGTTCTTTTCAACATCCCCCACCAGATCAAGGTGACCGTGGATGAGAACACCAAGCTGACCATCGAGGGGCCGGACAAGCAGGTCGTCGGTCAGGCCGCCGCCGAGATTCGCAGCTACTACCCCCCGGAGCCTTACAAGGGCAAGGGCGTCCGCTACGTGGGTGAGCACATCGTCCGCAAGGAAGGCAAGACGGTCCAGTAACCATTTGAGGCCACGGCCAACACCGTGGTCCGCACGCAATGAGAACCCAGAAGAAACAACAACTCCGGCAACTGCGCGTCTGGCGCATCCGGAAAAAAGTCGTCGGCACTGCCGAGCGGCCCCGCATGAGCGTCCGCTTCACCGGCGAACACATCTACGTCCAGTTTATTGATGACGGCAAGGGCGTGACGCTCGCCTCCGCCTCGACCCGTGCGAAGGCTCAGGCGGACCGCGCGTCCCTCGGCGCGAACGTGAAGAGCGCCATCATCGTCGGCAAGGCCGCCGCCGAGGCCGCCAAGGCAAATGGCATTTCCGCCGTGGTATTTGACCGCAGCGGCGCGCGTTATCATGGCAAGGTGAAGGCGTTGGCCGATGCCGCCCGCGAGAGTGGTCTTAAATTCTAACCCGCGAACAGGAGACTTGAGCCGTGTCTGAACCAATTACCAACCCTCCCGAAGCTGCCGCCGCCGATGTGACGTCTGCTGCCGCCCCCGCTGCCGCCCCCGCCGGAGATCGTGGCGAGCAACGCGGTGGTGACCGTGGCGGCCGTGGCCGTGGCCCCGGTCGCGGTGGTCCGCGCCGTCGTCCCGATGCCGAGCAAAACCAGAACAGCGAGTTCTGCGAAAAAGTGCTCTTCATCAACCGTTCCGCGAAGGTCGTGAAGGGTGGCCGCCGCTTCAGCTTCAGCGCGCTCGTCGTCACCGGCGATCGCAAGGGCCGCATCGGCCTGGGCTTGGGCAAGGCTAAGGAAGTCGCCGAGGCCATCAAAAAGGGCGGCGAGGCATCCAAGCAAAACATGCTCTCCGTTTCGCTTTCCGGCGCGACGATTCCGCACGACGCCTATTGCGCGTTCGACGGGGCGAAGGTGCTTCTGCGTCCTGCGTCCCCCGGCACCGGACTCATCGCCGGCAAGACCGTCCGGGCGGTGCTCGAATCCGTCGGTGTCAAGGACGCGTTGAGCAAGTCGCTCGGCTCCAAGAACGCGGCGAACGTGGCCAAGGCAACCATCTCGGCGCTCCAGAGCCTGCGTGTGCGCGAGGACGTGGCCAAGCGCCGCGGCGTCAATCTCGGCGGCCCCAAGGCAGCCGTCGCAGCCTGATTCACTCCTAACCTTTCGTCATCATGCGTCTCCACGATTTGAAGCCCCGTCCCGGTGCCAAGCACCGGAAGAAGCGCCTCGGCCAGGGCGAATCCAGCGGCCACGGCAAGACCTCCGGCCGCGGCGGCAAAGGCCAGTCCGCGCGCAGCGGTTCCTCCATCCGTCCCACCTTCGAGGGTGGCCAGATGCCCCTCTTCCGCCGACTCCCCAAGCGCGGGTTCAGCAACGCACGCTTTGCTACTACCTACATCCCGGTGAACGTGGAGAGCTTGAACGCGTTCGACGATGGCACGCGGGTTGACGAGGTGGCGCTTCGCAAGACCGGCTTGGCCAACGGCAAGTCCAGCGGCGGCATCAAGATCCTCGGGGACGGCCAGCTTACCAAGAAGCTCACTGTGGTGGCTGACGCTTTCAGCGCGTCTGCCCGCAAGCAGATCGAGGCCCTCGGCGGTGCGTGCGAAGGGCCGGCTCCAAAGACCGCATAAGCGGAATCCCTCTCCAGGCTTCGCTGCAAGATGCTCCAGAATATTCTCAACACGTTCGTCAACTGCTTCAAGATTCCGGAGCTGAAGTCGCGGATATTCTTCACCCTGATCGTGCTGGGCATCTGCCGGCTGGTCTCGATGCTGCCGCTGCCGGGGTTGGATGGTCAGGCGCTGTTGGAATACTTCGAGAAGCTGGCGGCGAAGGACGGTGGCGGACTGCTGGGGATGTATTCGATGTTCACGGGGGGCGCGTTGGAGCGCTGCGGGATCGGCTCGCTGGGGATCATGCCCTACATCAGCGCGACGATCATCGTGCAACTGCTAAGTGCGGTGATGCCGCAGTTGAGCAAGCTGGCGCGTGAAGAGGGTGGCCGGGCAAAAATGATCCAATACGGCCGGTATCTGACGGTGATGCTTTGCCTCGGGCAGGGCATGGCGATGGCATACGCGTGGGAGAACCCGAAGTATTTCGACGGCTTCACCGGCCAGCTGGTGCAGGATCCGGGTTGGGGTTACCGGTTGCAGACGACTTTGCTGCTAACGACCGGCACGTTGTTGACGATGTGGCTGGGGGAGCAGATCAGTGAGCGGGGGATCGGCAACGGCGTGTCGCTGATCATCACGGTGGGGATTTTGGCGCGGGTGCCGCAGACGGTGCAGGCGTTGGTGGAGATGTTTTTCCCGCCGGAGGGCATTGAGCGGCAGTTCAACCTGTTCCATGGGGTGTTTCTGGTCGCGCTGCTGCTCTTCGTCATAGCGGGAGTGATCGCGGTGACGCAGGCGCAGAGGAAAATCCCGGTGCAGTATGCGCAGCGGACGGTGGGGCGGAAGCTGGTGCCGGGAGGGAGTTCGTTCATGCCGCTGAAGGTGAATTACGCGGGGGTGATGCCGATCATTTTTGCGCAGGCCATCCTGATGTTTCCGGAGAAGCTGCTGGACATGTTGGGGAAGTCGCTGGAATACAAGTTTCTGGAGGAGTTGGCGCTGCATTTCCGGGAGGACCAGTATTTCCACATGCTGATGTTTGCGGGGATGATCTTGTTCTTCTCGTATTTCTGGGTGGCGACGCAGTTCAATGAGGTGCAGATCGCGGACGACTTGAAGAAGTATGGGGGCTACATCCCGGGGGTGCGGCCGGGGAATGCGACGAGTGATTACCTGCATCACACGATGAGCCGGATCACGTTGGCGGGGGCGGTCTTTCTGGTGATCATCGCGGTCATCCCGCAGCTGATGTCGCGCTCGCTGAACATCAACTACTACGTCGCCCAGTTCTTCGGCGGCACCAGCCTGCTCATCACGGTGGGGGTGGTGCTGGACACGATGCGGATGATGGAGTCGCATTTGTTGATGCGGCATTATGACGGGTTTCTCAGCGGGGCGAAGGGCGGGAAGGGGCCGCGGTTGCGGGGTAGGTTCTGAGCGGGGGCGTTTTTTTTTAACCCCCGGGTGGCCACGGTTGGGCCCGGGGTTTTTGGGGCGCGCAAGGGCGCTAGGGTGCGGGCGGCGTTGCGGTTCGGCGGGTAGTTCTCTGCCCGTGGTGGGTGTGGTTGAACTGGGCTGGTTGCGGCCATGATTGTCTTAAAGACGGAACGTGAACTCGACCTCATGCGGGCTGCCGGGGCGATTGCCTCGGTGGTGCTCAATGACGTGGGGGCCTTTATCCGGCCGGGGGTGACGACGAAGGCAGTGGATGAGTTCGCGGCGTCGCGCATCCGGCATTATGGGGCGACGAGCGCGTTTCTGGGCTACCGGAAGTATCCGTGCAATATCTGCATCTCGGTGAATGACGAGGTGGTGCACGGGGTGGCGGGGCCCCGGCGGATCCAGTTCGGCGACATCATCAGCCTGGATGTGGGCGTGCGGTATCAGGGTTACATCGGTGATACGGCCAAGACGGTGGCGGTGGGCGGGTGTGGCCTGTTGGCGCAAAAACTGATTGATGTGACGACGCAGGCCTTGTATGAAGGAATTTCCCGCGCGTTGGCCGGGAATCGGGTCGTGGATATTTCGCGGGCAGTGCAGGGCTACGTTGAGGCGAATGGTTTCAGCGTGGTGCGTGAGTTTGTGGGGCACGGTGTCGGGCGGACTGTCCACGAGGACCCGCAGGTGCCGAACTTTGTCGAGCCGGGCAAGAATTCGGCGAAGTTGAAGCCGGGCATGACGATCGCGATCGAGCCGATGGTCAACGCGGGATCGCCGGTGGTGAAAGTGTTGAGTGACAAATGGACTGTGGTGACGCAGGACGGGTTGCCGTCGGCGCATATGGAGCACACGGTGCTCATCACCGAGTCGGAGCCAGAGATTTTGACGTGTCCGGAGAATCTGCCTTCGTCGTTGAGGGCGCGGTAGTGGAAACGCTGCCGAACGGTCTTGTGCGGGTGGAACTCGCAAACGGCCATCGGCTTCTGGGACATGTCGCGCGCCGGCAGGCTCCGCTGGTGGGTCGGGTGCTGGTTGGCGCGGTGGTGACGGTGAAATTGTCGCCCGGCGACTTGTCGCACGGGTTCGTAATTTTGAACGAAAGCAAACTATGAAAGTTCGGGCGTCGGTAAAAAAAATGTGCGAGCACTGCAAGATCGTGAAGCGCAAGGGCGTCATTCGCGTGATCTGCACCAATGCCCGACACAAGCAACGGCAAGGCTAAACCCCAAACCCTATGGCACGCATTCTTGGCATTGATATTCCCGGCGACAAGCGCATAGACATCGCGCTGCGCTACATCTACGGCATCGGTCCGGTCAACGCGCTGGAGATCATCGCCAAGGCGCAGATTGATCCCTCCATACGCGCGAAGAACCTGACCGAGGCGCAGCTCTCGCAGATCGTCCACGCGATCCAGGACGGCAAGTATGTGACCGAGGGCGACCTCCGCCGCGAACTTGGGTTGAACTTGAAGCGCCTCCAAGCCATCAAGTGCTACCGCGGCATCCGCCACCTGAAGAGCCTCCCCGTGCGCGGCCAGCGCACCCAGACCAACTCGCGCACTCGCAAAGGCCCGCGCCGCACCGTCGGTGTCCAGCGCGCCGCCAAGCCCGCTGCTGCCGCCTGATTCCCAAACTGTTTACCGCTATGGCCGAAGAAAAGAAGAAACCCTCCCCGAAAAAAGAGCCCAAGCCCGACGCCGCAGCCCCTGCGGCCGCCGAGGCCAAGCCCAAGAAGGAAGCCGCTCCCGGCGTGCCCGGTGCTGCGGCTCCAGCCGGTGCCCCGGCCGTTTCCGGCGTCACCGCTGCCGTCGCCGCACCGACTGCTGCCGAGCTGCTCGCCGACGAGAATGCCGGCAAGAAGATTGTCAAGGCCAAGGGCGCGAAAAACATCGCCGTCGGCATCGCGCACATCCTCTCCACGTTCAACAACACGAACGTCTCCATCACTGACATGCAGGGCAATGTCATCGGCTGGTCCAGCGCCGGCCGCGTGGGCTTCAAGGGATCCCGCAAGAGCACAGCCTTCGCCGCGCAGCAGGTCGCGCAGGACGCCGCCCGTCAGGCGATGTCCCACGGCCTTCGTGAAGTCGAGATCCGCGTAAGCGGCCCCGGCTCCGGCCGTGAGTCCGCGATCCGTGCGTTGCAGGCCATTGGCTTGGAAATTTCCACGATCAAGGACGTGACCCCGGTTCCGCACAACGGCTGCCGCCCCCGCAAGAAGCGCCGCGTGTAATCCTCAACTCTCAACTCCTAACTCTCAACTTTTCGCATGGCACGTTACACAGGTCCCCGCGTCCGCGTCAGCCGCCGCTTCGGCATCCCGATCTTCGGCCCCTCGAAGTATCTCGAGCGCCGCAACTATCCGCCCGGCGTCCATGGCCCGAAAGGCTCCCGCCGCAAGACGACGGAATACGGCCTCGGCCTGATCGAAAAGCAGAAGTTCCGTTTTTTCTACGGGCTCATGGAGAAGCAGTTCCGCAACGTCTATGAGAAGGCCAAGCGCCGTCGTGGCGTGACAGGCGAGCAGATGCTTCAGATTCTGGAGACGCGCCTCGACAGCCTCGTGTTTGGCCTTGGCTTCGCCTCCACGCGCTCCGCCGCCCGGCAGATGGTTGGCCACGGCCACATCAAGGTGAACGGTCGCAAGGTCAGCATCTCCTCCTTTGCCGTGAAGGTGAACGACGTCATCGAGGTGAAGGACTCCAGTGTCTCGCGCCAGCTCGCGACGAAAAACCTTGAGCTGTCCACCGCCCGCGCGGTGCCCGAGTGGCTCACGCTCAACAAAGACGCCTTCAAGGGCACGCTCATGCGCATCCCGTCGCGCGACGAGATCCACCCCATCGCGAACGAGCAGGCGGTGGTTGAATTTTATTCCCGCTAACCAAACCGTCCCCGGGGTCGGGGACAAAACGCAATTATATGGGCCGGTGCGCGCCGGGAATAGCGCCGTCAGCCAGATTAAAATTGCAGAAAAAGTAACACATCATGCCAGTCCGTCTCGCCAGATTCGAAATGCCCAAGCGGTTGCAGAGGGAAGACTCCACTGCGACGCCCACCTACGCCAAGTTTAGCGCCGAGCCGTTTGAAACCGGGTTCGGTCACACCATTGGCAACTCCCTCCGTCGCCTGCTCCTCGGCTCGCTCGAGGGTGCTGCTGTCACCTCGGTCAAGATCGAGGGCGCGCAGCACGAGTTCACCATCGTGGACGGGGTTGTCGAGGATGTGACCGAGATCGTTCTGAACCTCAAGAAGGTCAAGTTCAAGTCCGACACCCACGACACCCAGCAGCTCATCCTCAGCGTCAACAAGGAGGGTGAGGTCACCGCCGGAGACGTCGAGCTGAACCAGCACATCACCGTCGTGAACCCCGAGCAGGTGATCTGCACGCTCGACAAGAAGAAGAAGCTCGTCATGGAGCTGGAAGTGAAGCTCGGCCGTGGCTTCTGCCCGGGTGACGAGAACAAGAAGTCCGACCAGCCCATCGGCGTCATCGCGATTGACTCCATCTTCTCCCCCGTCACCCGCGTCAAGTATGCCGTCGAGGCCGCCCGCGTCGGCCAGCGCACGGATTACGACCGTTTGGTGGTCGAGATTTGGACCGACGGCCGCATTACTCCCGACGACGCTCTCCTCCAGGCCAGCGCCATCCTCCAGAAGCACCTCGACGTGTTCGTGAACTACGACCGCAACGCGATCCAGTTCACCGAGGTCGAGGACAAGCAGGACGAAGAAAAGGGCAAGCTCAAGAAGCTCCTCAACATGAGCGTCAACGAGATCGAGCTTTCCGTCCGCGCCGCCAACTGCCTCAACAACGCCAACATCACCACCGTCGGCCAGCTCGCCATGAAGTCCGAGGGCGACATGCTGAAGTATCGCAACTTCGGCAAGAAATCCCTCCAGGAAATCAAGGACAAGCTCCTCGCCTTGGGCCTCACGCTCGGCATGCCCATTGACCAGACGTTGCTGGATGCCCCGAAAGAGGACAAACCCGCCGTCTGATAACCGGTTGACCTATGCGCCACCTTAAACGCACCGCAAAACTTGGCCGCACCGGCGAACATCGCAACGCGATGCTCGCGAACATGGTGTGCTGCCTCATCAAGTCCAAGCGCATCACCACCACGCTGGCCAAGGCGAAAGCTCTGCGCCCCGTCGTGGAGAAGCTCGTCACACTCGGACGTCGTGGAAACCGCGCAGTCGAGGCTGCAGCGACTGCCGACGAGAAAAAGAAGGCTCTCTTCATTGCCGAGAATGTCCACTGTCGCCGCCTCGTCGCCTCACGCGTGCGCCAGCATTCCCGCACCAACTTCAAGGGCACGCCCAGCGTCAAGGGCAAGGTGCTCCGCGAAAGGTGGCGTGAGAACGAGGACATCATCCACATCCTGTTCGACAAAATCGCGCCGCTCTTCAAGGACCGCAACGGCGGCTACACACGCATCCTTAAGCTCGGTGGAACCAAGGGCAAGTGGGCCGGCCAGCGCCAGGGCGATGCCGCTCAGATGGCGATGATCGAGTTCGTGGAGAACGAGGCCGCCGCGCCCGCCGAGGCTCCCAAGGCCGTGGCCGCCAAGTAAGCCCGCCGTCAATCAACTCTCGCAAAGCCCGCTCTCACCGAGCGGGCTTTTTCTTTGGCGCTCACCATTCTGGGCGTCGGCCATGCGGACATGCTGAAGCGACGACACCGAATGTGGGACCCCATGCTCAGGTTGGGCTGTTTTCCTCCCCCGAAATCGCTGTTGCCGCAAGCGTCCGTTCTCGCCATGGTCAGGGTGACCCAGAACCATGAACCCGCTGGCTGCCACCTGTCTCGCCGTTACGCTTGCGCTGACTGGGTTCGCGCGTGCCCAGACGAAGCCAGCGGGCAAAACCTCGCCCAGCCCGTTCCAGCCCGCCGCCGACTACCTCCGCGCCTGCAACGGCCACGCGCTGCTTGTCTATCGCGATGGCCAGCTCGACTTCGAGGAATTCCTGAACGGCCACACGCGCGATCAGCCCCACCGGCTCGCCAGCGGCACGAAGAGTTTCGTGGGCGTGCTCGCGGTCATGGCGGTGGAGGACGGTTTGCTCAAGCTCGACGAGAAGGTCGCGGACACGTTGACCGAGTGGAAGGCTGACGCGCGCAAATCCCAAGTCACCATCCGCCAGTTGCTCACGCTCACCAGCGGCATCGCGGGTGGCGAAGTCGGCAACGTGCCCAGCTACAAGTCGGCGGTGCGGCTCGCGGAGGCGAAGTTTCCTCCCGGAGAGAAATTTCAGTATGGCCCGGTCCCGTTCCAGTGCTTCGGCGAGCTGCTCCGGCGCAAGCTGGAGTCGCGCAAGGAAACCCTCGAAGGCTACCTTCATCGCCGCCTGCTTGATCCTATCGGCCTGAAGCCGTCGTCCTGGCGCAAGGACGCTGAGGGCAACCCGAACCTTCCCTCCGGCGCGACGCTCACCGCGCGCGAGTGGGCGAAGTTTGGCCAGTTCGTGCTGAACCGGGGCGCGTGGGACGGCAAGCAACTCGTCTCCGAGAAGCTGCTGGCTGAGTGTTTCCAAGGCACGAAAGCGCATCCGACCTACGGCCTCACGTTCTGGCTCAACGCCTCCGACGAGCGCCCGCGCGACCTCGTGATGGCCGCCGGTGCGGGCAAGCAGAAGCTCTACATCGTCCCGTCGCAGCGGCTGCTCATCGTGCAATTCGCCGAGGCCACGCGCCGATTTCAGGAGCGCGAGTTGATGCGGCTGGTGCTCGGTGGCTTGGCGAAAGTCCCGGATGCCGCGTCTGAACCAAAGCCCACACCCACCGCTGCAAAATGAAGCCCCGCGCCATTGTCTTCGCCGCCTGCTTTGCGACGGCGATTCTCCTGCCCTGCGCCGCACAGACGAACGACTCCGCCGTCCGCCCGTTCAAAATCGCCGTGCCCGACGCGGTGCTCGCCGACCTGAAAGACCGCCTCACCAAGACCCGCTGGCCCGCTCCGCGCCCGGCGATGCGTGGGCTGGGCCATGGCAGACACGTTGGCTACGCGTCTGCCCCTGGCCGCACTGGACATGGCGCTGACCCATCGCCGCCCCGCCGCCGGGTTGGGCCATCATTCGGATCGCGGTGTGCAATACGCCAGCGCCGCCTACCGGCCGAGGTTGGCCGCGGCCGGCGTGCAGCCGAGCATGAGCCGCAAAGACAACTGCTACGACAACGCAGCCATGGAAAGCTTCTGGAGCAGCTTGAAACGCGAACTGGGGCACCGGGTCCGCTCCGCCACGCGGGCCGAAGCTCGTGCGGCCGTCTTCGAGTGGATCGAAATCTTTTACAACCGGGAGCGGTTCCACAGCGCCCTGGGCTACAAGTCACCTGTGGACTTCGAAACTCAACTCAACTAGAAAGCCCACGTCTCGATGCCCTCACCCGCCACCTGTCCACCAAATCGGGGCAAGGCCACCGCCCCGGATTTCACCCCGATCACCTCTTGGCCAGATCCGTCGTCTTTCCCACGCGCCATCACGATTCCAGGCTCGACTGGGCGGCGTAAGAACTCAGCGGCTTGGGCGAGACTGGTCAGTGGAACGCGTGGCGTCCAGCGCACGGAATAGGAGCCAGACTGGCCCCGCTCGGACTGGCAATGGCAGTCTGGCGTCAGCAGCCCGGCCAGCAGGAGGAAGCAAAGAATAGGCACGTTGTGGCGCATGTTTGGCTAGGAATTGCGGGTCATCTTGCTGCTCTGCTGGCCGGGTTGAACCCTGTATCAGCTTCGACGGGGCCCCACCGACTGGGATCCCGCCTTGCGCAGTGTTCACTTCAGGTTTACCCAAAACGGGCTGAGTGACCGCCGACGGGTCACGAGCTGGAAGTAAAAGCGCACGCCGCGCCGACGCCACGCGGTCAACTCGGCGGCGTGCTCGTGTTCGAATTCCCGTGCGTCCCAGTGATCGAGGACCACGACCATCGCCCTGACCGTGCCGGCGCAGTTGACGAGGTGGGCCTTCATGCAGTTGAACACCCAGCGCCGCCACTGGGCCGCCCGGTCATCCTCGTGGTCCGAATCGAACCTGAAGCGGCGGAACCGGGCCCGGCTGTTGACGAGCGTAACCGCCAGCGGCGTGCAGGCGATTTTCTGATCACCGGGGATGATGTTGATGTGTCCGTTCCCGCCCGGTGAGTAACGCCGGCCTAGCGGGTTAATGCCCTTCTCCGCCAGTCGCGGTGATCTGCCACCCCACGGTCTTGCCGGATCAAAGTCCGTTTCATGCTGCGGGTCACAACCTTCGGGCGGTTCGCTGGTCAGGAGGTCGTCGTAAACTTCGTCGTAGCCCACCTCCTCGATCGCTCGACCCAAGGCGTCCAGCAGGTCGCTGATGCCCAGTTCACGGTTCTCGCCTAGGTCCTCCTCTATTTGT
>SXGU01528618.1_pt1 | contig 20895 bp, 16 predicted proteins | sample 3174531 | NCBI WGS metagenome assembly SXGU01 (sample SAMN11356863, study PRJNA531348) | freshwater metagenome | isolation source: freshwater sample F1-140 | place: China: Fuxian Lake, Yuxi | collected 2017-12-25 | reverse complement strand
CTTGCCGGCGCCGTTGGGCCCAAGCAGGCCAAAAAATTCACCCGGCTGAACTTCGAGGTCGACCGCATCCAGCGCATGAACGCTACCAAAGCGCTTGGAGACCTGCTCGATGCGGATCGCGGGGGACATTCGGAAAGACCTGGCGGAAAGCCGCGGTCAGTGCTGCGGCAGCAGATCGGAAACGCCGTAAACCTCGGCGAGACTCAACAGGTTCTGCGGAGGATTGAGAAGTTTGACGGTCTTGCCCGCATCGCGGGCGGCGCGCATCCAACCGAATACAACCGCCAGGCAAGACGAATCCAGGTCGGTGACGGCGGCCAGATCGAAAACCGCAGCGCTATTGGTGATCGCAGCCTCGCCCTCGGCGAGCAGAACGGCTGCACCCGCCATGGTCATGGGGCCTGAGACTACGACGCGCTCGCCCGAGACCTCAATCATTTTTTGACCGAAGTTGCCTCGCCCGACTTGTTCTTGGCTTGCAAGGATTTCACCAGGCCGTCGATGCCATTGTTACGAACTTCGGAGGCAAAGGACTCGCGGTAGTTGGTAACCAGGCTGATACCACCCACCTCAATGTCATAGACTTTCCAGCCGCCGGGCGTCTTTTCCAGGAAGTAGTCGAGTTCGATATTCTTGCCGGCGCCGGATTGCTTGATTTCAGTGCGAACACGCACATCGGTCTCGCCGGCCTTGCCGGTGTAGGGCTTGAAATCGATGGACTGGTTTTTGTACTCGGTCAGCGCCTTGGAGTAGGTGCGAACCATGAGCATGCGGAATTCGTCGGTCAGTACTTTCTGCTGCGACGCGTTGGCCTGCCGCCAGTCGCGGGCAAGCGCAAGCTGGGTCATGCGCGTGAAATTAAAGTGCGGCAACACTTTGCCTTCGATCAATTCGATCGCCTTTTTGGTATTCCCGGACTGGATATCCTTGTCCTTGCGAACGATATCGAGCACTTCGTTGGTGACCGTCTTGATCAGTGCATCGGGAGACATCTCCTGGGCAGCGGCCGGCAAGGCAAGCAGCAGGGAACTGAACAGGGCGAAAAGGTATTTCATGTGGCTTTCCTGAAAAGGCCGGAGCCGGAGACATCCGGTCCGGCACAAATTACTGGCTGGCAGCTACAGGCTCGGTCCGGGCAAGCTGAAGCGCTTCCGGTTCGGCGGACGCCTCGATCGAGGCCCGCGGCTCGATACCGGCATCATGCGGCGCGGCCAGAGGCGCCATGTCGCCATCGATGCTGGCCTCGGCCTCGCGCGGCGGATTACCGTCGTGTATCAGGTTGCGGCGACGCTGCAGGTAGGCGTCACGCATATAGGAGTACTTGTCGAGCGCGGCTTCCTCGACCACCTTGTCGGCGGCAAGGAAGTTGGCCCGCTTATTCACCAGGCGCAAAACCACTGCGGCGTCACGGGCTCCCCTCGGCTTGTGTTCGCGCACCGGATCAACCGCAGAATCAAGTATCAGACCGACCGTGTCACGCGCAGTGCGGGGGCCGAACAGCGGAAGGACAACATAGGCGCCGTTGCCGACACCCCAGCGGCCAAAGGTCTGGCCGAAATCTTCATCGTGTTTTTCAAGACCGGCGTCGGAAGCGATGTCAATCACCCCGAGAAGGCCAATAGTCGTGTTGATCGCCACGCGACCGAAGTCATTGAAGGCTTGCGGAATTTTGCCCTGCAACAGGTTATTGACCCCGATGAACACATCCTCGATATTGCTGAAGAAATTGGTGACGCCCGTACGAACCGGCGACGGCAAAACCGCGTCATATCCTTGTGCGACCGGCTTTACGATTGCTGAGTCCAAACCCTCGTTGAAGGCAAAGACCGCGCGATTGAAACCTTCAATCGGATCCTTGGGATTCCCCGATGTTGCACATCCGGCGAGCAATCCTGCTGCCATTCCGGCCAGTGCAAGTGACTTGAGTTGGGCTGACAGCTTTGTTTTCATTTTTGGTCGGGCACCTATGAACTACTTTTTGCCGCCGTCGTCGGCAGCCTTGTTGAACATGAACTGACTGATCAGCTTTTCCAGCACCACGGCCGATTGTGTCTTTTTGATGATGTCACCAGCCTTGAGCATCGCCGTATCGCCCCCGACTTCGAATCCTATGTACTGCTCACCCAATAAACCAGAGGTGTTGATGGTCGCAAACGTATCGCGGGGAAATTTGTAACGGGCGTCGACATTTATCGTCACAACCGCCACATACGCCTCCGGGTCAAACCGGATTTCCGCCACCCGTCCTACCACCACCCCGGCGCTTTTTACCGCGCCACGCACCTTCAGGCCGCCGATGTTATCAAATTTGGCCTGGATTGCATAAGTATCACCGCTACTCGCCGAGGCCATATTGCCCACCTTGAGGGCAAGAAACAACAGTGCCCCCAATCCGACGGCGACGAAAAATCCAACCCAGAGATCCAGTGTAGTACGGCTCATGTCATGACCCTGTAAACATGAAAGCGGTGAGAACGAAATCAGCAGCCAAAATGGCCAGCGAGGATGTTACAACGGTACGGGTAGTGGCTCCGGAAACGCCCTCCGCCGTCGGCTCGGCATCGTAGCCCTCGAAAACTGCCACCCAACTGACGATGACACCAAAAACGAAGCTCTTGATCACGCCATTGAGGATGTCTTCCCGAAAATCGACCGAAGCCTGCATCTGCGACCAGAACGAGCCCTCATCAACCCCGATCAGTTGGACACCCACGAGGTAACCACCAAAAATACCCATCGCCGAGAACAGCGCAGCAAGCAGCGGCATTGAAATGACGCCGCCCCAAAACCGGGGGGCAACCACCCGGGCAATCGGATCCACCGCCATCATCTCCATCGCGGACAGTTGTTCCGTGGCCTTCATCATGCCGATTTCGGCAGTGATTGCCGATCCGGCGCGACTGGCAAACAGCAGTGCCGCGACCACCGGTCCGAGTTCGCGCACCAAAGAAAGGGAGACCAGAACGCCAAGCGCCTCGGTTGACCCGTAGCGCTGCAGCGTGTCGTAACCCTGCAATCCCAGCACCATACCGACGAACATTCCCGACACAAGAATGATGATCAGGCTGAGGACGCCGGTGAAATAGATCTCGCGAATGGTCAGGTTGATCCGGCGCAGCGAGGTCCCGGAATGAAGAAGTATTGCGAGGAAGAAGCGGCTGGCGTAGCCCAAGCGCCAGACGCGGGACGTGACCTTCTCCCCAAGTCCGCGCAATGTGCGCAATATCGCGTTATCCACGTCGCCCCGCCCTTTCCATCAATTCTTCTCCATAGGGTCGCGCAGGATACTGGAAGGGCACGGGTCCGTCAGCTTCACCCCAGACGAACTGGTGCACATAGGGCACCTTGGAACGCTTGATTTCTTCGGCCGTGCCTTCAGCCACGATTTTGCCAGCGGATACAAAATAGACGTAATCGACGATTTTCAGCGACTCCTGAACATCATGGGTAACAACGACGGAACTGGCTCCAAGAACATCATTCAGTTTGCGAATCAACTCGCCAATAATCGAAAGTGATATCGGATCCAGCCCGGCAAACGGTTCGTCGTACATGATCAACATAGGGTCGAGCGCAACCGCCCGCGCCAATGCAACCCGCCGCGCCATGCCACCAGACAATTCGGCAGGCATCAGGTCATGGGCCCCCCTGAGACCAACAGCGTGCAGCTTCATCATCACCAGATCGCGGATCACTTTCTCCGGAAGGTCCGTATGCTCGCGCATCTGGAATGCAATGTTGTCGTACACCGACATGTCGGTAAACAGCGCGCCAAATTGGAACAACATGCCCATCCGCCGGCGCAATGCGTATAGCCCGTCGCCGGTCAGTTCGTGCACTATTTGCCCACCGACCTTCACCGAACCGGAAGTCGGCTTCAGCTGACCACCGATCAGGCGGAGCGTTGTCGTCTTGCCACAGCCCGAACTACCCATAACGGCAACCACCTTGCCGCGTGGAATCGTCATGTTGATCCCCGTCAGGACAGGCCGGCTGTCGTACGTGAAATTCAGGTCGCGGATTTCTACGAGGGGTTCCTGGGTCATGTTTGCACCGGGGATGACCGGCTCGATTCCTGACCGGTAATTCTAACAGAACCCCCTTCCGGCAAATGGAGACAAGCGGCGAAGTGCGGGGTAAACGCCTTGCAAAAACCACAATGCAAGTGCCGGGGAATGGGCTAGCATCGACCGATCGAACAAGCACCGCGGAATCTGACTTGAGCGCTACGGACAGCAAGATCGAATTGCTGATCGTCGACGATGACCCACTGATCGCCGACGCTCTGGGCTTTTTCCTCGGCAGGGAATACGCGGTACGTACTGCGTCAACTCGCGCCGAAGCGGTAAGCAGCCTGCGCGACAACAAGCAGACGCCCGCGCTGGCGCTGATCGACCTCGGGCTCCCACCGACACCCCACCGGCCCGATGAAGGCTTTGCCTTGATCGCAGACATCCTTGCCCATGCGCCGGGAACCCGCATTGTGGTGCTCTCTGGGCAGAGTGACGAACTGAACGCACGGCACGCCCGCGCACTGGGAGCCACCGAGTTCGTCGCCAAGCCCGCGGACCCCGAATATCTGCGCAAGCTGATACGGAGAGTGTTGTCTTTTAGAGACACGTCCACCGGAAACGCAGATGGTTTGATAGGGGCCAGCGCGGCTTTGCAAAAGCTTCGCGCACAACTTCGGCAGTTCGCCGATTCGCCTTTCCCCGTCTTGATCGAGGGCGAATCCGGCAGCGGCAAGGAACTGGCGGCCGGTGCATTGCACAAATTGTCGAATCGAGCCGCAAGACCCTACTTGGCATTGAATTGTGCGGCGATCTCACCGAGCCTGGTCGAAGCCACCCTATTCGGACACGCCAAGGGTGCATTCACGGGTGCCAGCGGCCAGCGCGCCGGATATTTTGAGGAAGCCTCGGACGGAACGCTGTTCCTCGACGAGATCGGCGAGCTTCCGCTGGACCTCCAACCAAAGCTTTTGCGTGTGCTCGAAAACGGGGAATTTCAGCGGATCGGTGAAACCACGGCACGGCGATCATCGGCCCGCATCGTCGCCGCCACCAACCGCGACTTGAAAAAGGAAGTGCGTGAAGGGCGCTTTCGCGCCGATTTGTATCACCGCCTGTCAGTATTCACGGTCGCCATCCCCCCACTGCGCGATCTCGGCGACGACCGGATGGTGCTACTGGAACATTTCCGCGGCATCTACGCGGCCCAAGCCGATCTTCCGCAATTCCGCCTAAGTCGAGGGGCAGTCCAACGGATACTGGCCTATCCTTTCCCCGGCAATGTTCGCGAACTACGCAATATCACCATACGCCTGACCACTAAGTTTGCCGGAAATGAAGTCAGCGTTGAAGATCTCGAAGCGGAACTCGATCCCGGGATCGAGTCCGCGGCTGGCAGTGCGATTGCCGCTCCCGCCATGGCCAGCCGGGCTGAGTTGATCGCCATCGCGCTGAACGACATCCAGAGCCGGCACGACTTCAATCTGGATGCAACGCTCCATCTCTGGGAACAAGCCTACATCGAGGCAGCACAGCAGCTTGCGCACAACAACATGAGCCAGGCGGCCCGCTTGCTCGGTGTCAATCGAACCACGCTTTACAATCGCATCGAAACTCTGGCAAGGGATATGCGAACGCCCGAGCAATAGGACCTGGCACCAGACTGACGGACCCACCCATGTATCTGGAACACTTCGGACTCAACGAACCCCCATTCCGCATCACGCCCCACACCGACTTTTTCTTCGACGGGGCAAATCGCGGCGCGACGCTCGACGCCCTGATCTATGCCATCACCCATGACGAAGGCATCGTCAAGGTGAGCGGCGAAGTAGGCAGCGGCAAGACCATGCTTTGCCGTGTGCTGATGGAACGGCTGCCCGACACCGTGACCATCGTCTATCTGGCGAATCCTTCGCTCTCGCGCGATGATATCCTTTACGCCATTGCCGACGAGCTGCAACTCGAAGTTGCCGAAAACTCGCGCACTTCCGTAGTCATGCGCGCGCTTCAGGACCAATTGATCAAGTCCTACGGCGAGGGTCGTCAGGTTGTTGTCCTGATCGACGAAGCCCACGCCATGCCGGCCGATACGCTTGAAGAAATCCGGCTTTTGTCCAACCTCGAGTCCAACCACAGCAAACTACTGCAACTTGTTCTGTTTGGTCAGCCGGAACTGAACGACATCCTGGCACGCCCGGACATGCGCCAACTCAAGGAGCGCATAACCCACAATTTCGGACTGGAACCGCTGGTTCGCGACGACATCGCGAATTACCTCGACTTCCGCATGCGCGCCGCAGGCTATCGTGGGCCCAGCGTTTTTTCCCAGCCGGCGCTGAAACTGATCGCACATAGCTCGCTGGGACTCACCCGACGAATAAACATCATTGCTGATAAATCATTGCTTGCCGCCTTTTCGGCGGGGACGCATTCGATCGGGGCCAAGGAAGCGCAGGCCGCGATCCGCGATTGCGAATTCAGCGATGCTACATATCGGTCCCGAAACAGCAAAAAACGGCGGCTTGTCTGGCTGGGTTCGATCCTCGCCGCAGCAGCAGTTGCAGCCCTGGCAGTCTTTGCACCGTCACACAACGACAGGCTGCCGACGGTGCCGGTTGCTCCGGCGCCCACCACCATGGAGAAGTTGCCGGCACCAACGCCTGAAACAGGGACTAACCCGGTTGCAGGCGCGGCACCGCCCCAGGACACCACAATACCCAACGTTCCGGCAACTCCAGCCGCAGGGATTGCCGCAACGACTACCGGGGTGGCCCCAGTTGCCTCGCCGCCGGGTGTTCCACAACCAACTGCCACCTCCACCGCCCCCCCCCCCGTTAACGCACCGAGCAATGCCCCCTCCGACGCCGACAAGGGAAAGCCGCCAGTGCAACCGGCCACGGACAAACCCAAAGTCGGACGCCTGACCAGAGAACGGCTTGAAACCAGCAGACCATGGTTGGAGCAACTACCGAACGACCGTTGGTTCATCCAGGTTTTTGCCACGGACGCCAGTCGCTATGCGGAAGTGGAAAGTCTGTTGCGTCGGCTCCCGGCGATCGGGGAAGACGCCGAAAAGGTTCGGGTGTACTACTCCGAACTCAGCGGTACCCCACGTTACGGAGTAATCTACGGCGACTTTTCCAGCCGCGAGGCCGCCTCGGCCGCGATTCGAACCCTGCCCAAGCAGTTGCGCAACAGCAAGCCCTATCCACGACAAGCGATCCGCTTACGTTAGACAAAAACGACACCGACACCACAGCATTGGAGTCAATTAAATCATTGGGTTGTATCTAAAATATAATGTGTTATGCTAAGAATGGCTATTTTTCTTAATCGGGGATTCGTTTGCGCACTTTCGTGATTTCGCCGCTCCCTGTAGGCCTTGCTACCTGTCTGGCCCTGACGGCCTGCGGTGGCATGCAGCATCAGCCCTCATCGACCGGGCACATCAACACCGAAGCGCAGGTAGCGGCGAACACGGACATCCCGACGCCGGTTGCCGCGACGCCGCTGTTGCCACGCCCGCGTGCCGCCGCCAAGACTGAGTCGTATTCCGTATCCGTGCGCAATATCCCGGTTCAGGATCTGCTGTTTGCGCTGGCGCGAGATGCAAAACTCAATGTCGACGTACACCCCGGCATCAATGGCATCGTTACCATCAATGCCATCGACCAAACCCTGCAACAGATACTCACGCGCATTTCCAAGCAAGTCGACATGCGCTGGGAACTCGACGGGCCAAATCTGCTGGTGATGCCGGATACACCATTTCTGCGCAACTACAAGGTTGACTACGTCAACATGTCGCGCGAACTGACCGGCTCTGTCTCGATAAATACACAGATTGCCTCAACCAGCACCAGCGCTGCCGGAGGGTCATCAGGAAGCGGCAACAATTCCGCGACATCAGTAAAGAGCTCGGCGCAGAACAATTTCTGGCTTTCCATCGAAAAGAACCTCAAGGACATTCTGCGCGAAAGCGACAAGATCCTTCCTGAAGGTTCCAGCGAAACCGTGATCGAGCGTTCCGACCAGCAGGCGACGACAGGAACAGGTGCGCAAGGCAATCAATCTACCGGGCGCAGTTCGGCCCAGGGCGGCAGCATTGCCGGCAGCCCGAATCCGGCGAGCGTCCAGCAACAAGGAACCACGGTGGTCAAACGCACGACGTTCCGCGAAGCGGCCTCGATCATCGTCAATCCCGAAGCGGGGGTCATCGTTGTGCGCGCAAGCGCGCGGCAACACGAGAAGGTTCAGGAGTACCTCGATCTCGTGCTCATGAATGCGCGGCGCCAGGTCGTAATCGAGGCCACGATTGCCGAAGTCAGCCTGAATGACGCCTACCAACAAGGCATCAATTGGCAAAGCCTGCGCAGTCTGCGACCGGGGAATCCCCAGGCAGGCTTTTCGCTGGCACAGAATCCGACCACTGCGACCAACCCGGTTTTGACAACCTCCGGCTCGTTTGCGACGTCAACAACGGCGCCGACCTTTGGTGCCTCCGCTGGAACCTTTGCCTTCCTCCTCAACTACGTGGCCCCCGGTCTCGGCCTGGCTTCAACGCTCAGCCTGCTTGAAACCTTCGGCAAGGTCAAAGTCCTGTCCAGTCCCAAGTTGAGCGTCCTCAACAACCAGACGGCGATGCTCAAGGTGGTTAACAATCTGGTCTACTTCGAGGTCAAAAACGATTCGACCACGACCACCACTGGAACCACCAACAATTTCACGGCCACCGCCAAATCCATTTCGGTCGGCCTGGTCATGAGCGTTACGCCGCAGATCAGCGAGAACGGCAGCATCCTGCTCAACGTTCGCCCAACGATTTCCAGCAAAACAGGCGATGTGCAGGATCCGACCCCCAACCTTGGTGCGGTCAACAACGTGCCCGTCATTCAAACCCGCGAAATGGAATCGATGCTGCGACTGTCGGATGGTGAAGTGGCGGTGATGGGTGGATTGATGGAAGACAAGATCAGTAATACGTCCAGCCAGGTTCCCGGACTGGGAGACCTACCGGGGGTAGGGAACTTCTTCCGCAATCGCAGCGACACCATGTCCAAGACGGAACTGGTCATTTTCCTCAAGCCGACAATTATTCGTGATCCCAGCATAAATACGGATTACCAATCATTCCGCGATCAGTTGCCGAGCAAAACATACTTTAAGGATTCCAACGCCGCGCCGCAGCCAGCCCAGGCAGGAGCAGGGATGCAATGAGTCTCCTAATGGATGCGCTGAAGAAGGCAGAACTGGCCAAGCGCCAGGGGGCCGAGGGCAGTGAGGATGGAAATCAGGGGGCTGATGACTTAGGCGGCCTGAGCTTGGAACCGCTACCGCCTGATTCCGCAATACCGCCCAAGGACCTCGGACATGGCGCTGATCGAGCCGAACCCACGATGTCCCTTGCTTCTCATCTCGAAGAACTGGACGCACAGTTTCTTGAAGAGGCTGCGGCTGCCGCTCGTCAGGTACCGCCGCCATCGATCGCCGCGACAAAAATGGAGCCCGCCGCGCCACCTCCACCTGCGCCAATGCCCGTGGAACCTGTTGCGCGCCCCATGTCAACGGCACCAACAGCACCCGCCGAAAGCCCTCGACGCCCGGCCCCGGAAGTCGATGATGCCCAAGTGAAGGCTGCCGCACAGAACCTCTTCGCCGCAAAGCAACCGGAAAAGCAGGAAAACCGCAAGGCCTTCACCATCGCCATCGGCGTGCTGACAGTGTTGTCAGTCGCCGGCATCGGCGGATACTTCTGGTGGCAGCTGCAACCCAAGAGCAGCATGATCGCGAAGCCGATGCCGCCGCCCGCAGCGCCGACCGCGCCACCGGCTGCCCCCGCGCTAGCCGCCGTAACGCCAGCGCCGACTGTTCCGGCTCCGGGAGCGTCAACTGCCGCTCCCGCCCTTGCTGCCGGCCTTGCTGCCGGCGCCCCGCGTCCCAGGACGGCAGCGACAAGTGATGACGACGATGAACCGGTTGCCAGACCGCAAGCGCGCCAACGTGGTACCCCGGCGCGGGGTGCCGATATTCCCGACGAGGAAAGCGCGATTCGCGTCACCCGTCAGCCACTCAGGATTGACCCGGCATTGAATCGCGGTTTCGAGGCCTTCAACCGTGGCGAACTGTCATTGGCCCAGATCGAGTACGAGCGGGCACGCAAGAATGATCCGCGCAATACCGATGTCCTTCATGGGCTTGCCGCGATCGCCATGCGGCAGGGGCGCCATGATCAGGCCGAAGTCCTGTATCGCCAGATCATCGAGTCCGATCCACAGGACTCCGTGGCGATATCCGCGCTGTTGAATCAACGCGGACAAATGGATCCCGGGATGACGGAAAGCCGGTTGAAGTCGCTTGCGGCAGCGCAGCCTGAACTGGCGGCTCCGCATTTCTCGCTGGGGAACCTCTACGCCCGCATGGGCCGCTGGAACGATGCGCAGCAGTCCTACTTCCGTGCCTTCAACGCCGAGCCGGACAATCCCGATATCCTCTACAACCTGGCCATCAGTCTTGAGCATTTGCGGCAGAACAAGCTTGCCGCGCAGTACTATGCCCAGGCCGTCGCCGCAGCTGCCAGCCGCCCCGCCAGTTTCGACCGAGCCCAGGTCGCCGCACGACTGAAGACGCTGCAACCCTGACTTGCCCTTGCCGGGGCTTGCCCTCACCGGCAGATGCGGGATAATCACGCCAGTATGAACTCGCCCAGCCCCCGCCGACCGATAGGCCAGATCCTCATCACGCAAGGCGTGATCAGCGAGGATCAGCTGCGTATTGCTCTGCTGGAGCAGATGAAGTCCAACCAGCCGGTCGGCAAGCTGCTGGTCGCTCTGGGTTTCGTCTCCGAAGCAACGCTGCGAGATGCACTGGGCGAATCCCTCGGACACAAGGCCGTCGACCTCTCCAAGTCGATCATCGACCCGGACGCCTTGCGCCTCGTTCCGCGTGACCTGGCCAAGCGCCACCTGTTCCTCGCCCTCAGCTATTCCAGGCGCGACCAGCGCCTCAAGATAGCCATTGCCGACCCGAACGACATTGTCGCCCTCGACAAGCTGCGCACCCTGATACACCCCGATCTGCTGATCGAAACGCTGATCGCAGGCGAATCCGAGATCGCGCGAGCCATAGACCAGTACTATGGCCACGAACTGTCGATCGACGGCATTCTTCACGAGATCGAAACCGGCGAGATCGATTACCGCAGCCTTTCTGCCTCCCTCGACGAGTACAGCCAGCCTGTGGTGCGATTGGTCGATGCGCTGCTCACCGATGCCGTCAAGCATGATGCCTCTGACGTCCACTTTGAGCCGGAGGCCAGTTTCCTGCGCATCCGCTATCGCATAGACGGCATCCTGCGGCAGATCCGCGCGTTGCACAAAACCTACTGGGCGGCAATGGCGGTGCGCATGAAGGTGATCAGCGGCATGAACATCGCCGAAACCCGCGCCCCGCAGGATGGTCGCATCTCGATCAACATCAGCGGACGTGCGGTCGATTTCCGTGTTGCGTCACAGCCGACGATCCACGGCGAGAACATTGTCCTGCGCATCCTCGACCGCCAGAAGGGCATCGTTCCTCTCGACAAACTCGGTCTCGACGAGCAGCAAATGAGCCTGATGAAGCTCATGGTGGCCCGCCCCGAAGGCATCATCCTGGTAACCGGCCCGACGGGTAGCGGCAAGACAACCACGCTCTACTCGGTACTCAACCACATCAACGAAGAGGGCGTGAACATCATGACCCTCGAAGATCCGGTCGAGTATCCGATGGCCATGATCCGCCAGACCTCGGTGGCGGAATCGGCCAAGCTGGATTTCGCCAACGGCATCCGCTCGATGATGCGTCAGGACCCGGACATCATCCTCGTCGGCGAAATCCGCGACGCCGACACCGCCGAAATGGCCTTTCGCGCCGCCATGACCGGCCACCAGGTGTATTCAACCCTGCACACCAATTCCGCATTGGGCGCCGTGCCGCGTCTGCTCGACATCGGCGTGCTGCCCGACATCATGGCCGGCAACATCATCGGCATTCTCGCCCAGCGCCTGGTGCGCCGCTTGTGTACGCATTGCCGCAAGCCCTATCCCGCCGAGGCCCACGAGTGCAAGCTGATGGGGGTCGTCAGCGGCCAGCCGGCGCCGATTCTTTATCGCGCCGCGGGCTGCGACCACTGTGAATACCAGGGCTATCGCGGCCGCATCGCGATCATGGAAATGCTGCGCATGGACAACGACCTCGACGACCTCATCAGCCGCCGCGCATCGCAACGCGAGATTCGCAACCTCGCAATGGAGAAGGGCTTCCGCCCCCTGTCGGAAGACGGTTTGCGGCGGGTGCTCGACGGCTCGACCTCGATCGAAGAAGTGGGTCGTGTCATCGACCTGACGGAGCGGATGTAGCCGCTTCTCGGCGCCGCGCACCCACGCACGCACTCACACACACTCGCACACGCTTCCCGACCATGGCCCTCTATGCCTACAAGGCGATGAACAGCAACGGCAGAACAGTCACGGGCCGACTGGAAGCCATCAACCCGATCGACCTCGAAATGCGCCTGAAGCGCATGGAACTCGACTTCATCAATGGCGACACGGTGAAGCAGGGCGGCCTGATGAACCGCGCCACGATCACCCGCCAGGAACTGATCAACTTCTGTTTTCACCTGGAGCAACTGGCAAGAGCAGGCGTGTCGCTGATCGAAAGCCTCACCGACTTGCGTGACACCATCGACAACCCGCGCTTTCGCGAAATCATCGCCGGCATGGTGGAAAGCATCGAGGGCGGCAAAACGCTCTCGCAGGCGCTCGCCGAACATCCGCAGACCTTCGACGAAGTGATGGTCAGCCTGATTCGCGCCGGCGAGGAGACCGGCGCCTTGCCGCAAGTGCTCAACAACCTGCTTGAATCCCTCAAATGGCAGGACGAACTCGCCGCCCACACCAAGAAGCTGATCATGTATCCGGCCTTCCTCGGCACCGTCGTGGTCGCCATCACGATGTTCATGATGATCTATCTGGTGCCGAAAATGGCCGGCTTCATCCGCAACATGGGACAGGAACTGCCGACGCAAACCAAGATACTGATTGCCACCTCCGAATTCTTCGTCAATTACTGGTATGTCGTGATCGGCTTGCCGCTCGTCCTTGCCGCCGTCACCGCCTTCCTGGTCAGCACCAACAAGGCGGCACGCTACCGCTTTGACGATGTGAAGCTGCGCCTGCCATATATCGGGGATATCCTGCGCAAGATCATCCTGTCCCGCTTCGCTTCGGTGTTTGCCATGATGTACACTTCAGGCATCACGATTCTCGACTCGATCAAGGCAACTGAAGACGTGGTCGGCAACCTCGTCATCAAGGAAGGCCTGGAAAAGGTTGGCGAATTGATTGCCGAAGGACAAAACGTCACAGCCGCGTTCCAGAATGCCGGAATGTTTCCGCCACTGGTGCTGCGAATGTTGCGAGTGGGTGAGAGCACCGGGGCGCTGGATACGGCACTGGCCAATGTCAGTTATTTTTACAATCGCGATGTACGCGAATCGATCGAGAAGGTACAGTCAATGATCGAACCGGTCATGACAGTGACAATCGGCCTGCTTCTGGGCTGGATCATGATGGCCGTGCTGGGCCCGATCTACGACATCATCACCAAGATGAAAACCTGATGGCCGCCAAGCGCATACTTCTTCTCGACGGGCCCTTCCTTACGGCACACCACTGGAGCTCCGGCCGGATCAAGGTCGAGGGTGAATTCAGTCATGAGCCGGCGGGGCTGGAAGCGCTCGCTGCCTATCTGAAGAAACACCATTCCAGCCTGTTTTTTGTGCTGGCCGACATTTCCGAAGAAGGCTTCCAGCTGGAAGACCTCCCCTATGTGCAGGGGGGAGATCGCGCGGCGCTGCTGCAGCGGCGCCTCAGTCAGTATTACTACAACACACCACTTTCGGCCGCGATCTCGCTGGGCCGGGCACCGGCCGGCCGACGTGATGAAAAGCTGTTGTTCGCCGCCCTCACCCGGATCGAGACTTTCACGCCCTGGCTGGATACGCTGCGCGAAGCCGAATCGATACTTGCCGGCGTCTTTTCGGTGCCGCTGGTGCTCGCAGGATGCCGCCCCGAACAGTTGGGAGACAACGGCCCGGTCCTGTTCGTCAGCCTGACCCGCGGCGGGGTGCGGCAGACTTTCTTCGATCAGGGCAAGCTGCATTTTTCGCGGCTATCGCAACTGGCCACCCACAGCCTCGATGAAATCGGCCGCACCTGCGCCGCCGATTCGGCCAAGATATTCCAGTACCTCGTCGCGCAGCGCCAGATCCCGCGTGGCGTCGCCCTGCGCACGGCGATCCTGGCGCACCCCGGACAAGTGTCGGCACTGCAGGAACTCTGCCGCAACACCAATGAACTTCATTTTGAATTCATTGACCTTGCGGCCACTGCGCGCCAGCTGGGGCTCAAGGACACCCCCGTCGACAGCAACGCCGACAGCCTGTTCATCCACTGCCTGGCGACCAAGACACCCGCCCAGCAGTTTGCGCCTGCACCCGAGAGACGGTTCTACCAACTCTGGCAGATCCGCTTCGCGCTGACCAGTGCAGCATGGATCGTGCTGTCCGCCTGTCTGCTGTTTGCCGGCAAGACTGCCCTCAACCTCTATGAGCTTCACGACACCATAGGCGCCACCAAGGCCCTTACGGCTGCCGACACCCAGCGCTATCGGAGCCTTCTTGAGGGCCTGCCCAAGATCAGCATCACCCCTGACAACCTGCGCGCCGTGATGGGGCGCCTGGAGGCCGTGCAGAAAAACACCCCGGCGATGGATCCGATGCTGTTGCACCTGAGCCTGGCACTGAACGATACCCCCAAAGTCGAACTTACCCGCCTGACCTGGAAGGCGGGCGATCGCCCCGATGCCGGCCAGAAGAGTTCCGGGGGTGCAAAGTCGGCGGCTGGCGCCACCCTGCCAGGAGCCACCGCCGTAACCGGGAACTGGACCGTAATTGAAATCCAGGCCCAGCTTCCCCTCGGCCTTGTCACTGATCAGCGGGCCCAAATTGAACTGATTGAAAGCTTCGCCACCCGGCTTCGCGATCCCCAGACAGATGTCCGGGTACTCAGCCGGCCCTTTGACATCGAGTCCGACAAGCCGCTCAAGAGCACCGGCGACAGAAGCGACGCGCAGCTCGCGGATGTACCAAAGTTCTCCTTGCGCATGGCGCGCCAATTATGAGAAATACGGTGACGAATAGAGTGAAGGCGCCATGAAGCTGGACGCCAAAGACTTCAAGCGCCTGCAATGGGCGATAGCCTTCCTGGTCATCATGGCCCTGGTGGGAGGCGGATCCTTGTGGACCACCCAGCAACTGAAAAAAAGCAGCGACAAGGCTTTTCAGGAAGCCACCGCCGCGCGCCGGGACATGCAAACCAAGCTGGCGCGGGCGAACGAGGAGCAGCAGGAACTGCGCGACAAGATTTCGCGCTTCCAGGCGCTCAAGGACCAAGGCTACATCGGCCCGGAACATCGCCTGGACTGGATCGAAGCCATCGCCCGCATCAAGGCCGCGCGCCGCATCATCAAACTGGATTACGAGTTCTCGCCGCAACGACTGGCGGATTCCGGCCTGCTGCCGGGAGGTGCGTCCGCCGGCGGTTTCGAGGTCATGTCGAGCCAGATGCAGTTGCAGCTCCAGCTGCTGCATGAGGGCGAACTGCTGACGATTCTTGCCGACCTCCGCGACAGCGTCCAGGCATTGGTCAAAGTTCGCTCCTGCGCCATTGAACGTGTTGCGCCGGGCAATACCGGTCGCGGCAACCTCGCCCAGTTGAAGGCCGACTGCACCCTCGAATGGATTACGCTGAGGGAAACCAAATGAGACTCTCCATCGGGATCATGTCGGCGGGTCTGGCCCATCTTGTCGGCCTCTCCCTGCTCGCTCCGGCTTATGCGGCTGACGTCTCGGCACTGGGCCGTCTGTTCTTCACACCCGAGCGGCGCGTAACGCTGGAACGCCAGCGCACCTTCAACGTCCAGGAAGCGCAAGCCCTGCAGGGCACCACCATGACTCTTGACGGAGTCGTCTATCGATCCAGCGGCAAGGCCACCGTCTGGGTCAACCGTCAGGCGCAAACCGAGAGCGAAGCCTCGCGCACGGGTGTCAATGCCGTGGTATCTCCCAGGTCGCCGGGGAGCGCGCTGCTTGCACCTGGTGAAGAGGCTGCAGCGCAACTCAAGGTGGGCGAAGCCATCAACCGGGCCACCGGCGAGCGCAACACGCGGCTGGGCGGGGGTAGCGTCGTAACGCCCAGCAAGAGCGCCGGACGCTGAACCGAGTCATGCGCACGCCGCGCCGGAGTCCCTTGCCGCGTCGCGCCGGCCAAAGCGGCTTCGTGCTGATCGCGCTGATTGCGCTGCTGGCAATGGGCGGTCTGTATTTTTTCATCAGCAATCTGACACCGGAAGCGATCGAAGCGCGGCGGCAGGCGAAAACCGAGGCGGCACTGATGCAGGCAAGGGAAGCGCTGATCGGCTACGCATTGAAATACCGCGACGAAGAAGCCGGCCAGGGACGGCTCGATCGCATGTATGGCTACCTGCCGCTGCCCGATCTGGGAAGCGACCGGAACATCAACGTCAGCTGTACCGGCGAAGGTTGCGACGCCAATACATTTACGGGAATCGCCTTCGACGCCAATGATATCGGTCCGACCGTGGTCGGCCGGTTCCCCTGGCGCACGCTGGGTACCGGTCCCCTCCGCGACGGCCATGGCGAATGCCTCTGGCTGATTGTCTCCTCACTGCACAGCAGAATTCAGGGACTGAATCCGGTACTCCCACCCATGAACTGGGACACCCTCGGGCAGTTGGACATCGTCACGGCCAACGGCACAAACGCATTGTCCAGCGCGCTGGCCGTCCATGACCGACCGGTCGCCATCATCTTCTCTCCCGGTCCGCCGCTGCCCGGGCAGGATCGAAGCAACCCTGGCGGCCCGGATGTAAGTGAGTGCGGCGGCAACTACAACGCCGCCAACTATCTCGACCCTGCCGTCGCAGCGGCCCTTGGCGGCATCACCAACTACCTCGCCGGAACCAACAACGCCAGTGGCGTTACCGGAGACTCCGACATATCGAACGATCCCGACGATGTGCAAAAGAAGGACTTGTCGCTGCAAGGCACCGTTTTCAAATCGGGCGCCAACTACCTGCCGGGCGGTTGCACCGGCGCTGGCTGCGAATTACTGGCCAACGACAAGGGCCTGTCGATCACCAGCGATATCCTGTTCGGAGCCCTGCGCAAATCTTCCCATTTCCGTACCGACATCAACTCGATGCTCGACCGCATGAGCGCCTGCGTGCAGGACAAGATCGCGGCGGGCAACAGCATCGCTGCCGCCAAAATAGTGAGTGATGGCTGCTACGACGACAGCAAGGATCCGCAGGGCTACTTCAGCCACTACAGGGATCAGGTGTTTGTTGCGTCCGGGGCCTTCTCGGGGACCGTCGACAACGCAGCCACGGCGGGTTGCGCCGGTACGCTGGTTTTCGCCGGACAGCGCCAGCCAGGACTGCGGCGTGTCACGGTTGCCGAGAAAGCCCTGGCGTCCAACTATCTCGAAAGTCCCAATGTATCGATTTTCGATGGTGGCGGCGGACTGGTTTTCTCCGGTCACGGTCAATTCAAATCGCTGGCTTCCGGGCAGACCGCACACCAGGACATCGTCCGCTGCATTCCCGCCGGGGCCAGCATGGTGACTGCGCCATCGGCACTGCCCGTCGGCTCCGAACTTTCGCAATATGACCCCGTGACCCGCACCGTGACGCTCGGGCGCGTGAACGTCGAATCGGATCAGGGCTATGACGCCAGCAGACTTTTCGGCTGCGCATGGACCCCGGGAGTTCGCGCCATGGGAAGCGGCTTTCGCGGCTATTTCAAATTCAACATCAGCGATAGTGGCGATGGCTTTGCCTTCGCCGCCGTGGATGGCGACCGAAACACCGTCAGCGTCTGCGGCGCAGGGGAACAGCATCTGGGCTATTCGGGAAACAACAGCTATACGGCGCCGATTGCCTATCCCAAACTTGGTCTCGAATTTGATACGCGACGCAACTATCAGACCAACGCCGCATTTACCCCGACCGGATTCAATCCCGCGCGCCTGCTCAGCGACCTGAGCGCGTTCCGCACGCTCGCCAATGGACGCGCCGACCCGAGCTACGCCGGAGGGCACATCGGATTGGTCTATTGGGGAGGAGAGATTCCCATCAGCACCAAATACACCGCCAATGCCTGTAGTGTCGCCACCGACTGTCTTGCACCAACCAGCACCTGTAGCGCCGGCTTCTGCACTGCCAACCTCTGCACAGTCAATAGTGACTGTCTCTCGCCGAGTTTTTGCGATGTCGGTGTCTGCAAACTGAACCCGGAGGAAGACGACAACGTCCACGGTCAACTGCCTGTGCTTCCTGCCACGCGACCGCCTCCACGCAATGAAGTGGCGCCCGTGACCCCTCCCACCGATCCCGCTTACCTGCCCTTCGCTGTCGACAAACTCGACCCAAGCCTCAGCTCGGTACCGATCAATCAGGACATCCATGTCCGCGTCGAAGTTGCGCGCTCGGCCTATGCCGGCCGCGACGACAACAGCCGGTTGGTGCGACTGGTAGCCAGCACCAATCTCGCGGCCCTGTCCGGCCTGGCTGCCATCGATTCGGTCACACCCGTGGCCGGCGATACGGTGCTGGTCACGGCACAAACCGACGCCAGGACCAACGGCGTGTATATCGCGGCGGCAGGCGCCTGGGCGCGTGCGGCGAACGCCGACGAAAGCGCCGACCTGGCCCCCGGCACCTCATGGTTCGTCAAGGAAGGCACGACACATCGCGGCAGCCTGTGGCGACTGCAGAATTCCGAGGCTCCCGTGATCAACGGCAGCTACCTGGTCATTTCGCGCTTCCGCGAGCCGGTCAAGGCGGCTGCCACCACCAACCTTGCCTTGACCGGACTGCAAACCGTCGATGGCATTTTGCTGGCGGAAAGCGATCGGGTGCTGCTCACCGGGCAGACCGATGCCAAGCAAAACGGTGTCTATACGGCCAGTGCCGGGGGCTGGAGCCGTGCCGCCCTCGAAGCCACGACCGCCGGAATGAAGGACGGTGCGACATGGTCCGCCACGGGAGGCGCGGGCGGCTACTGGCGCCTCAGCGGCGACGCCACGCCGGGCACCAGCAACATTGCCATCAGCGCCCTTTCGTTCCCATCCAACGATATCTATTCCGCCACCATCACCACCCAGGTCTGGAAAGAAAGCAGCAATGCCGATCAGATCGCCCGCATGAAGGTCACCACGCGCTCCATGAACCAGCTCGACCCGGTCGTCAGGCACGCCGTATGCCTCGCCGGCAATACCTGCCCGGCCAGCAATCCGGACGGCCAGTCGTGCGGCGGTGTCGAAGTCGATACATTCCGGTATTGCTATACCGGCCAGAAGCCGAAGCTTTACGACAGCAAGAAAGTGTTCGATGTCCGGACCACCACGTCCTGCGGCAGCAACGTGAGCTGCAGCGGCAACCAGTTCTGCGGCATCGACGCTGTCTGCTACCTGCCGGCCTTCCGCACGACACGACTCGGCTTTACGACAAGCCAAAGCACGTCAAGCCAGGTCGTCACCATCAGCGACTTTTTTTCCACGTGGCTGCCATGACAAACGCCGTGTCGCCCGCGCCGACTTTTCTCCAACCTAAGCCATTCGCGCAGAATCGACGATTGGCGGAGCGACGGGTACACTGTCAAATTGATTTTCCTGGCATTGGGATCGGCCGAAGAAGCCATTGCCTGCGGAATGAAGGAGAAAATATTTGAACGCCATCGCGCCCGCTCCCGTTTCCCGCCTCAAGGATGCCGATTGACCATGTTCCGCGCCGTCCCGCCAGCACCGACTTTCCATCAACGTGGCTTCACGCTGATCGAACTCGCCATCGTGATGTTCATCGTCTCGTTGCTGATCGGCGGCATGCTCTTGCCGCTGTCGGCACAGCAGGACATCCGCTACAACGGTGAAACCGAGAAGACCCTCGGCGAGATTCGCGAGGCGCTCATCGGCTATGCGGCAAGTCACACCGCCACGGACGGCAAGCCCTATCTTCCCTGCCCGGACACCAACAACGATGGCGTCGAGGACCGTTCAGCATCGCCCGGCCCCTGCACAGCCGAAGAGGGCCGCATCCCCTGGGTCGACCTCGGGCTCGGCCGCACCGATGCCTGGAACAACCGCTTTCGCTATCACGTCACCCCGGCATTCTCCGGCAGCGCCACCGGATTCACCCTGAGCAGCCTTGGGACCCTGCGTGTGTGCCCCGAGAACACCTGCGCGACGAGCGTCGCCAACACCGTTCCAGCGGTGATCGTCTCGCATGGCAAGAACGGCGCGGGCGCATTCAACTCCACAGGGGGCACGAACGCCGCATCGCTGGATGCCAACGAACTGGAAAATACGGATAGCGACAACGATTTCGTCAGCAAGACGGGAGACCCGGCCTATGACGACTTCGCCGTCTGGCTCTCGCCCAATATCCTGTTCAATCGCATGGTCGCGGCGGGAAAGCTGCCCTGACCGCTGCAAAAGTTATGCCTCCAGCAGAGCTGGAGGCGGTATCCCCTGCGGACGGCGCTTGCCGGCCCGCGAAGCGGAATTCCCGGCAGACAAGGTCCGATACGGCGATCTGCTTATACCCATCATCACATTTCCTGAATCCACGGTGCCGCGCCGCCGGTAGAATCGGCGCATCAACCTTCGGGAGTTCGCCGTGTCCAAAAACTTCAGGATTGCCCCCAGCATTCTTTCCGCCAACTTCGCCCGACTGGGCGAGGACGTCGATAACGTGCTTCGAT
>SXGU01417467.1_pt1 | contig 20905 bp, 19 predicted proteins | sample 3174531 | NCBI WGS metagenome assembly SXGU01 (sample SAMN11356863, study PRJNA531348) | freshwater metagenome | isolation source: freshwater sample F1-140 | place: China: Fuxian Lake, Yuxi | collected 2017-12-25 | reverse complement strand
GGTGTCACGCGGCTGCTGATGAAGCGGGTGGCGAGCCACAACTTTTTCCATGCCGTCATTGTAACCCGGGCAAAGACTGCCAATGCCGGCATCAAGCGGTGTACCACAGGCTAAACTGAGGGTCATGAACGCTGCTTTCGACCAACAATCAACGCTTCCCCCGGCCCGAATCGCCGTATCACCAGCGCCGACTCTCGCAACATGATAGGCGTCTTCGACTCCGGCCTCGGCGGGCTTTCCGTGCTCGCCGCACTGGTCGAGGCCCTGCCGCAGGCGGACTTCCGCTATCACGCCGACACCGCCCACGTACCCTACGGCAACAAGAGCGACGCCGAGATCCAGCGCCGCGTGCTGGCGGTCGGCGGCGAACTCGCCGCCATGGGCTGTGACCTGCTGGTGGTGGCCTGCAATACCGCCACTGCCGCGGCGGTACAGGCCCTGCGCGCGGCGCATCCGCAGATATCGGTAGTCGGCGTCGAGCCCGGCATCAAGCCGGCGGCGCAGGAAACGCAAAGCGGACGCATCGCGGTGCTGGCGACCGAGAGCACCGCGAGAAGCGCCCGCCTGCACAAACTGATCCGCGACCATGCCGGCGGCGTCGAGGTCCATGTCGAGCCCTGCCCGGGTTGGGCGACCCACGTCGAAATGCTGCAGCTCGACGACCCGGCGCTGGCCGCGGACATCGGGGCACGCATCGAACCGCTGCTGGCCGTAGGCGTGGATCGCATCGTCCTCGGCTGCACCCATTACAGCTTCCTGGCACCCATGCTGCTGCAGGCGATCGGCGACCGCGCGCGCCTGATCGACGTCGCCGACGCCGTGGCGCGCCAGGCACGGCGCCTGGCCAGCCACCTGCCCCACGGCCACGGACGCATCCACCTGCATGCCTCGGCCCACCCGGAACGCCTGCACGCCGCCCTGCCGCGCCTGCACCTCGGGCACCTCGCCGCGCGGGTCGCCTGATGCGCATCGCCGTCGTCTCAGACATCCACGGCAACCTCGCCGCGCTGGAAGCCGTGGTCGCCGACTTCACCCGGCGTGGCGTCGATGCCGCGGTCAATCTCGGCGACGCGCTGTCCGGCCCGCTGCTGCCGCTGGAAACCGCACGCTACCTGATGGCGACGGACTGGACACACCTTGCCGGTAACCACGAGCGCCAAGTGCTGGCAGTGCCGGCACCGAATGATGACCCCTCGGACGTCCATGCCCGGGGTCGGCTGGGTGAACCCGAACGCCGCTGGATCGCCGCCCTGCCTCACAGCCGCGCCCTCGATGCCGATGTCCTGCTGTGCCACGGCACGCCGCGCCAGGACAACGAATGCCTGCTGGAAACCATCGAGCCCGGCCGGCTGCGCCTGGCCACCGCAACAGAAATTGAGCAGCGCCTGGGACAGCTCGATGCCGCCGTCGTGCTTTGCGGCCATACCCACGTTCCGCGCATCGCCCGCAGCGAGTGCGGTGCCCTGCTGGTTAACCCGGGCAGCGTCGGCCAGCCGGCCTGGGACGACGAGTCACCCTTCTATCACGCCGTGGAGAACGGAGCGCCGGACGCGCGCTACGCGATTGTCGAACGCCGCGATGGCGCCTGGAATGCGGAACTGATCGCCCTGCCCTACGACCACCGCGCCATGGCGGATCTCGCCAAGCGCAATGGCCGTCCGGACTGGGAGAGCATTCTCTGCCGCGGCTACGTGGCGCGCGCGAGCAACGCGTCGGCCTAGAACTCGTTGAACGCCACGGCGCGATCGCGCCCGGTGGACTTGGCCCGGTACAGGGCCTGGTCGGCGCAGCGGATCAGGGTCCCCACGCTGGTGGCGTGATCCGGCACCGAGGCGATACCGATCGAGGTGGTGACCGGAATGCGCGAGTTCTCGAAAACGACCGTGGTCTTGCGGAACAACTCCAGCAACTGCGTGGCGCGAGCGCGGGCAATGGTCAGCGGCATCTTCGGCAGCACCAGCAGGAACTCCTCGCCGCCGTAGCGACAGACGATGTCCTCGGTGCGCGCGCTTTACTGCAGGGCGCGGGCGAAAACACGCAGCACTTCATCGCCCGCCGGGTGGCCATAGGTGTCATTCACCAGCTTGAAGTAGTCGATGTCGAGCAGCAGCATGGTCAGCGGCGCGCCCTCACGCTTGCAGCGGGCCATTTCGCGCTCCAGCGTGCCTTCGAGATAGCGCCGGTTGAAGAGCCCCGTCAGCGCGTCGCGGTTGGCCTGCTCGCGCAGCTTTTCCTGAAGGTCATTGATCTTGCCGATCTGTTCGTGCAAGGCCTGGTTGGCCCCTTCCAGCGTCCGCTTTTGCTGGTCCACGGCGTCCTGGACTTCGTGCAGGCGCCGGATGTAGCTGAAGAACTCGATGCCCATCAGCGACAGGTAGACCGCCAGGCCGATGATCGAGGTCAGGGTCACCAGGCCGTCGGTGTCGGTCGACACATGGAAGGCGATCACCGTGGTCGAGGCCAGCGCACCTGCGCTGGCGGCGAGCAGGCAGATCAGGATGCCTTTGACGCCGAGCGTGACGGTGTGGTTGAGCAGTGCCGCGAGGAAGAAGGCCACGCTGATCCACAGCGGAAAGCCGAGGACCGCCACCCAGGCACCGCTGGCCAGGGAATCGACGATCAGGTTGTTGTGCTCGGCCTTTTCGTGATCTGCGGCGCGCCGGCTGAGCCATTGCATGACGAAAGGATAGGCATAGAACTGGAGCAGGAACAGTACCCAGAACATCACCCCGGGCTGGCGCGGCAGCACGTGCAGCGCAATCGGGATGCCGATCAGGGCGAAGGTGGCGGTGCGCACGCGAAAGCTGTTCGCCGCGACCCAGTGGTGGCGGCGCGGCGCATCGAGGGCGCCGGCGCTCAGGGCGGCGACTCCCTGGGCCTCATTCATGCGTTTCCAATCCCATGGCATTTCATCCCCTGCCGGCGCGGATCACGCCGGCAACCTCTCGCAGCGAGGATAACACCTTGGCGAGGATTCCCGTCGCCGGCACTTCGACGACAAAATTCATGTGCGCCAGGCCCGCGCGGCTTTGCGTCTTCACTGCCGTGACATTGATTTTCTCGCGCGAGAGCACGTCCGAGATGTCGCGCAGCAGGCCCTGGCGGTCGGTCGCATCGACCACCAGGTCCACCGGATAGACGGCGCCGGCCTGCTCGCCCCAGTCGGCGGCGATCACGCGCTCGGGATTGCGCGCCGCCATGTTGCGGAAATTCGCGCATTCGAGGCGATGGATCGAAATGCCCTTGCCGCGCGTGACGAAGCCGGTGATGGCATCGGGCGGCATGGGCTTGCAGCACTTGCCGGTCTGCGTCATCAGCTTGTCCACGCCCGCCACCAGAATGCGGCTGTCGCCGGCGCGACTCTTGCGCGTCTGGATCTCGGGTTCGGGCTCGAGCACCGTTTCGTCGCCACGCAGTGCGATGTCGATGGCGCGCAGACCGACTTCGCCGCGCGCCGCGGCGAGGAACAGCGCGTCGGCGCTCTTCAGACCCAGCTTCGCTGCGAGTTCCTCGAGATTGGCCTGCGAGCGGCCTTCGCGCTGCAGTTCCCGGACCACGATGGCCCGTCCCTGCGCCAGCATCTCGGCCTCGTCCTGCGCCGCAAACCATTGCTTGACCTTGGATCGCGCCCGCGGCGTGGCAAGAAAGCCCTGCGTCAGGTTGAGCCAGTCGCGCGAGGGTCCGCCGTTCTTCACTGCCACGATCTCGACCCGCTGGCCGTTCTGCAAAGGCGTGGACAGCGGCACCATCTGCCCATCGACCCGGGTGCCGCGGCAGCGGTGACCGAGGTCGGTGTGCAGCCGATAGGCGAAGTCCAGCGCCGTGGCGCCGCGCGGCAGGTCGATCACCTTGTCCTGCGGCGTCAGCACATAGATGGTGTCGTCGAGCGCGGCGCGCTTGAACTGCTGCACCCATTCACCCGAATCGGCGATCTCGTCGCGCCACGAGAGCAGCTGGCGCAGCCAGGAAATCTTGTCTTCGTAGTTGCCGCCGGCCTTTACCGACTTGCCGGATTCCTTGTAGCGCCAGTGCGCCGCCACCCCGAGTTCGGCGTGCTCATGCATCTCGCGGGTGCGGATCTGCACCTCCAGCGAGCGGCCGTCCTCGGCCGCCACCGCCGTGTGCAGCGAGCGATAAAAATTGCCCTTGGGATGCGAGATGTAGTCGTCGAACTCGCCGTGGATCGGTTGCCACAGGTGGTGCACGATGCCAAGCGCGGTGTAGCAGTCCTTGACCTCGTCGACGATGATGCGCAGCGCGCGCACGTCATACACGCTTTCGAAATCGATGTCCTTGCCGCGCATCTTGTTCCATATGCTGTAGATGTGCTTGGGCCGGCCATAGACCTCGGCCCTGACGTCGACGGCCGCCAGTTCCTCCAGCAGGCGGCGCACGGCCTCCTCGATGAAACCCTCGCGCTCCGAGCGCTTCTCGTCGAGCATGCGCGCGATGCGCTTGTAGGTCTCGGGTTCGAGAAAACGAAAGGCCAGGTCCTCGAGCTCCCACTTCAGCTGCCAGACGCCCAGGCGGTTGGCCAGCGGCGCGTAGATCAACTGGCTTTCGCGCGCCATTTCGTCGCGCAGCGTACCGGGCCGGTTTCCAAGGAAGCGCAGCGACTGCACCCGGCTCGCCAGGCGCAGCATGACCACGCGGATGTCGTCGACCATGGCCAGCAGCATCTTGCGCAGGATCTCGGTCTGCGCTTTCATCTCGGCGACACCCTCGCCGGCGCCGGCGCCTGCCGCCGCGCGCGTCAGCGGCCGCAGGCTGCCCAGGCGCCGCAGCCCGTCGACCAGCCCGGCCACCGTGTCGCCAAAGCCGACTTTCAGCCTCTCCGCGGCATCCTCGACATGATCGCCGGCGGCGAACAGCAAGGCGGCACAGCGCACCTCGGCATCGAGGTCCAGCGCGGTAGCGATCAGCGCCATGCCAAGGGCATGTTGCAGTATCGGCTCCGCCGTGCCCAGAAGCTTTTCACCGTAGGCGGCGCGCGCCAGTTCGTATGCTGCGGCGACACGCGCTTGTGCGGGCGGATCGAGACCCGCCTGCAGCATGGCGAACGACTGCGCCTCGGAGTCGCTGGGGGCGACGGAATGAACGACGGAAACCATGGGCGAATTATCCCATGCATAATCCCGGCACCCATGAAAGCCAGGACTTCACGCGTCCGATGATCAATCGCCTTGCCGTCTGGTGGCGCGGCCGGCAGGCCGATCGCCTCGAGATCCCGCCCCAGTTGTGGGACGAGGTTGAAGCCCGCTTCTGGTTCCTCGACCACCTCTCCGTGGCCGAACGCAGCGATCTGCGCCGGCTAGCGCGCGAATTCATTGCCGCCAGGGAATGGAGCGGCGCGCGCGGCCTCGAACTGACACCCTCGATCCAACTCGCGATCGCCCTGCAGGCCTGCCTGCCCATCCTGCACCTCGGGCTTGAGTGGTACTCCGGCTGGGTTGGCATCGTCGTCTATCCGGGCGACTTCATCATCCCGCGCCAGGTGATGGACGAAGGCGGCGTGGTGCATGAATTCGACGACCCGGTGCTGGGCGAAGCCTGGTACGGCGGCCCGGTGCTGGTCTCATGGTTCGACAACCCAGACGACACCCTGGGAGTGAATGTGGTGATCCACGAATTTGCCCACAAGCTGGACATGAAGAGCGGCGACGCCGACGGCATGCCGCCGCTGCACGACGGCATGTCGCGACGACGCTGGGCCGAGGTGATGGGCGCCGCCTTCGCCGACTTCCAGCGTCGCGTCGACAGCGGCGAAGACACCGCCCTCGACCCCTACGCCGCCGAGCTACCCGCAGAATTCTTTGCCGTCACCAGCGAAGTGTTCTTTGAAGATCCGGAATTGCTGCGCGCAGACTATCCGGAGGTCTACGAACAGCTGCGGCAGTTCTACAGGCAGGATCCCGCGATCTACCTCGCCGTGCCGCGATAGCGCGGCGCAGCGTAGGGGTGGGCGTTGCGGAAGGCCTCGAACAGCTTCCAGCGCACCACGGGAATCCGCGCCACGATCTTCAGAGGCACGGAATACACCTCGCAGTTGTCCAGCGCAATCAGCGGCAAATCGGCTTCGGCCGGTGCCGCCTCAGCGGCGCGGTTCATGGCGGCGAACAGGCTCTCGTAGCCCCAGAACTCGCCCTTGCCGAGCACCGGCGCGTTCTCGTCCTTGCCGCGCGCCAGCCGCCCCTTGCCAATCAGGTGCAACTGGTTCGCCTCGCCCTTGAAGCGGCGCCCGGCCTGCAGGCGCGTGATGCTGCAGTTCTTGGCCAACTGGTACAGCGCGGTATTGGTCACCGCATCACTGAACAGGAAAGTGTGACGCAGGCGTTCCTCGACCTTGCGCACCTTGAGGAGCTCGTCGCCGGAATAGAAGCGCTCGATGAAATTGCGGTAAAGGTCGGCAGGCAGCCGCAGCGCCTGGACGAAGCCCACCGAGCGGTAGGTCACGTCGCTCGCCGTATCGTGGAGCGCCGCCGACTCGGCCAGCATCGAACCGCTGAAAAGGAAATGCGCGCTGTTCGGATCCTGCGGCAGGATCTCCACCTTGCCGGCCAGCAGCAGGAAGATTTCCTGCGGTACCTTGCCGGCCTGGACAATGATGGTTTCCGGGTTGAAGGTGACGATTCGGTTGTTGAGCAGCATGTGCAGGCGCTCCCCCGGCACGCTGGGGAAATAGCTCTTGAGCAGTTCGCTGGCGTCGCGCAGCAGAAAGTTCTGCTCGCCGGGGATCAGCACGTCCACGGTGCCGAAGGGCGCGCCGGAACCGATGCGCCGCTCCGTCTGCGTCAGATCGCGCGAGATGTGGGCCAGCAGCAGGCGCGGCGTCGTATCGGCGGCAAAATCGTTGGCGCAGCCGTGGATCAGGCCGCCGCCGATGTCGATTTTCTTCAAGTCGGTCGGCTCGAGGTAGGCTGCCTTGGTGGCCTTGACGCGCTGCGCCGTGAGCCCCGGTGCGGCGGCGTCGGCGGTGACCATGCTGTCGAGCACCTTGAACGAGGCGACGTCGGCCATATGGGCGTAGGTGCGGTAACCGCCTTCCCACAGCACGCGGAAGTTAAACACCGTGGTCTCCACCGGATGCGGCGACATGGTCGGCTTGACTTCGAGGCCCATGATGTCGTTCCACTCGCCTTCGACAAGATCGCAGATGTCGAAGTAGTTGGCGAACTCGCTTTCCGGAATCGACAGCAGCGCGCAGAACTTGCGCGTCACCGAGGCGCGCACCAGCGGCGTAGCGAAGTACTGCAGCGGCCGGTCGCACTGCAGCAGGTTGGTCAGTCCGGCGAAATGGTCGTCGTGGGCATGGGTGTGGAAGATCCCGGCGACTTCCTTCTTGCCGATGCCCAGGGCATCGAGGCTATAGTGGATGTTGGGGCCGGCGTCGATCAGGTACACGCGGCCCTGGTGGATCAGCACGCTGCCCATCGCCGGGCGGTTGTAGTCCCAGCCGTCGCCGTCGCCGGCGTGGATCACCGCGAAATAGTGGCGATCGACCGCGACATGGCTGAGGGGATAGGGGCAGGGATAGGTCTCGTGCGTGCCGAGGTTGAGATCCACCTCGACGAAGTCACCGCCGTGGCGGATGTCGAATACGTTGTGCGCCAGGCGCTGGATGCTGACGCCATTGCCGATGTCGATCGGTTCGCCGGCCAGCACGTGGCACTCGACGAAGGCCTCGGGCCGCGCGATCTGGCCGAAGGCGAACTTGAGCTTGATGCGCATCAGTTCGTCGGCATCGGCCTCGGAGACACCCGCTTTCATCATTTCCTCGGCTGAGATCAGGCCGTAGTTGCCGCGATGGATGTAGCGCAATTGCGCCGCCAGTTGCTCCGGCGTGCCGATCAGCCGGGGCCGAATGCCGGTGTTGTTGGGATGATTGGGGATCAGCATGCCCTGGCGGTAGAGCATCTGCAGAATGGGGAACTCGGCCAGGTTGCACAAATGGCCGTTCTGGATCATCGAGTCCGACAGCAGGATGGCGTTCGGCCCGTTTTCGTAGGTCATGCCATTGACCTCGGAGGTCTGGATGATGCCCCTCCGCAACAGGTGCTTGACGCTGTCCGCGGGCGCGCCGCAAAGCAGATAGATTCCCGCCGCCGGAATTTCGACGTAACAAATCCCGTTGGCAACCACCAGCTTGCGTATCGACACAACCCCCTCCTTCTATTGCCCGAAACACCCAGATCGGCAAGCCCGGACGTTTGATCTTGCAGCAGTATGCCGCTTTTCGACTGCCCGCGGAACACCGCCATGCAGCACGCCTACCGGCAAACACGCCCTAAGTGGATCGCGCCAGCAGCGGCAGCACTTCGCGACACCAGACCAGCCAGCAGGCAATCCAGACCACGCCCGCCGCAATCTGCAGTGCAGCGGCAAACGGCGCGAGGCCCGGCACTTCGGCGGCCAGGCGCAGCAGGGGAACGGCTTGATAGGCGAACAGGGCCGCCGCCAGCGATGGCGGCCAGGCAGGCGGGCGGCCGGCATGGACCCGGGCGATGCGCGCCGACATGGCCAGCACCGTGGAGCCGAAATAGCCGGCGACCAGCGCATGCAGCGGCGCCTGCCCGAGCGGCGCGCCGAGGCCTTGCGCGACGTAGAGCGCCATTGCCAGCGGCAGCCAGGCGAACGACAGGTGCAGCATGCCGACCGCCGGGTCGCGCAGGTGGCGCCAGGATTGCCAGCGCCGCACGAGCAGCAGCGCGATCGCCAGCAACGGCAAATCGGCCAGCCACAGCCAGCGCGCCAGGCCGATAACTTCGAACAGGAAGTGGGCAAGACAAGCCAACGTCATCAGCGGCAGCATCCACAGCGGCTGGTAGAGCGGCGCGCCTGGCACGGCCATGCGGGTGAATAGCGGAATCACGCGGTGGCTGATCGGCAGGAAGGTGGGCAGCAGGAACAGCCACAGCCCCGCGCTGCGGGCGATGGCGTTGTACGCCGGCGTCGCGGTCAGCGCCGCCGCGGCAAAGGTGATTTCGGCACACAGGCCGCAGGCAATCACCGCGACGGCGATGTAGAAGTGGCCCTTGCCCGGATGCCGGCTGTGCGCGATCACGCGCTGCACGGCCAGCGTCGCCAAACTCCACCCGGCCCAGTGCAGCACCACCCCGGCAGCCAGAACCTCGGCTCCCAGCCAGATTCCGAGCCAGGCCACGAACAGGCCGCCAACCATGGCGATGCTGGCCGGAAGCCATTCGCGCCGCCGCGCCGGCGGCGCACCCAGCCAGGCCGGGACGGTGGTCAGGGTAAAGCCGGTGATGAAAAAGGCCAGCATGCCGAACATCGTCAGCCAGCCGTGCAGCCAGGCCGGTGGCAGCGGCAGGGCAATGGCCATACCCGCCTCGCGGGCGGCCAGCCAGGCCGTCCAGGCCAGCATTGCCAGGATCGCCTGCAACGCGCCAGCGGCGAAGAACAGGCGATGCGGCGCTGCGCTGAGGCCCTGCCAGGCGGCTATCATGGATGGCAGGCGGGCATGGCCCGGTTCCGGGAGGGAAGCGGCGGCATGGACAGCAACAGGAAATGGCTGGCGGCAGGAACGGCGCTTGCCCTGCTGGCGGCGGGCGCCTTGATCTTCGGCCCGGATCGCGAGATGTCGTATTTCGTGCCGCCGAGCAAAGTCGGCGCTGGCGGTACGCCGATCGATGCGCTGCTGCGCGTCGGCGGCGTCGTCAAGCCCGGTTCGCTGCGGCCGGGCTCACCCGGCGTACCGGCACGACTGGTACTGAGCGACGGCGCCAGCGACCTCGCAGTGGAATTCGACGGCACGCTGCCGGCGCTGCTGCGCGAGGGCCAGGAAGCCGTCGCATTCGGCCGCCTGCAGTCAGGCGTGCTGCGCGCCGAGCGGGTGATCCCGAAGTTCGACGATCCGCTGAAGAACACGCGGTAGGCAGCCGCTCAGTCCGCGTCGATGGCGCTCTTCAGTTCACGCAGCCCCGCCATGTCATGGGGGATGGGCGTGTCGCCGAAGTCGAAATGCTTGTGGAAGTCCTTCATCATGGCCTTGAAGGCGGACATCATGTAGTCCCGCTTGAAGCCCTCCGGCAAAGCCACCACTTCCTTCATCTTGTTGCCGTAGAAGGTCATGTAGCAGCGTGCCAGTTCCTTGAGCACGTCGTCAAGGGACATCGCATGCGGCTCGATGATCGGCGTCATCAGGTTGTACTTCGACCAATCGAAGACGCGGATGCGATCCTTCATTTCCTTGAACAGGGGCGTGAAGGGCATCGGCGTGATCAGCGGGAACACGGCGATGTCCGGGTTGAGGCGGATCGCCTCGCTGATGGTGCGCGTGATGCTCTCCGGCGTGTCGTCGGGGAAGCCGATCATGAACGAGGCCTCGGTCATGATGCCGACCTCGCGCAGCAGGTCGATGGCGTGCTTGTTCTGGTCGACGGTGGTGCCCTTGTTGAGGCTACTCAAGGTGGTATCGGAACTGCTCTCGGCACCGACGTAGATGTGCATGACGCCGGCATCGCGGTACTTGTAGAGGATGGGCGCATCGCGAATGATGTCCTCGACGCGGGTTTCCATCAGCAGATGAACCGGGATTTTCGCCTCGATCAGCAGGTCGAGCTGACGTTCCCAGCGCTCGGCGTCCTTGGTCGGATAGGGGTCGATCAGGGTGATGAACTCGACGCCATACTTGTCCACCAGCAGGCGGATTTCGTCGACCACCTTGACCGGGTCGCGCACGCGCCAGTCGCCGCGCCAGAACACGCGGTGCGAACAGAACGAGCAGGACATCATGCAGCCGCGCGTGGTCAGGATCGAGGCCATGCGGCCGTAGGGCGCGATGTTGTAGTGGTAGTCCTTCCAGTCGAGCAGGTCCCAGGCCGGTTCAAAGGCATCGAGATCCTCGATGTGTGTGCGCAGGCGATTGACCATCGGCATGCCGCCCATGCGGTAGGCGATGCCGTCCGTGCGGCGCCAGTTGCCGTCCGGATGGTTGCGCAGGAAATCGCCCAGCGTGGCCTCGGGCTCCCCGCGCAGCACGACGTCGGGGCCGTTTTCCGGCGTCGCCAGGATATCCCTGTATAGGAAGGTCGGATGCGGGCCGCCGATGATGGTCGTGATCTTCGGATCCACCTCCTTGGCAATCGCCAGCGCGCGCAGCGCGGCTGGCACCGTCGCGGTGCTGATCGCTCCCGAGACGGGCAGGTAGTCGAGCGAGAGCACATAGTCGGGGCGGAAGCGCTCGATCTCGGCACGCACCGCGTCAAAGTCGACGTACTTGTTCATCGCGTCGTAGATGCGCACCTCGAGGCCGGCTGCGCGCGCGACTCCGGCGAGGTAAGCAATCTGCAGCGGCGGCCAGGTGCCAATCACCTGGACGCCCCAGCAGTGATATGGCGGTGCAACAAAAAGTATGCGTTTCATCGGTGGGTGCTGAGCAGGCGGATTGATGCACTACAACATCAATAGTTGACTTGGTTACGTGGACAAGGTTCGCAGAATAAGCGTTCGGCCCATCGCTTTCAACGCTTGTCTGAGTGGGGTTTCTGCTCCAGTTCGGCGTCCATGCGCGGCTTGGCTTCGGCCAGGGTCTCGACCGTCAGTTCGTCGCAGGGGCAGGCCGGCGGCGTCATCGGTGTCGGCCGCTTGAAGCCGCGCAGCAGGCCCATCTTGAAGCGGATGGAGAAATTCACGTAGTTTTCGAGGAAGCGGAAAATCGCCTTGTCGCCCATCGGCCCCACTACCTTCTCCGACGGCAGAGGCGCAACGCGGCCGTTTTCCAGCTTGGCGCGGCCGACGATCTGGAAACCGCCCGAGGCGTCGGTGAAACCCAGGTTGTCGGTCTGCACGGCGACCACGGTGGGCAGGTTCACCACGTCGAAGTGGCGCAGCAGGCCGATCCTGCCGTGCGGCAGCGGCTGCAGGGTTTCGCCGTCGACTGCCTGCACCCGCGCCCAGGGCGGCACGAAGCGCAGGCGCCGGCCGCCGGCGCGCACCCGCTCGGGAAACACGGCCTCGCGCAGCACGTTGTCGAAGAAATTGGTGGCGGTTTCGGCCATGCCCAGCACATTCACGCAATGGCTGGCCGGGATGCCGAGGATGTCGCGGGCCAGCGAAAAGTAGTCCTCCTGCGTCATCTCGCCGAAACGGCCGCGGTAACCGCCGCCATCGCCGATGCGGCTGCCCGCCGGCAGCGCGAAGGCGATGCCCTTGCTGCGGCAGGCCTGCAGGAAATAGACGAAGGCCGAGGTCGAGCCGATCATCGCCACCGGCACGCCGGTGGCCTCAGCGCGCGCCAACGCCTCGACCAGGCCCTTGATGTCGAGGCCGGAGTGTTCCAGCAGGAAGCGGCTGTCCTCGGTGCCGAAATGCACCCGGGTCTGCTCCATGCCGATGGCCATGCCCATCGAGGGCGCCATCTGCGGGCTGGGTGCGAGGATCAGGATGCGGCAGCGCTGGCCGGCAGCAAAATCGGGGAACAGCCAGGCGCCGGTCATGACGCGGTTGGCGGCGAAGACCAGGTCCTTGCCGACCTCGTCGCGGAAAATCATGCCGCGCTTGTTGGCCGTGGTGCCCGAAGTCAGTTGCGCCATTACCGCCTGCTCGGCGGGAAAGGACATGACGAAATCGGTCTTGAAGCTCTCGGTCGGGAAGGCCGGGATCTGCGCCCAGGATGCCACCGTCGCCGGCGTCGCGCCCTTGGCGTCACAGAACTGCCGGTAGGGCGCGTTGTTCTGGTACTGCCAGGCGAAGAGCTCGAGCGCCAGGGCATCGAAGGGCGCCGGATCGCCGTCCACGCCGGCGTCGATCATGGCCATCACGCGCCCCGCCAGCGCGCGCTGCGTATCGCTCATGCCCAAACGAAGACCATCACCGTGCCGGCGAGGAAGGAGGTTCCCAGCACGGCGTGCTTGATGATCAGGAGCTTCTTCTTGACGTCCTTCATCGGGATGCCATCCCAGTTGCGGTAGTAGAAGAAACGGAAAATGCCGGTGGCGACGATCAGGCCCAGCGAGGCCAGGCAGAACCACTTGAAGAAGCCGACCAGTTCCGTCATCAGGATCAGTTGGTCCGGCGTCAGTGCGCCGCCCGTGGCCCGTGAATGCAGCATCGCCAGGGTGACGAAACTGCCGAACCAAAGGCCGGTAAACAAGTCGTGGAAGAAGTCGTTGAGGATCACCAGCCAGGGATTCGGGGTCTTGATCGACATGAACTTGTCGCCATCAGGCTTGTCATTGACAGGGCGCGCATCTTATCATTCCTCGCTGCGCCTCCCGCCGCCCGGGCACGGACAGCGGGGCATGGCGCCCTCCCCGACCGAGCCCCTTCCCCTGCCCTGCCCATGACCGCCAGCACCCGCCCTCGCCGCTCCCTGAACCTGCCGCCGCTGATCATCGCCGGCATCCTGCTCGCCGAAGTCGTCATCGTGCACTCGGTCGACCACTGGGTGCTGCGCAAGGGGCTGTCGCCGGCCCACGCCCATGCACTGCACAAACTCAGGGGCGAGATCGACGCTCGCTTTGGCCAGGGTGTGCTGATGCTGCACGCAAAACAGTTTGAACACGCACTGACCGCCTTCCACCGCGTGCTCCAGCTCAACCCCAGGATGCCCGAGGCCCATGTCAACATGGGCTTTGCCCTGCTCGGCCTGGAACGTTACAAGGAGGCCGGCGATTTCTTCACCGGCGCCCTGGCTCTGCGTCCCGAGCAGACCAATGCCTACTATGGGCTGGCGCTCGCGGCCTGGGGTGGCGGTGATCGGCAGGAGGCGATGCACGCCATGTACCACTACGTCAGCTACTCCGACCCCGCCGATCCCTATCGCGCCAAGGCCGAGGAAATGCTTCTGGCCTGGAAGGACACGCCCCCGCCGGCAGCCCCCGCCGGAGCAAAGTCGGCGCCGGCACCACGGCGCCCTACGCCGCCGCAGTAATGGGTGGGGCCGCGGGGATGCCCGATGCCGCCCGGCGCGGTTTCCTTGCCGGTGCCACCGCCCTTGGCCTGGCGCTGCTGGCGGGCTGCGCCGAACGCAAGCCGTATTCGGCCGTCGGCGGGCCACTGCCGGCCTTCCGCCTGACCGACATCGACGGCGGTGAGCACGCTGCCACCGATTACTCGGGCATTGCACTGGTTGTCAATTTCTGGGCTACCTGGTGCCCGCCCTGCCGGGCCGAGATGCCTGACCTCGATCGGGTCCATCGTCGCGACGAGGGCCGGGGTCCGCGCGTACTTGGCTTCTGCTATGACCAGGATGCGAACCCGGTCAAGGAGTTCCGCCTGCGCACCGCGGTCAGCTTTCCCCTGATCATCGACCGCGACCACGCACTGGCGAAGGCCATCGGGGTCGAGAGCTATCCGACCACCCTGCTGGTGGCACGCGACGGCCGCGTCACGGAGGTACTGGTCGGGCCACGACCCTGGCCCGACTATCCCGGCATCGCCGCCCTGTAGAAGTCGGCGCTGGCGCTACGGCGACGAATGCCTGCGGATGCGGAAGACCGCCACCGTATGCTTGCCCGCATCGGCGACATAGAGCATTCCGCCGCTGACCATGATCTGCTCGGGCGTGAAAAGGTTCAGTTCCCGCGCCGGGATGGTTTCCAGGCCCTCGGGCGAAACGCGCGAGATGCTCCTGTCGAATCCATCGAGAACGTAGATCTCCCCTCTCTCGGCTGCCAGGGACTTGGGCAGGCGTACCTGGCCGACAGCCAGCCGCCTTACCAGGTGGCCGTGTCGCCATTCGCTGACGCAGCGACAGTGGGCGTCGGCGATCAGCACGCTATCCCCATCAACGGCGATGGGGCCGCCGAGTTCAATGTTCATGATCGGCACGGCGATCCATCCAAAAGGGTCGATCTGGTCCACCACCCGACGCATGGGGTCGACGGCCAGCAGGTGGCCAGCCGTCGTACTCACGGCAAAGTCGAGATAGCGGCGCCCGGCGCCTCCCGTCTGCATCGGCGGCAGCACCTGCCCGCCGAGGACATGTCGCGCGATTTCGCCGCTGAGCGGTTCGAGCGCAAACACGCTGCCATCGTAGCCGACGCGCAGGATTGTCCCCGGCGTGACCTTGATCCCGGGGACCGCATGCATCAGGCCGCTGCTGCGTTCGTAGCGAAACAGTTGGCGATGCCCGGCATCGGCAATGAACAGCGCGCCAAAGCGCGATGCCACGGCGACCGGATAAAGGAGGTTGAAGAAGCTTTCGCGGCCGCCGGGCAGGGGCAGCCCTGTCGCATCGGCGCGGTCGGTCAGGGGCGCGCCGGTCAGGGAGAAGGACGGCGTCAGCCAGCGCGGGTCGTCCACCCGCACCGCCGCGCCGCCGCCGCCGCAGCCCGCCAGGGCGAGCGCCGCGGCGAAAATTGCGACACCAGCGAGGCCGCGGCTACCAGCGACCCGGTCCGCCAGTTTCATGGCCGCCTACGATCCCGGTGGGCAGACCGCGTTTTCCGGAGTGGCACAGGTCGCATTTGTCCGGCGCCCAGGCGATGTCACCGTTGTGGCAGGCGCCGCAAAAACGGCCATCGACGATGTCGGCCATTGTGAAGTCGTTGGCACCGACGCGCATCTTGAAGCCCAGTTCCGAATGGCATACCTTGCAGCGAAAGCGGATGCGATGAAACCAGTGGGAAAACACCACGGGGCGCACGCCCTGGGCTTCGGCGCGGCGGTTGAGAACCACGTCCGCGTATTCGGCGGCAGCCGGCGGCGCCAGGCAGGCCAGCCAGGCCAGCAACACGAGAAGAATGCCGCGCATCGACATCAACGGTTGCGCGGCACCATGCTACCGCCCGGGGACGAGGGCATCGCCTTGGGCACGGTGTCCAGGGTCTGCCCGGAGCGGAGCACGCTGTGGCAGCGCAAGCACTCGGTGAGGGGAAAGGACACCGCGCCATGGCAGACGCCGCACTGCTCGCCGTTGAGGATGGCCAGCATCGAGAACTGGTTGGCGCCCGCCTGTGACTTGAACAAGTGCTCGTGGCAGTTGCTGCAGTCGAGCCACTCGGTATGCTGCCGGTGCGGGAAGCGGACGATGGGCATGCCACCCTTCAGATTGAGCAGCGAGTCCGCGTCGTAGACCCGTATCTTGGTTCCAGCATTGAGCGAGGCACGCGGATTGATTTCGCCCTTTTCCAGGGCCTGAACCCAGCGCACCATGTTCCCGGCAGTATCCGGTGTCAGTTTGGAAAGCGCATCGGCCGGCTCCTGCTTGTCCTTGACCGCCGGCCCGCGTGGGTCGTGGATCCCGTCCTTGCGCAGCGACTCCCAGTGCCGGGGGGCAATGGGCTGCCCTGGCGCAGGCTGCTGGGCCGGCGCCGGAAGACTCAGCGCGACCAGCAAGGCCGCGACAAGCCGCCAGCCCCGCCGGCTAGCCCGGGATATAGATGCCCGCATTGCGAATCGCGCGCACCAACTCCGTCGTCGCTTCCTCGAGCAGCCGGACAGCCTCGCCCCAGGACTTGCTCGCCGCCGCCTGATCCGCCTGGACCCGGAGTGCCTGCCCCTTGTTGAGGAAGGATTTGATGACTTCATCGCCCGCCTTTTTTTCATCGACGAGGACTTTGATCAGCATCTGGTGCGTATTGTTCCGGTCAAGTTCGTAATGAAATTCTTCTTCCTTGTTGGCGAAGTTCAGTGAGCGCACCAGGGTGTCGCCGCTGCGCAGGTTGGTCAGGCCGGCTTTCGCCACCAGGTAGCCACGGTCAACCTCGGTACGCGCCTCCTTGAACTTGCGCTCCTTCGCCAGTGCGGCACCGGCGGCGAGCGATTTGTCGATCTGCGCCACGGTATCGGCCACGCCCTTGGCCGCCTTCTCGTCCGAGATGCGCTTGTAGGCTCCGAGCAGCGCCTGAACGCTCTCCACGCGCAGCAGGTAGTCGTTCTCGTTCTTCTTCGCCGAGACCTCCTCGGGCGCGGCCAGTCGCACGGCGTCAAAGAAGGTCGAACGCGCCTCGGAAAGAAGACCGGCGGCCTTTTCGGCGCCGCCCTGATCCAGCGCGACTTTTGCCTCGCGATGCAGATCACGCGCGCGCGCATGCCGCTGCATGGCCTCGGGAACCTTGCTCGATTCGATCTGGCGGGCCGCCGAAGAACTTGTCAGCAACTTGCCGACGGATTCCAGGTTTGCCGCCGCCTGAGCCGGATCGGCCTTCTGTGCGGCCAGGCGCGAGGCGGCGCTTTCGCTTCCCGCCACGGGTGTTGCCTGCGCCAGGGCCCCGCCGGCCGCCGACAGGAAAACAACCAGCCCGAAGGTGATCTGCTTGGTCATATCAGCCTCACTTGCCCGTCGCAGCGGCCTGCGCCGGACGGAAATCCTTCTTTTTCGAATGGCACAGGCGGCATTCCGACACTGGGAAAGCCACCTTGCCGTGGCAGACGCCGCACTTTTCACCGAGCAGGATCGCCGCCATGCTGATGACATTGGAGCCCTTCTGCGGATTGAAGATCGCCGGATGGCAGTTCGAGCAGTCGAGCCACTCGGTGTGCTGCTTGTGCGGATAGATCACGTCCGGCATCGAACCCTTGACCTCGCGCACGATGTTGAGGTCGATCACCACCGGAACGTCCTTCGGGTTCTCCCGATCCCAGCGCGGATTGATCTTGCCTTCATTCATGGCCTTGACCCAGTCGATGCGGTTGCCGGCATTGCTCTTCGGCAGCCCGGCGTAGGCCGCCAGCGGCGCCATCAGCGCGTGCGTGCCGTCGACGCTGGGATCGTGGATACCATCATCGGCAGGCGGCGGATTGCGCTTGCCCACGGGTTTCAGCAGCCGGTTGAAGGAATTGATGTCGGCCGCCGAACCACCCGAGGTATTGGCCGAGGTATCCACCGCCGCGACCTGGGGCGCAGGCGAAGGTGCCGCCGGGGCGGCCACGGCTGGAGCCGCCGCAGGTGCTGCAGGCTTGGCCGCTGCGGGTGCCGCAGCCACCGGTGCCGGTGCCGCGGGCTTGGCAGCCGCCGGCGCCGCCGCCTTGACCGATGCCAGCATGAAATCGACCGCCGCCCTGACCTCGGCGTCCGAAGCGGCCGTATTGCCGCCCTTGGCCGGCATGCCCTTGGGCGTACCCTGCAGCGCGGAGGCATACAGGCGAGGGGTACCCGCGGCAATCCGCGCCTGCCAGTCGGCCGCATTTCCCAGCCGCGGTGCGCCGGCAACTCCGGCGGCATGGCATACCGCGCAGGTCTTGGCGTAGAGATCCTTGCCCGCCTGTGCCACTGCGGTGGCGGAAACCAGCAGCAGCGCGGCCGCGGCAACCGCACCGATGCAAGTCCGCGCCGTGAAAGCAGTTCCAAATGTCATGATCGGGTCCCCTATTTCTTCTGCTGGGCGGTCGGGGCCAGCTTCTGCACCGTGCTTTCGTGCACCTGCGTCGGCGTGCCGGGTTTGCCGGTGTGGCAGAGGTTGCAGTTCTCGACCGACCAGGCGATGTCGCCGTTGTGGCAAGCGCCGCAGAACTGGCCGTCGATGATCTTCACCATGTTGATGTCGTTGCCGCCGGCCTTGAACTTGAAGCCGAGGTCCGAGTGGCAGACCTTGCAGCGGAAACGCACGCGATGGAACCAGTGCGGGAAGATCGCCGGGCGCATGCCGGCCGCATCGGAATAGTTGTTGATGACAACGTCACCATACTCGGCACGCGCCTCGTCGATGTCGGCGACCAGCACGCCCGCGAGCGCCACAAGGGCCAGCAGCAGCGGCCGCCAAAAGGTTTTTCCGGACATGTTTTCCTCTGACAGTAACCCAGACGCGAAGTTCGTCTGACCAAAAAACAAGATGCGAAGTTTAACCGCGCAAGTCCGAACCTTACCAGCGCCCGTCGAAAAATCCGCTGAATTCCCGGTTGACCGAACCGAATATCGAATAGCTGGTGGTGGTGCCGGAGTTGATCACCGCGGCGTTGGCATTGAAACTCAGGCGCCCGATGCGGTAACGCAGGTTCTGCTGCAGTGAGGCGCTGGTGTTCAGCCGGCTCGCATTCGAACCGCCGCCGGCGATAGCGGCGCCGGACTGGCTGAAGTTCCAGGAAAGGGTGGCGTTGTAATACAGGTTTGGCACTGAAAAGGGGGCGAAATGGTTGTAGGCGGCTTGCACATTGCCGGTAAGGCTGCCCTGCCGGCCATCGACCACGACCTGGTTCAGCGTCTGGCTTTGCACGTTGCCGAACATGCTGCCACTCCAGCTCATGCTACCGGTCAATGTGCCGTTGGCGCGCGCGCTGAACTGGTGGGCATAGTTGGCGCTCCCACCCAGGCTGGTCGCTACGGCCTGGTTGTTGCCGGATCCGGAGGTGATCGAATGGCTGGCGCTGGCAGAAACGGCGGTCGAAAAAGCCGGGCCATAGCTCGCGCCCCAGTTCGCGCCCACCGAATTGGAAAGCGAGACCGCGCTGCCCGCTTTCTGCTGCAAGTTGGCCGACACCCCCTGCGAGGCGTTGAGCCCGACCGACTGGCTCGGATCGATAATGATCGTCCGGTTCAGCGAGTGGGTGCCGCTGACGCTGGCGCTGTAGGAACTCGCGCCGGGACTCGACAGCGCGGCACCGAGGCCGCCGCCAAGACCCCAGTTGTAGTCGAAGCCGCCGAATTTCAGGACGTCCCCGGCATAGCTGACGCTGGCATTGCCGTTCAGGGCGCTGGAACGCACCGTCCCCGCGGATGACATCGCTCCGGACACGCCGGCTCCCGCCGTCAGGTTCTTGTTGAAGACATACCCGGCGCCGACGTTGGCCGAGACGGTCTGCTGGGAAATCAGCGGCGTGCCGGCACCGGTATCGGTCTGGATGCTGGTAGCGGAAGCGCCACCCGAAACCGACAGCGGCTCCTCTTCGAAAGGCTTCCAGGAAAAGGCCGACGAGCCGAGCAGGAAGTTCGAGTTGTTGCGCTGCACGGCATTGCCTTGAAGGAGTTCCGTCTGGCTGTTGCGCATCTGCAGGCGGGTGTTGATACTGAGATCCTCGTGCACCTTCCAGTTGTGATTGACATTGCCACCGAGCTGGCTCTGCCCGCCGCCGCCTCCACTAGTGGCGGTCTTCGGGACGAAGTCGACGCTGGCGCTCAGCGAATGAGCACCTTCGAGGTAGTGCTCATAAGGGAAGTCGAAATACGTCGAGTAGTCGGCGCCCATCGACGACGACACGCTGCTGTCCGTGCCGGTGCGCAGGATGCTGCTGCCGAAACGCGCGGAATAATTGTCGCGGCCGCCATTGGTTCGATACTTCTGGTGCAGGCCAATAGTCGTGGCGCTGCCGCGGTCCCGGACCTGCCCGCCGCGTGCCTCCGACATCGAATGGCTGAAGTTTGCGGAAAACGGAAAATCGCTGGTCGGCAACAGGTTGAGGCCGCCACTCACCGTGTTCGAGCTGCTCTCGCTCTTCGCCGTGTTCGCCCCCCCCGAACTCGTTGCGGTCGACGTGGCGCGTCCGAAACCGCCGAACCATGTACCCAGCCAGGGGGCGACAATGAAGCTGTTGGCATTGAGGTTCAGCGTATTGGTCAGGCCCATGTTGGTAGAGCCGCCACCAGAAAAAGAGTTTCCCAGAGTTCCCGTACTCCCGGTCCAGCGAATCGGCGCCATCTGCCAGACTTCGCCTTCCAGGCTCGGGAGACTGGACTCCGCGCTGCCGCCCGCTCCGGCAGCCACGCGATCAACCGACGACGGCGCACGGCGCGCGGCGGCACCCGTCGCTGCCGCCTCGCCGCCGCCCCCCGATGCCGGTTGCTCGGGGCTGTCGTCGTCCTCCACGGCGCTGCCGGAGGCAGCGGTGGGACGTTGGCTGCTGCCTCGCGGAGCGGCCGACAGCGCCGACAGCGCAGCCGCCGCCCGCTGTGGCTGCGGGGCACCGGGACCGGAAGGAACACCGCCCGGGCGCACTGCCAGGGACATGGCCAGGCGCAAGGGCAGCGCAATTTCCACGGCAGTCCTCGCCCCACGAATGTCTTGCTGGC